>Ga0099825_1006734_pt1 | contig 14264 bp, 15 predicted proteins | sample SiratroredBW_FD_76838 | JGI IMG/M metagenome (GOLD analysis project Ga0099825, IMG submission 76838) | Root nodule microbial communities of legume samples collected from California, USA - Siratro red BW | ecosystem: Host-associated > Plants > Roots > Nodule | place: USA: California | collected... | reverse complement strand
TATATATATATATATATATATATATATATATCAACATATTATATGATATTATTATTATTTATAGTTATTATTATTTTATAAATTTTATTATTAATAATAAATTTATTATTATATATATTATTATTGTTTGATTATATATTCAATCATGAATCAGTCAGTTGATGTTTTTTTAATCAGTAAAAATGGGGATATTTTTGTCTTTACAACATGCATACCGGCTTTCAGCTCAATTCTTCTTAAGGTAGCGGAGATACATTGAGAGTTTATTATCGATTTATGGAGCCTTCATTTCGTTGTATATACACTAATCCAAATAAAATGCAACCTTGCAAATCTATCTGCATCAATAGTAAATTTGTTGCCGATACAAATAGAGTGTAAATGTTACATCCAAAACTTCTCTGATGAACCCTCAAAATTTTAACATCTATTTTTGAACTTGTTTGTCTAAAATACATAATACTAGCTAAGATAAAATTAGTGAGTTGTAAAGAAAATTAAAATAAATAACTTGTCATAGCACACTTCATAACATAGTGTTTTAAAAGTAATACAAAAATCATATATCAATTGTAAATAAATAACTAAATTTTAACTTACAAGATAGTAAGATGTGTTTGCGACGTAATTCTTATGATAATGGGAGAATCTTAATCAGCTCAAGAGGTGTTGAAAAGCCAAAGTCCATGGAAGAATAAGATTTGGTTGTAGAAGGATGTCTCGTGGTGTTCATTCAATTCCACTCACAAAGAAAACAATGTAGAAGCTAGAACAAATAACAAAAAGGAAATAGAAAATTCATTAAGGAAAGGAAGATGATGAAAATTCCACTTTTATGAAGAATCCTAAAGGAAAAGTGTAAGGAGAATTTGTGATGTCCTGAAGAGGATTTGGCATAACATAAATAATAACATATGTGAATAATAAAATTATAATAAAGGAACATTTACTTAATATAATATTTGTTATACATTCATATTCCTTAATCCTAGCTACAAAACTAAACTAAAAGATAAACCATATAACTATACATATGTGTTTTAAAAAAAATAGACAAAGATTTTTTCAGAAAGATAGCTAAGCAACTTATGAGTTGCATAAAAACTCAAAAATTGTTTCATAGTTTGTAATGTACTTTTAAGCCTATTTATTTGGAATAGGTAAGACTAGGTGAGATTAACTAATGAATAGTAAAGTAACAATAAATTAGCTTATCATTAAACATTTTATAAATTAGTATCTCACAAGACATTTAGAGGGTTACAAATTTAGAAAGTAGAGAATACTCTTGACTAGTGAACAAGTGTGTAATAGTTGAAGGTAACTTGAAAAGGCAAGATTCAATGGAAAAGATGGAAGTAGAATCATTGGTTGTACCAAAGAGAAAATTTGTGCCTAATCAATATGTCATCAATTAAAAAAAATAAGAAAAGTAATTTTAAAGGAAAGGGAATCATTGATGAAGCCAATTAAAACTCAAAGAGTCATCCCGAATGCCCAAGAGTACAATCATAAGAGTGTAGATTGGGTAGAACTACTTATTATCATTATCCATAGTTGAGTCAATACATGAGGAATTGCCCTACTCTACCAAAGAGGGAGGCACTTGCACCAAATGCTCTAACCAAAGGAAGGGTTTTCACTCTAAGTGGAGAAAAAAATAGCAAAAAATAAAAGGAACAAATAATTTGGTTCAAGGTAAGGGTATTCTAAATGGCAAACTAATTGATATCCTATATGACTTAAGAGCAACTGATTCTTTCATTTCCCTTGACTGTGTCAAAAGATTAGAATTAATTGTTAGTTTTTTTTATATATTCCTTTAGTAGTTTCTATCCCCGCTAAAATGAAGTAGTAACTAGCCAAGTCTGTGTAGGGTGTTCTTTAACTATACAAAATCACTATGTTTCAGTAAATCTCATTTGTCTACCTTTATGTAAATTAGATATTATTTTCGGTATGGATTGGCTACCATCAAATAGAATCATAATAAATTGTTATGAGAAAGTTATAAATTTTCCTATAAAAATATCTTCCATATCCACAATCCCATCCCTCATTGTTAAGTAACTCGGTATAGGTAATCCATAATATTAAAGAGGGTGAATAAGTCTTTCTTTCGACAATTTCCTCAACATAGAGGTGCATAAAGAAATAGAGAATATCCTTATTGTTAGAGATTTTCAAAATGTATTTCTAAAGGAAGTCACTGCCTTACCTCCATATAGAGAGATTGAGTTCTCAGTAGATTTGATTCTAGGCATAAAACCAATTCTTATTGCACATTATAGAATGTCTCGTTTAGAACTCAAAGAGTTGAAAAAACATTAGAAAAGTTATTAGATAAATAATTTATTAACCCTAGTGTTTCATCATGGGAAGCACATGTTCTCCTAGTGAAAAAGAAATATGATAGAATGAGACTACATGTAGATTATAGGAAATTAAACAAGACAACAATTAAGAATAAATATCCACTCCCTATGATAGAAGACTTATTAGATCCATCAAGGGGATTTTTAATCTTCTTTAATATAAATCTTAGGTCAGGATACCATCAAATTAGGATAAAGTCTAAAGACCTTCCAAAAGCTACCTTTAGGACTACATGTGGACATTATAGTATTTAGTTATACCTTTTGTTATGACTGGTGCTTTTGTTGTGTTCATGGACTACATGAACAGGATTTTTAGGCCATTCTTAAACAATTTTGTGGTTGTGTTTATAGATGATATCCTAATCTATTCAAGCAGCTTAGAAAAACATGAAGGAAACATCTTAGAATTGTCTTATAAATCTTGAGAAAGAAGAAATTGTTTACAAAGCCTGAAAAATGTGAGTTTTGGTTAAGAGAATTGAAATTCTTGGGACATGTTATATCCCAAGAAGGGGTGTCTATATATCCTGATAAAGTGAGTGTTGTATCATTCAAAGAGTTCGAAACATATGAAAAAACATAAGGAAAACTATCACAGATTGGTAGGGATTTATGGCCCCTTCAATTCAGCTCAAATGATTAGTCACTTAATTGAAAGCACCACTCCTATCTTTAATTTTCAAGTCAAATTCTTATAACAACAACATCCATCTTATAAGCATTGGTTTTGCATCAAATTTCTTGAATAAAGATTTCAGTGTACCGCGGTCACTGAAAGCAATAATTCTATAACCAAGTAAATAAGACCGAAATTTGTCTAAATCAAACATAATGGTTCGCATCTCCTTTTCAATTGTTGAGTAATTAACCTAAGCTGCATCAAATTCTGTGCATGCAAACTATACATGTGACGACCGAATAGTGCTAGGAGGTATGGTTGAGTAGTATTCGGTTTTGGCCGAATGGTACATGGTTGATATCGAAGTGTCATCCACTTGGTCACTCGACCCCAAAATTCCAGCTCTCCAGACAATCACTAACAGCCAAAGTCTACAAAGGCTGCTATGCCACAGAACCTCGACCAATTATAACTCTGCCTTACAGGTTTGCCTGTCCGACATCCATATACTGACTTTGGCATTGGAGCGCCTTTTGCAGATGTCCTCCCACTCCCCACTAGAGAGCAAGTACAACATTGGAACTGAAGTGATCATCGAGACCGAAAACTACCTTTAGAGTCGAAGACTGTAGCCAAGGCTGAAGACCTCAAAGCCTTTGTAAGAGCAATTGGCGCCCACCGTGGGGTCAAAGGTGTAAGTTGAAGACTCGAATGGTATCAACCCAAAGCCAGGTTCACGATTAGAGGTGTGACAACACCGTGACAAGTCAAGACTCGATGACCCTGCTCCTCTCGCTAACGCGAGATGGCTGAGATGAAACAGAGAAACAAAGAAGAGATGCGCGCCCTCCAACAGCGAAACGAGGAAGAGATGGATATCCTAAAAAAGGAAAACGATGACATGAGAAGGAAGTTATAAGGGGATCGAGCGACCCCTTCAACTCAGAGAGCAGAGCAAGTTAAAGTCTTAACTCACTCGAACCGATCCTGAGTGAATAAGGATAATACTACGAAGGAGGACGAGGAGTCCCCTTTTGATAATTCTAGATACATGCCCCCGAGGAAGAACAACGTCATCCATTCATGGATGCCATTTTGAACGCAAAGTTACCTGCCAAGTGGAAGGGACTCGACATGGATAGGTATGATGGGTCAACAGATCTTGATGAGCATATTGACGTCTATGAGACCCAGATGCGCTTATATACAACTGATTAGGCAGTTATGTGTTGGGTATTCCCAACCTCCTTGAAAGGGATTGTCTTGAGTTGGATCACCAACCTTCCTCCCTTCTCCATCGACTGCTTCAAAACTCTAGTTGGTCTCTTTAGTACCTAGTTCGCCACCAATAAGTCTCATCACCTAACGTCCCTGGTGTTGGTCAACGTTAGGTAGGAGAAAGGCGAAACTCTCCGAGTATTCATGGAGGGATTTGGAAAGCTAGCATTGCAGATCTGGAACCTTAACCCTGAAGTAGCCCTCCACCACTTGGTGACCACCCTTAGACTGGGATCGTTCGCATATAGTCTTTGCATGGAACCGACATCCAATTTAGATGAGCTAAGGAGGAGAGCTACCAAATTTGTGCAGTTGGAAGAATTAAGGGAGTTTAGGAGTCAAGTCAGAGTCGAATCCTCTCAGGAGAAGGCTAAGCTTAGGGACAATAGATCTCCTATCCTGCCATATGTCAAATCTAGGGAGGTTAGGCCACCAAGATTTCCACAGTATACTTCTCTCAATGCAAACCAGGGGCAAATAATCGAGGAGGCCTTACACGCCTCCCTCCTCCCAGCCCCAAGGAAAGCACCAACTCCGCGGAACGCTGACACGAGTAAGCACTACCATTTCCACCAGAATTATGGCCACACCATTGAAGAATGTATGGCGTTGAAGGATAAAATGGAGGAGCTCATACAAGTCAGTCACTTAAAACAATTCGTGCAACGCTCTAGGGCACCAGTAGCGAGAAGAAGGGGCGCGACCGCCTCGACGGCAACAAACCGACGCGACGTCCCCATAGCAGCCTCATGACTCCACACTTAGGAGGGTCATTAACACGATTGCAAGAGGATTCGTCGAGGGTAGGTCAACTATGACGGCTAAGAAGAAGCACCTCAGAGCAGTGCAACCTGTGAACACAGTAGTCATCCCCCTCAAAAGAATGATGCCTCCCATAACCTTCACTGACGCCAATTTTAAAGGCATTGACCCCGTCCAGAATGATCTCATGGTCATAATGGTAGAGATTGAGAATTTCACCGTCATGAAGACTCTAGTAGACCTGGGTAGTTCAGTTGATATTCTCTACTGGAAAACCTTCAAGAAGCTTCAGATCCCCGAGTGCGAGATACAAGGTTATATTGACTTGTATACTAAGTTTGGAGAGGGAAGAGCGACGAGCAAAACTCTTAAGATCCGATATCTTCTAGTTGATGCCAATACATCCTACAACATATTGTTGGGTATTTCGTCATTAAATTTATTAGGGGCGATTGTGTCAACCCCACACTTGGCAATGAAGTTCCCCTCCCCTATGGGAGACGTGATCACAATACACATGGACCAGAAGACAGCAAGGGAGTGTTACGCCGCCAGCTTGAGGGTGGAGCCCGCTAATCATGGACGAGAGGCAAAAAAGCATGTAGTGCAGACAGGGGAGAGAAGCCCAGTATGTGAGCCCATGGTCGCATTAACTGATTTAGATCCAAGAACGGACGAGGTCCGAGTCTAGCCTAGAGAGGATGTCAATATAATCTCGCTAAGGGATCCAGAACATACAACTAAAATAGGTGCGTCCTTGATAGAGGAGGAAAAAGAAAGTTTAAGTAAGTTGTTGCAGCAAAATGCCGACATGTTTGCATGGCCAATAGCCGACATACGGGGTGTCCATCCTAACATCATGGTACATAAACTTTCAATTTGCAAAGAAGCCTGATCGATAGCTCAAAAGAAGAGGAAGATGGGCAAGGAAAAGAGGCAGGCGGCCAGGGTAGAGGCCGAAAAGTTATTGAAGGTCGGGTTTATCCAAGAAGCACATTACACCACTTGGCTATCCAACGTGGTGATGGCCAAGAAGTCAAATGGCAAGTGGAGAATGTGTACGAATTACACTGATCTAAATAAGGTTTAGCCCAAAGATGCATACCCACTCCCAAGCGTCAGGACACAAACTTTTGAGCTTTTTAGATGCCTACTCGAGCTATAACCAGATCAATATGCATTAGAGAGATAAGTTGAAGATGACGTTCATGACAGATGACATCAACTATTTTTACAAAGTCATGCCTTTCGGACTGAAAAATGCGGGGGCAACATACCAAATGTTAATGGATAAGGTTTTCAAGGGCCTCATTGGGTGAAATGTTGAGGTCTACGTGGACGACATGGTTGTGAAGTCAGAATCTTGTGACGACCATATACAGAACTTGCTGGAGGTATTTGGGACGTTAAGAGCAGTAGACATGCGGTTGAATCCTGACAAATGCGTGTTCAACATTGAGGCGACAATTTCCTGGGATTCATGCTGACACACCGGGGAATCGAGGTTAACCCCGAAAAGTGCCAGGCCATTGTTAAGATGAAAAGTCCTTGAAATGTCAAAGAAGTACAACGGCTAATTGGAAGGATGATTGTACTATCACAATTTATGCCAAAGATGGCAGAGAAGGCAAAACCCATCATTGCTTTGCTCAAGAAAACTGCACACTTTAATTGGGACGACAATTGTGAGCATACCTTCTTGGAACTGAAAATTTTTCTGGTGAGTCTGCCAGTGATACAAAAGCCTGTCCCAGATAAACCCATCCTAGTATACCTTTCGGTTTCTAAGGAAGCTATCAACTCAGTGTTCGTCCAAGACATTGAAGTAGAGCAAAGACATGTATATTTCGTCAGTCGCATGTTGCAAGAAACTGAACCACGATACCAGATGATTGAGAAGGTGGCCCTAGCGTTGGTAACAATGGCTAGGAGAATGAGAGTATACTTTCAGAACCATCTAGTGGTCATCAAAACCGATTACCCCATCGTCAAGGTATTAGGGAAGCCAGACCTAGTTGGGCGCATCGTGAGATAAGTAGTGGAGTTGTTCGAGTATGGCATCCGTTACGAGCCCAGAGGGGCAGTTAAATCTCAATGCTTATTTTACTTTGTGCCTGAGATGTATTGCGAACCTGAGAAGTTACACAATGCTTAGGTCCTATATGTGGACGACTCCTCTAACCCTAAGGGAGCAAGAGTGGGAATTGTGTTGGAGGGACCCGGGAATCTTACAGTTGAACAGTTTCTCAATTTTGGTTTCAAGACGTCCAACAATCAAGCTGAATATGAGGCACTATTGGCTAGACTAGAGCTGGCACTAGACATGGGAGCTGAGTGTCTGGTTTGTAATAACGACTCCCAACTCATGGTAGGTCATCTGAGCGGAGAGTTTCAGGTAAAAGACCCACTCTTGCTACAGTACTACCACCGAGCTCAAACACTTTTACAGAAGTTCACATCCGTCAAGGTAGTCCATATCAAGCGGGAGCCATGTTATCTAAGCTGGCAAGTACTAAGCAAAGGAGTTGTCATAGGTCACTTGTTCAGCAAATGCTCACCGCCCCCCAGCGTGAGCCTTGAGTCGACCAGTGCGATGGTAGTCGAAACCGAAAAGGTATGGTTCGAACCAATTAAACACTTTATAGTGACGGGTGATTATCAAGGCGAAAGAGGACCAGTTGATGAAGACAAAGAGTGCTAGATACCTCTTGATTGGAGAAGACTTATATAGACGAGGCTACTCTCAACCGTTGTTGAAATGTGTCACTCAAAGCCAAGCCTAATATATCATGGAAGAAATACACACTAGAGTTTGTGGACTTCACTTTGGAAGAGTGGCAAATAAAGTGGTACGAGCAGGCTACTACTAGCCTACAATTCAAGTCGATTGTGCCGAGTATGTACAAAAATGTAAGTAATGCCAAGAGTATGAGAACCTCCTACACACTAGACCTGAAGTCTTGCACAACATCACGCCCCTATGGCCCTTCGCCATGTGGGGAATGGACATAATAGGACCTTTCCCCCAGGTAAAGGCCAATGCAAATTCTTACTTATGGGAGTGGATTACTTCACCAAGTGGATTGAAGCCGAGTCGTTAGCTGCCATCACAACAAAGAAAGTTCAAGATTTTGTTTGAAAGAGCATTGTTTGCCACTTTGGTGTGCCTCACACCATTATGACTGATAACAGAAGACAATTCACAGACCGAGGATTGATAAAGTTTTATGAAGGTTTAGGCATTTCGACATGTAACTAGTTCAGTGGAATACCCCCAAACCAACGAGCAAGTTGAGTCCGCCAACAAGGTCATCCTCAACGAACTAAAGAAAAGATTAAGTGTGGCCAAAGGGAGATGGCCTAAGGAGTTACTTGAGGTGTTTTGGGCGTATAGATGCATTCCACAGTCATTAACTCAAGAAACACCATATAGTTTAACTTATGGCACCGACATCATGATTCCTGTGGAAGTTGGAGTCCCACTCTACGTCGGCAACTCACAGATCTATTTTCATCAAGGCGATCTGGTGTGGAGAATGCGAAGCAACGCAAGAAAAGACGAGGGGAAGTTCTCGTCCAATTGGGAAGGACCCTTCTGTGTTCAGAGCTCGGTTGGAAAGGGGGTTTACCGCTTAGAGACCCTAACCGACACGTCCATACCCCAAACGTGGAATGCCACACACCTAAAATTTTATTTTAGTTAAAATTCCATGCCATGTGTTTCTTACGTCAGGGTTATATTAAAGAAATAGATTTTGCGATTTAAAGCTTCATGAAAAGTTGGAGGCGAGAGTATGAATGGGGAACGTGTTGCCCAAAATCGACCTCCAATAACCTCGAATAAGGAACATGTCACCCAAAAGCGACCTCCCATAATCTCAGATGGGGAACGTGTCGCTCAAAAGCAAACTCTGATAACCTTGGATGGGAAACATGTCGCCCAAAAGTGACCTCCCATAACCACAAATGGGGAACGTGTCACCCAAAAGCGACCTCCCATCACCCCGAGATGGGGAACGTGTCTCCCATAATCTCTCATGACTGAAAAGTGAGGCACAGTCGTAGTAACCTCTCATGTGTAACTCACTGTACAAACGACTGCATAACGTCTCCTCAACTCGAATTGTCGCCCCATGGACAATTTCTCAACTCAAATTGAGAAACAAATTACCTCATATTAGCTTTGCTTATAGTCATCCGCAATGAGCGATTACTGAGCATTTCACGAAAATGACAGTCATGTCGCCCAAATGTCGACCTCCCATAGCGACGTCTTGCTCAGACATGACACCACGTCAGTCGAATGTCAAATGCGCTCACCTAAGAGATACATGAAGATTAATGGGAGGCCAATATGTTCAACTATTTAGTGAGTTCAAGACAGATAAAGAAGCTTGTTAAGTCAATATTTATCAAACATCCAAGCGATAAGTAAAACAATAAAGAACTCGGTAAAGAAATATTGTATTCAATAGAAGCCGTAACGGGCTTCCAAAATGTACAAAAAGTTTGTCTAAGAGTCGTAAAGACAACTTGTCAAAAGATCAACAAAGGTGTTCAAAAAAATATCCACCAAAGTAGTCGCCCATGGCAACTCCAAAAAAATTAATAAAAAAACTTAGGGACCAGGGCGTCCTCTCTTCGTCAAACAAGTCACCTTCAATAACAGTATGGCCTCGGGTGTAGTGGGTGCGAGGATTTCCTCGATTGACACCAAGCGCCTGTTATACACGTCCTTGTTTTCATCCATCTCGTTCTGTTCAGGGATGCCATACAGCAGGACTGCTTGGCAGATAGCTTGTTTGAAGAACTGGGAGTGAACCTTCAACATGTAGTCTTTAAGATCGTTTAACTCCAATTCCAATCGAGTCTTCTCAGACACAATCTCATCATGGGCCGATGTGGCCTCGACAAAGTTGTCCTCGGATTTCTTGAGGTCGACAGCGAGCTCCTTTACCCTGCTCTCGGATGTCTCTAACTTGACTCTGAGGGTTTCTCACTCTGTCTCAGCTTTCTTCAGTGCCTCGCCTTGTACAGTGTTGGCGTCCAAGGCCGCCTTCAATGAATTACTTGAGGACGCCAACTCTTTAGTCAGTTTGGCCACTTCTAAGGAGGACCCCTTCAACCATTCGACATGAAACACTTTGGCAAAAGCTAAGGTTTGACTCTGCATCTCGAGATATGTTCACTACACCCCTTTCGGCCGAAGAAAGTGAGAAGTTGATCCCTTTGTAGAGTGCCAAGTCAGGGACGAAGGGCTACTCAACATTGCTCAACCCCACTACAGGGGCTTCTTGTCGGGCCTTCTTTGGCAAATGACGAGAGAAGAAGGTTTTTTCCCGCGATCTTTCCTATTGCTCTTCTTGTCATCGGCAATAGGCGGGGTAACATCGACATACTTAGACGAAGGAGGGATAGTTTGAAGGGGAGTTCCAGATGCTCCCCCCTTGTCGGTCTGCGGCATCCTCTCCGCCTTGAGCTTCTTCAACCCCTCTACGAATTTTGTGCCTTCTTGAGCCATGATGCCTGAAAAACAATAAGTGATTCAGAAGAGTTAAAACCGGACACTAATCGGTCAAAGCGAAAGCACATACCCTTCAAATCCATCCAACATTGTTAAGAAAGAAAAAACTTACGTACATTCCAAATAGGAAGCTGCCATGGAAACTGATCCAGGATATCAAACATCTTCTTGTCGTCCTCGGTGACGGACGACCTCGGCCAAGAAAGGTAACCGACAAGATTTCGGGTCCAATACAAGGGGAACTTAGGCGTATCCCCGTTAAAGAAATAATGCTCCCCGACAGGCGAGATAGTTATTTTAAAAAAAGCATTCTTAAAATATTTGTAAGATGAACAAAAAGTTGTAAATAGGGCAGCCCCTAATTGGCTTACTAGTGATAACCACCTAATCGGCCAAGCAGGGCGAGAACTGTAAAAATGTAAAAATACATGGGGAGATGGTTTCAATTGAAACATCTTTGCTAATATATGGAAGGCGCGAAGAGACATCCAGGAGTTGGGGTGCAGTTGGGTAGGATCTACGTTTAGGGTGCGCAATATGCCCATGGTGAACTCATCGAAGGGAATATGGACATTTGAATCTGTGAAGAGGCATGCGTACATGAAGAAGAAATTGGTCTCGTGACCTTCTCGCCCATGGCACAAGTTATCAATGGCCAAACACCGCTTTATAGAAAGCGCCCCTTCTGGCATACCTTAAGCAAAAATGTGATACGTTGCCGAGTAACTTTCCATCATTGACGATCAGTGATACTTAATGAACTGACGAGTGACTTGGTAACTCGCCCAATCATAGTCTGTTCGGCGCGAGAGATTATCCTCAGCGACCTCCGGAATAACCAAGTGGCTGCGTCAACGCGATCCCCTCGCACCCCAGACCCAGACACCTCTTTTAATGAACCGACCTCTTCACGGGGGCTCGCGCCTTGGGTGGAACTCCTAGAGGATAAGCTACTCGTGGACTCGGCAGAAGTAAATGACGACAACGAGAACATGGAAGACATGATACTTCTCAGAACGAATGTCTTACACCTAGCTACTCTCAACAATAGATATCAGATATCGGATGTCAGATATCGGAGCCTCAGAACTTTCAACGAGAAAGGTGAGAGCAACACCCTTATTTATAGTAGGGAACTCATCCAACGGTCACATCAGGTGACATTTCTCCTTCCTCGCCGTTTGATCAAACGTGGCACAAATCTCAAGAAATACTTACATCATCCCCCAATGCCTCATCCACCTTGACAGGACCTTAAACTGACAAGTGCCCGATTTGATACACCACACTTTAGGCGGCAACCATGGATGAGCCTCTTGCTAAGCCCTCGAGCTTGGGGGGCAAGTGTATCACCCACAACAAAGCAGGGAGTACCCCCTAGCGGCCAACATCTCCGAAGATAGCCTCTCGTACCGAATTCTCGAACCTGGGGGGCTAATGTACATGTGACGACCGAATAGTGCCAGGAGGTATGGCTGAGTAGTATTCGGTTTAGGCCGAATGATACACGGTTGATACCGAAGTGTCATCCACTTGGTCACTCGACCCCAAATTGTCAACTCAACAAACAATCACTGACAGGCAAAGTCTGCAAAGGTTGCTATGCCACAGAACCTTGACCAATCATAACATTGTCATACAGATTTGACCCCTATAAATACCACGTGAATGGACCTAGAAAGGTACGCAATTCAAATTCCTACTTTGCCTATCCAACATCCATGTACTGACTTTGGCATTGGAGCGCCTTTTGTAGATGTCCTCCCAATCCCCACACTAGAGAGCAAGGACAATGTTGGAACTAGAGTGATCATCGAGACCGAGAACTACCTTTAGAGCTGAAGACTGCAGCCACGACCGAAGACCCTCCAGACCTCTGTAAGAACACAAACATCTACGCTTACTCCAAGAATATCAGTCAATGACCAACCAATAGCTTCCTTGTTTCTTCTTAGCACATGTAACAACTTCTCTTATTCTTTCAAAAGTTTATTGGCTGTGATCACAGGTAATTTCTTTTCTTCATCTAAGTAAACATACTTCAAATGATCTAGTAGAGGCTTAAGCTCTAGTTCTTGTTGATGTTGGTTATTGGTGGTAACCGCTATGTTTTTCTATTTTCATTAGATTTTACATTGGTGGAGTCTATAATAGTGTTTATTTCATTACAAACAATACAAGTATCATCAGTGCAATCTATGAGTTATTCCAGTTCAGAAAATTTAGAAAAATCAAGTTCAAAATCTAAAATAGAATCTAGTCCTAACTCTAATTTTGTACCAACATCATTATTGTTCTCATATTTTACTGCATTGCAAAAAAAAAACAACATTTTCAGAAAGTTTAGAATGGTTTTCTGTTGAATATTTCAATGCTTCAAAGATGTTAAAATGGATGGTGTCTTCTCCAAACTCTATCTATAGCATTCCTGTATGAACTATGTTTATCTTGGCTATCATGAGTGTTAGCACCAGAGGGCTGCTATGATGATTTGATGAAGCCAACCAAGTGAAGAAGTTCAAGACCCTAAGAGCATATGTGGAATGCATGAAGACTTCATGAAGATTGAAGAATTGTTCTAGAACTTAGGAGTGTGTGTTGTGGGGTAAGGTTGAGGTCTAATTAGTGAAGCATGCAATCTTAATCAATGATAAGCACCAAATATATTTTTTGAATTAACAAAAGTTTTGAAAAATCATTAAAATCAAAACTTGCGTTTTAAATAACTGTTTTAACTAACTGGAGAAAAACAGTCGACTATTTGAAGATTCAATTGACTGAATTTTTAAATGACAATTATGTTTAAATAGTTGGCGCGAAATTTTGGAAGTTAACAAAAATCATTTTACACATTTTCTGAGCACGAAAATTTGAGATTCCAAAAAGAGCAAAGAGAGCAAATGCGCCCGCGAGTCTTGTGATCAAAGATCAATCAAAGTTTTCATAAAGAACTGTTTTCTTGAACTGTTGTTGGAGCTATCATTTGACTGAGACTGTTCTTCGCTGAATTGATCATCAAGACTAAGCCTTCTATTCCCTTTCTTATTACTTTAGTCATTCTTTGTATAGAAGTGCTTGTATTGCAGTAACCTTGTTCGTCCATCATCTGTTTTGACATTTATTCTGAGTTCTTGAATTGCCTGGGTTGGTAATTCTGTTCTGTACAGTGGGCTCTATACAGGGTGCGACTTGCTGTGGGTTTCAGCAAGGGTCTTCGTGAAACACACAGTGGGTTTCTGTGTGGTTTCCTGTTTTGTTGTGGGATCAGCAGTGGTCTACTGCGAGTTGCAGTGAGACGTTTCTGAGTTATACAGTGGACTCTGTATAACGTTATTTGCTGTGGGTTTCAGCAAGGGTGTTCGTTAAACACACAGTGGGTTTCTGTGTGGTTTTCGATTCTGCTGTGGGATCAGCAGTGGTCTACTGCGAGTTGCAGTGAGACGTTTCTGAGTTATATAGTGGACTCTGTATAACGTTACTTGCTGTGGGTTTCAGCAAGGGAGTTCTTGAAGCACACAGTGGATTTTCTGGTGTTTCTTGTTCTGTTGTAGGTTCAGCAGGGGTTGGCTGCAGGGTGCAATGTCGTCTTGCTGTAGGCAAGTGTTGTAAACTGGATCAGGTTGATCAGTTTAGTGAAATCCTTACTGTGTGTGAGGGACTGGACGTAGCCCTGCTGTTGGGTGAACCAGTATAAAAATCTGTT
>Ga0099825_1006730_pt1 | contig 14271 bp, 7 predicted proteins | sample SiratroredBW_FD_76838 | JGI IMG/M metagenome (GOLD analysis project Ga0099825, IMG submission 76838) | Root nodule microbial communities of legume samples collected from California, USA - Siratro red BW | ecosystem: Host-associated > Plants > Roots > Nodule | place: USA: California | collected... | reverse complement strand
TATGTACTTAAATAAAAATTATTTTAAATTTAAAATATAAATATTTTTTTTTTTAAAATAAGTTTTTTTAATTTTTTTTTTATTTTCAAAAGTTTTTTTTTTTTTTTTTTTTTTTTTTATTGAAAAATTTGTCCAATGGCAAATTTTTGCCCATTCTCAAAAAATTCGCCTAAAATTGCACCATTTCAATAAAAATACCAAGGAAATCTACCTTGATCTTTTGGAGTCCATCAGGGTTTCTCAGTATGCTTCCAGCATGAGCAACTATCGATACATTAACTATTTATTCGAGGCCTAAACACAATTAGTTTAGAGTTTCAACTGGATGTATAATAGTAGTAAAAAGAGGATAGAAGCAAAAGTTTACCTCCTTATTAAATGACTTTTTTTATTCAACTTGGATCGGTTGAAATTCAAATTAGCTTTCAGATAACCACATAAAGCGAACCAAATTTATGATTCTGCACACAAACCTTTTCCAAAGGATTTAATTCACAAAAACCAAAATGTCGTAATATAAAGGGACACTGGCCGTGGTTGAAGTTGCTGCACTTGTTAGATCCCAGATCCTAGAAGGATGAACAATACCATAACTATCTTGTGAGATTCACATGTCAATTGGAGATTCACACGTCAATTGGGTTGTATGGTCCCTGCTGCATCCTACAGTAATGATTAGATCGGAGTACGGAGTAAACTGAGAGGTCTACTTCTGGTAACCCCACTCAAACAAGCAATAATTCCCACCCACGAACTGTGGTCCAATTCGTTCATAAGAATAGTCCTAGTATAATTCTAGAACAAAATTTAACCCTCATATCTTCAGGATTAAGAATTAAATACTATATCTTTAAAGCTATTGATCCGAAATACTTGTATCTTTTCAAGTACAGGGAAATTACATGACATGTAGATGTATAACAACTCCAGTAATGCTACAAACCAAAAAGAATTAATACAACAATCCAACTCCTGCATCATTCCGCTTTTGGAATAGATCAGTGCAGAAATAAATAAAGGTTACAATAAAAGGCCTCAATTCTTTTGAATCCGTAGATATCAACAACCAAGCTAAATTTATATCCAAGCCAATGCCAAAATCAGTTCCTTTAAGTACAGCTTCTCTAACTAGAGAAGCCTAAGATGTGCCGTATCATTCAGCCTTTTTATCTGCCAACCAGTTCTTAGAGAATGCTGCAACACAGTCACCGATGAGTCTTCTATGCAAAACTTATGTGACATCAGAGGGCTACATCCAAGAAGACCAGTCAGGAGACACTTAATTGGCACAGAATGAGTAAATAGTCCTATACAAGACACAGTAGGTGAAAAGGTGCTGAAGCCAGAATTATGCAGAGAACTTTGGTGGTTTACATTGCCAGAAGAAATTTCTTCTTCAATTACATCACCAGTGGTTGTGACAAACTGTAGCCTGCTCTTACCAGACTTTTTCCTAGAGAATGCAGGCCGATGCCTGCTGAGCAAATCCCATTGGTTTGGAGGGAGAGAAGATCCATCTTGGTCGTGAATTGAGTTTGTGAGAAGAGCATGGGAGTTGTGCTGTGCAAATGCATGGTTGTCATTTTGATGTGATGATAAATCTAATCTTAATTTTTCATGTAATCCCAGGACAGTTCCATTTAAGAAATTAATCATCCGGAATTCTACTTGTCTAAGTGATTCACCAGAAGGTGCAGTAAAATCTGGCTGGAACCTGTCAATTAAGGCCTGAGTTTCAGGGGTGTATATTTCTGATCGAAGGCAGCCTTCCCAATTCCCTTGACTAATCTCTGTAAGAGCATCCGAGGATTGAATTTGTTCCTCTGAAAAATTGACTTCCTGTTCATTAGCAGTGATGCAACAATGAACCATTAAAAATGAAATTTCTGAAGACACATGAAGTTTAATGCAAAATAATCATGCCATTACTACAGATTCAAGTAAACTAATTTATGGAGTTTATTTTGTTCATGCCTTCCAACCATTGAATACACTCAACCACATCTTTCTGAACAACATTATTCAGTGTCTAGCATTGAAATCATAGTAATAATTAAAGTTTTTACAGTTTCCACCTTTTCCATCTTGCTTTGATAAAAAGTAGAATTTTTTATAACTTATATTCATACATTTACATATCAGCATCCAACACAAGCAAACAGTAATAGTCAGTTTGGGTAGCTTTGGGTTTTCCCCCCACTCTCCTCTGCAATTTTATAGATATCTTGTAATCTCACTTTATTCCTCTAACATCCATGTTTTTAGCAAACTGCAAGTAAAAATATTCAACATTGGTCCGTTACAATTAGCACATCAACACCCTCAATGGTAATTAATGCCATAAATTTTATTCTTTAAGGTCAAAGTTGATGGCAAGAAATGACATTACAGGACCAATTTAATGAGACATATCTCAGAAAGACTAATTTCATGCACGTATGAATAGAGGACCAAAATTACGTCACATGTATCCTTGAGGATCAAAACAGATATTTACTGGTTTAAAAATGAACTAGCAGGATACAGGGTGCATGGAATATTTAAAAAACCTTATATCTTACTAAGTGCTGGTTTTTAATAAAAAAGTGTCTGGCTATAGCATAAATTTCAAAAGCTGGTTGTAATCTGAACTAAATTTAAAATGAAATTGTTTATTAAAAAGTCTAGTTCATAATTGACTTTTCCAATCTAAATTTATCCCAATTCTTTTCCTTTCCATTGTCTCTCCTCCTTCAGCTAGATTTCAAGGCTGTTCAAGGATGAGACAATTGCAGGAACCACCCTAGCCATAGCCATCCCCAAGAGTTAACATAAGCTGACAACCACAAAATTTTACAATTCTATATAGAAATTCAATATTAGAATCAGTTTTGGAGTAATAACGAATTAAACTACTGTCAACCTTGACCTGTGATTTGTTTCATACGGACTCATACAGGTGGTTTTCTTTTATACCATCTACAACTAGTCATGAAAGTTGAAGAACATCCCCTTAGTATTTTATCTCACTTAATAAAAGTGAGTTTCATAAGCATCTACCAGTATTAGCAGCTAATTGTTCCTTAAACATTCCATTAGTCAGTTAACATTATTATTACTAAACATTGATAGTCAGCTAACATCTGGAAAATAATACAAGCTACCCAGCTTTCTTCCATGTATTTTATCTCAGATTTATCCTATGACATCATCCACTAATTTCAAAATTGAACAAAATATTATCAACAAATTTTGTAAATAGTAGGATATGGAAAGAAATTGAATGCAGAAAATGCCAAACTTCTATAGACCTTTTTCCAATTTTAGCTGTCTACTGTTCTATGCCCTACTACTTTTAAGATTACAGGAGAAGTGGATGTATCCTCCTGATAACAACTTAAGTTGGTTTTCACTCTAGTATTTAAAGAATTGAGTTTTATGCTAAATTTCACGTTACAAGGGAAATGATTTGAACTTGTGCTCTCCTGGATCTGAGGAGTGTGCTTAGTAAAAAAAGGTGCAAAGTATAATCCTTTTATCTAAAGATGGATCAAGAGGTATGAGCCTATTAACCTTTTATTTAAATATTAACCCTATTTTACAAGAAATGTGGATCCAATAACTTCGCCGGTGGAACAATAATAATAATAATTTGTTAAGGATTAATTTGTTAAGATTATTAAGACCAACACCATATTTATCAAGTATAATAAACAACAACTTGGAGGTCAAATTAAATAACTAACATTTGAATATTCAGTTGGGCTACTCATCTGTTAAGTTATAATCACTTAATATTTAGTACTTGAATGCAGTTGTTTAGAAAAATAATAATCTTATAAAACAAGATGGTTCTCAGTAAATCAGACAACTTCTACTTGGACTAGAAAGGAGCGATCAAAAACTTCAGCGGCTAGAACAAATTGACACCTACCATGAGGCAGGTAAAATTTTCCTACTCCCACTATACGAAACTTAAGAGAAAACCTTGCTTTCAAAATGAGAAACAATAGACAGTTCACGCCCAACACGCCCAACAGGGGAACTATCCCCCGAACACGGAATGCGGTAAATTTGAAATTTTATTTCAATTAATAAACATTAAATTTGAAATTTTATTTTCGTGGATAAACATTGTTACATAGGCGACACTCTTTTTCCTTGATTTTTTTATTTTATTTTTATAAAAATTTTCTCAAGGGTTTTTAACGAGGTCGCATTCCCTAATAAATACCTATGTTTCCTTCAAACACTTGTATATTATTTGCTAGACATTGAATATCCAGAGTCACAAAAACACAACCGAAAAGGTGTGTATTAATTCGGATCGCAAAAATATGACCGAAAGGCATATTAATAAAATTGCAAAACATACAACCGAAGATGCATGTGTTAATTCGAACCACAAAAACATAACAGAAAGCCATGTTAATAAATCGCAAAAACACAACCGAAGAGGTGTGTGTTCATACGGATCACAAAAACATTACCAAAAGGCATGTTAATACGAAATCGCAAAACCACAACCGAAGAGATAGGTTAATAACGGATAACAAAAGCACTACCGGAAAGGCATGCTAATTCGGAACATTATGGAGTACTGAAAGGCCAACACGACTCCTAAGTCACGGGTATGTACATGCATTACATATATGCCTATCATCTTGACAATTTACTTATGTACATTCTTATTTTTTCAATTATTTATCTAAGTTCATAATTACGTTATAAATATGACCAAAAATTCATAACTATGTTACAAATATGTTTCTTGTCATGAAAGTATACTTATACATATCCAATCATTTATCTAAGTTTAATGAAAACATAGAGACATAAGTACTGTATAGAGGTGTAAATACCTTAAAAACAATACCCAAATATATATGAGTGGTGAAGTAGAAAATCCATAAGTACATAGTAGTTCAGTAAAAAAAAATCACAAAATTAAGACCATAACTTTAATAAGGCTACTAGGGAAAGACCACCTATACCGACGCTCAGGATAAACGTTACATTTGAAAGACCTGTAACGTCACCCGGGAAAAAGTAAAGGTTTCTAAAGTCTTTTTGCTTATTTAGCTCAAGGCCGAGGGGCTTGTGTCCTCTCCTGGATCTAGGGGTGTGCTTAGTAAAAGGAGAGGTGCGAAGTATAATCCTTTTATTCAAAGATGGGTCAAGCGGTACGGGCCTATTAACCATTTATTTAAGTTAACCCTAATTCACAAGAAATGTGGATCCAATAATTTCGTCAGTGGAACAATAATAATAATAATTTGTTAAGATTATTAAAATTAACTCCATATTTATCAAGTAATGAACAACAACTTAGAGATCAAATTAAGTAACTAACATTTGAATATTCAGTTAGACTACTCATCTGTTAAGTTATAATCCGTTAATATTTAGTACTTAATTGCAGTTGTTTAGAAAAATAATAATCTTATAAAATAAGATGGTTCTTAGTAATGAGACAACTTCTATTTAGGCTAGCCAGGAGCGATTTAAAACCTTAGTGGCTAGAACAGAAGTCAATATCAATTCTATAAAATATTAGAGGAGAAAACCAACTTAAGCAGTGATCAGTAGATACATCCAGTTCTCCTATAATCTTAAAAGTAACAAGGCTCCACAGAGCATAGTAGCTTAATAACAATCTACATAACACATGGTATATTGATATGTAACCCATCTATCAAAGACACCAATTCAGTATAAGATGTCCTAAAAAAAATCAAAATGTTATTATAGTACAATAATAAGCAAACAAACTCAATGAAGCTACCAACCAACATCTATACAAAGTCAAGGAATCAGAACGACCATTTCCAATTCAACGAAATTCAGGTTTATAAAGCCAACCTCATATCCATATGTTCAGCTTTCACGTTTACACTCAGCCATTAAGAGAGCTCATGACCATGCACGACCTAATTAAACTCCCACAATCAAAGTGTAGATTCAATTGCTTCAATTCAAAGCATCTATCAAACAAAACTAGAAAACACAGACACAACACTGCACACAAATTAAAGGACACACCACAGCAACAATACAACGTACATACGTAAATCAACAATAAAGCCCTGTCTCTAGAAAGGTCAGCCACATGAATTGCACCATACAAAGCAGGCTCGGTTATGATATAATGTACATAACTGGTACAAAATCAACATCAAACGCAGTCTCATATCAAAGGAACAATGCTCTAAAAAGCAAACATGAGTTGGTATTATTGTAGACAAAATTAAATGCTATAGTTTGTCTAATTACTGGAATATTCTCATCTATCTTCATACAAAAGCTTAAAAAACATAAAATGCAGTCAGAAGCATTCAGAATACATGGCAAGAGCACATCTAGAACAAACAACATACATAAACACAAATATTTTGAAATGTAAGGGATCCTTGCACTTGCAGACGATTAAGCACATTCAAACTAAATATTCTCATTTATCTTTCTACAAAAGCTTAAACATAAAATGCTGTTACAAGCATTCAGAACACATGGCAAGAGCACATTGGGAACACATATACATAAACACATATTTTGCAATGTTGATGATCCTTGCACTTGTAAGCAATCAAGCACAATCATACTAAGTATTCTAATTTATCCTTTTACAAAAGCTTAAAAAATATAAAACGCAGTTAGAAACATTCAAAATAAATAGCAAAAGCACATGCTTTGACGCACTCATAAAAGTAGCACTATTCAAAATGTAAGTGATCCTTGAACTTGCAAATAATCAAGCACATTCAAACTAAATATTCTCAATTAGAGCCATCTACAAAAGCTTAAAAAACATAAAATGCAGTTAGAACCATTCAAAATACACGGCAAGAATGCACGTGGAACATTCAAAATGTAAGTGATCTTTGCAATTCCACAAAATTGAGCACATTCAAACTGAGTAAAGTACCTTAGACACTGACACCGCCGTGGACCGAGCCCGATCCAGAGGCGACGAATACACGGCACTGAACCGGACCCCTTGCGACTTGAGGAACACAGCCAGAGCCCTGGCCTGGCGCATTCCATTGGCGGTGAGCACGGCGGCAGGGCAGCGGCCGCCGACCATGTCCGGAGCCAAATTTAACTCGCACTCACCGTGGCTGATCAGGAAAACCTCCGTCACGGCCTCGTCATCCGGCACCATCCCGTTCGCGGAGAAGCTCCGCGAGAGTGCAGGTGGCGACAGCAGCGGCGGCGGCGGCCCGAGGACGTTGTAGGGATCCCAGACCTTGATCGAGGGACCGAGGCGCGGCGTCCCGAGCGACGACAGCTGCGGTGAGAGCGGCGACGCGGAGGCGTGGCACGGCAGCATCTCCGGTTCCTGTTCGAGAACCTTCTTCACCATGTGGTTCCCCAATTGGGCCCGGCCCAACAAGGGCCCGTTGAGGTTCCTCTCATCTTCCTCCTCCTCTTGCTCTTCTTCGTCCTCCTCTTCTTCGCTCTCTTCCACAACTTGCAGTGACTGGTTCGCGCCCATTTCTAGTGGGTTCGCGAAACGGCGTCGGATCGCGCGAGATGCGGGTTTTTTATTGGTCGGATTTGAAGCACATCAGTGGGGAGGTGAAATGAATGAAAATCGGTTGAGAATAGTGAATGAACGGAAATGAAAAGAAGTAGATCTCGCTGAGTGGGGTTTTTCGATCTTCATTGGATATGGGTTTTCATGGTTTCGTGCTTCTTCCGAGTAAAATCCACACTATCAGATGCATATGTATTATATATATATATATATATATATATATAACACTTACCGCGTATTAAATTTTGTCTTGCCTCGTTAATTCTTTTATTTTATTTTTTACTGCCCTGTACTCTTTTTACTTTATTACATGTTTTAAAAGAAATTAATTTATTTTATTGTCTTTATTTATCCTTTTAACCTTCTAATACAAATAAATTACAGTGATTTTAATTAAAAATTTAGGTAGGTACTTTAAAATTATAAATGTGTATATAATAAATTATAAATGTTTAAGTGAGAATAAATCTTAAATTAAGATATGATTTTCGTCTTTATAAAATATAAATGTCTTTTTTTTTTTCGGATAACTTTTATATACTATTTTCTTTCATAATGATAAATGTGTTAATGCTTAAATAAATTTATGATTTCTAATATATTATTAATCTTTGCTTTGAGTATTTGTTTTGTTCAAATTGAATATCTAATAAATTAGAAGGATGTGTTTAAATATCCAAAGTTAGCTTTGTCATTTCCAATTTTCACTTATAAGTTAATTTGAAAAATGTGTCCCACAATGTCAAATATTAATAAATGATATACCTTAAGTATTTTATCTCACATGTGTACGATATTTTCAGTATATGTGGAAAAACATATGTTATTATTATAAAAAAAAAGTTAAAGTGAGGTACTGTAAAAGAAATCTAAAGATATTTAAGAATCAATGAAAAAAAAAATTAAAAGAAACAATATAATAATAAGAATCAAATAAAAATACATACTTTTTACAAAAAAAATTAACCTAAAATCTAATAATTTATTAAATATTTAAATTTAAGAAAAAGTTTATTAAATACTTAAGACAAAGATAAATCATGTACTAAAAACTCAAAACTTATTTAAATTAGTGTGTTGTTATTATTATTAATACTCTTTCTCGTGTTATGTTTTCATACATTCATAATATGTTTTTTTGGACTCCTACAATTTAAGAGATGTTGTTTTGAAAATATTACCTCAAGTCTTTTATTGAAAAAAGTATTTTTTAGTAGGTAATTTTATCTCTTATGCTTCATCGTCAAAGTTCTACTTCATTCTCACAAAAATACAAGAATGACAATGTTGTAAAACCCTCCAACCATCTCACAACCTTGGTTAAAAAGAAATAAGAATGTGAAGCTTTAAGGAAGAAGATTCTACAAAATAATAAGATTTTTTTTTTCTATTTTTCTTAGTATTGCAAATAAATTTTGTATCTTGTAAAAGAAAAGTAAATAGGAGTAGAGCATTTTGTATAAAATTTGATTTTTCTTATGTAAGAAGTAGGAGTGGGCCTCCAATTGGGTCTATATTATATTAGATTGGGTAGTCAAAACTCTAGTTCCCAATCAATTTTGTCTACTCCAATCAGGCCTCAATTGGAGTCAAAAACTCTACAAAAAAGGTCAACACAAGGCCACAAATCAACCTACACATCTATGCATCAAGCAAGGAAGGAAACACTTATAAACATATAAATTTACCTTGTTTTGGGTGATGTAGGATATGAAGAAGTTATATAGGCAAAATTTGCTTGGGTTCATTCCATTGTTCAATTACTCCCACATCTCCTAGATCATGGTGTACAAGAGGGCTCCAACTCTTATAAATAGAACCCCTTGCCTCTTGTACAAATCATTTTTAAAATTGAACTAGAATTGAGTTACTATTATACATTCTTCTTGTTCTTTTAAAACCTCTAAAATAGAAATATTTTCTTGAAGGATCTTCTCCAATGAACCTTTCTTGAAAGTGGAACCCTAGTACTAAGTTTCTTTTAAGAAACTTGGGAAAAGTTCTAAGATTTTTCTAAGTCTTTTACTGGTCCTAAGAATGCTTCTATCATAAAGTCTCATGTTTCTTTGTGGAACAAGTTACTCCTTCATTGATTTTCTTTATCTCCCTTAGCCACAACCTCACCATAGTGACATTATAACCCTAAAAAATAGTGATATATCTTGTCCAATAATTTGGAAAATATCAAAATAATATTCTTAAAATTTATATATTATCATTGTTACTAATACAACAAAATGAATACATAATTTAATATAATTATTGTAGAAAATAGGAAAAGCACAAGGGAGGGTAATTATGTTTTATGTTAAGAATCTCACAGGATTCAATATTTGATGAAGTTAAGCAATTGGACAAAAGCAAAGCCAAGCATGGAAGTTGAAGAAGAAGACTAAATCATTGTCTTAGTAGGTGTGAGTGAGTGTGATTGAAGGTGAAGGTGAACATGTGCACAACTGAGAAGAAAATCTTTGGCACAATTAAATCAAACTTAAAATCAAAGTAATCAAATTGAGCAAAACGTTTGTGAGAAAAATCATTTGAAATTTCAGTTTTTAACAAAAATAATTTGATTCCACTTTTAAGAAATCGATTTATTCATGCATTAATTTCAAACTGAATTAACTCTTCTCAAAAACAGTTTGGGTATCAATTGTTTGAAATACCTGGTCACACAGTGCGAATATACACAGAGAGAAAAATGAGAATACTGAGATAGCAAACAAAAATTGTTTGGTTTTTCAAAGAAAACAAAGATTTGATTTTCAAGAATTCAAGCTTTTCAAGGTGCCGTTGGTGTTCTTCAAGGTTCCGCACTAATCATCTTTGCTAGAAATCAAGGAGTGTTTCTGCAACTTAATATTGAACCTGTGTTGATTGAAGTGTTGGGTAGTAATCTGTATAATAGTAATTTCGGTTTGTAAGGTGCAAACTTGAATACTCAGTGGTGATTTTAATCTTGCAGGGTGCAAGAGGTGTTCTTGATTGTAAGTGTGTACAATTGAGTGTTTTATAGTGAAATTTTTCTTGCTAGGGTTGCAAGAAAGACTAGACGTAGCCCTTGAGGAAGGGTGAACCAGTATAATTGCTTTGGGTGTTTCTCTCTGACCCTTTTCTCTGCATCTACTTTTGTTTTGTGTCTTTCATTCAATTCTGCATAGGTTAATTCTCTATTCATTGAATTAACTCATACTGTTACATAGTTTTTGTCTTTAATCATTGACCATCTTCTTTGATTAATTCACATAAGAAAAATTCTTCTGCGTGCAACTCTGTCAATTCCACTTTTTTCAATTAATTCTGGTTTGCTTTTAATATAACTGTTTGGACCAACAAAACCCTTCAATTGTTTCTCTACATAATTGGAAAGTGATTCTTTGGTAGCATAAATAGAATTCTTCTTGGCCTTGATTTCATGACTAAATCTGGTGTTACAATATATTGGTTACAGGTTTGAAAATTTGCTTATTCACTGACTACATTTTAATCTTACTTTGCCTGTTCAAGAACTCCTTGTTTGAAAATTTGATTGTCTTAAAATTGCTAGTTTTAAATTGATTTATTCACGTTGAAATTGATTGATTTTCTGTTTTGTATCTTAAATCATTGATCTTTGAGATTCTTGGAAACTTTCATTTTGTATAAAACGTTTTCCTTTTTTAATAAACTCAAATTTTGTAAAGTTCATTTCACCCTCCTCTTGAACTTAGCCTAAAAGTATTTTCATTTTAATGCTTTAAAAAAATTGTTAATTTCTTCTAATATGATTACTCAAATGATATTTTTGTATGGCAAACAATCTGCTAGTGGTTTTTTAGTGAGAAATGTTCAATGACAATAAATAAGGCGCAATTTCAATTTAATAAAATCACTTCTTTAAAACACATTTTCCAAATGTTGTTTATGTGAAGAATCTCTTCTCATATTAGTGCCATAATAATAACATGCAACATAAAAGAGATAATGAGAAAGAGAAATACACCATATATTTTTATATTGGTTTGTCTATCAAAGCAAACTACATCCAATTCTCAATTCACTGATTGAGTTCTACTAAGTATATTAATGTTAAGGAGTAAAACATGAGTATTGTTTTGGTTAATAACCACTCTTAGTTAACTCCTTAAGTATTGTTTTAGAGGGCTACCACTCTAGGCTAAAACAAACATTCTTTACACACAATCACTCCTACCTAAAATAAGTATTCTTTATACATAGTCACTCCTAGTGAGAACAAGTATTCTTTGAAAATAATCACTCTTACACTCTAGTCCAAGACATAAAATACAGTGTAGCATTTTAGGTATCCAAGTGTGAGTCTAAGTCTCACATTGTGTACAAATGAGAAAGTTGAACAACATATAAGAAAAAATACCCACAAACCCAATGCCTTAAGGTTTTGGGTTGAAGGTGACGTCAATTCCTTGTGAGGGGGTGCCTTGTGTCTCATTGTTATGAAATCTTCTCGGTGTGACACCTCCCCCTCCACCACCCTGTCAATTTTCCTGGCAAGCATCACTATCAATAATCCACATTCTATAATCAAATACCAAATTAACTAAATTATGGTCATGAATAATGGATAACAACAGCATCAAAAGTAGTAGTAGTCACACAATCGCCATCATCATGATCCTTGTCTTGTTGCTTGACTTTCTTTTCTTTATTCTCATTTTTCCAAAGTAAATATTTTCTTTATATATGTCCTTTTGTGAGAATAATGACCTTCTACATTCTTGTAACGAAACCTGAAATTATTCTTGCTTTATCTCAACCACCTTTCAGTTCTCTTTTTTGGCTTTTCCACCTATTTTTAGTAATAGACACGTTTTTACTGAGACAAAGTACCTTGTGTCTTTCTTCTTATCTCCTCATTATGATCATCACTCTTTGCTATTCAAAAGAAATATCACCATTTTAGACAAAACTAATCATGGAAAACGAAAACATTTCCCTAAAATCAACAATAGGAATAACCCTTACAAATCATCATCGATTTAGTGTCCATAGTTGACGACTGACAACTGATCAAAGTGTCTTTGAAAATTACTCAAGTGTTTTATAAAGGAGTCTCTTCCTTGCACTTCACTTTTAAAATAGTTTTCAATAAGTACAACTTATTGCTCTTTATTCAAGAGCATATAGGGTTCAAGTTTATCCAATAAGGTTCTTGCATTTGTCTTATGCACAATAAGATTATACACATTCTCATCCACACAAGTTCTAATAAAATCACATACTCGATGGTGTTCAAAATCCATTCTTCATCAAATATTGAATTCAATTTCTGTAAACCGAAGACAATTTCTTTATATTTTTCCTCCACAAATAATAATTTGCTTCATTTAAAGAAGTCACTTTTGTAAGTGTCTTCATCATTAGTAAGAAAAGAAATAATCCTTTACCCAAAACATTATGATGTCCTATGATGGAAGAAAGCATCAAAATAGAAATGCATACAATTGGTCAAAATCAAACCAAACAACCATACTTAGTGATAAAAAGGAAGATGAAAAATTGTAAAATAGTCATTTGTGCAAATAATCTTTCTCCCTCTCGAGACTACCAATCAACAATCCAACCTTTAAAAAAAAAAAGAACCAATACTTATGAAACTATTGTCCAAAAATGAACTCACTCCAACGGTGAACTAATTCCCAGTGACAATTCAAAAATTACGTTGGATAGCAAAAGAACGTCATCGTTTTCTCTTCCTTCTCTTTTGGTTTATATTGTCTTATATTTTAATAATGAATTTCTTACATACAAATCTAGTGTAACCCAATTCATTTTAACAAGTGAGACAAATATGTTTTACACATTGGGATTTATTATCTTACTAAGGAAAGAGTCTGAAAACCCATCTGGTACTACTTTGTGCCCTTGGAGAGATCCTTCAAGCAGAGATCAATAAACAAGAAAATAAGGTTTTTTATATGTAAACACAAATAACACCTGACTTCAACACATAATAGAGAATAAGAAAGTAGTGGCATGGGTTTGTACCTGACTGACATAAAACATCATGAAAGACTTTTTAGCAGTAAAGGTTTGGTTTTTATTTTATTATATTTTTTAATTTTCATTGATGTATCTTCTTTTCATTTCACTGCTTTTGTACAAGGATCCGTGAACTGAATGTCCTTCATTTTACCTTATTTTTTCAATACATAAATTCTCATTCCTGTATACTTTGGTTAAGTATATTGATCTTCGTATATAACCTCTCGATGGTTCCATTCATTTTTTAGAAGATCTTTATCTAAATTATCTTGGAGAGTCATCTCCTGCATATTGTAACGTCACAATAGGTTATGAAGAAGAGAAATAGGACGATCGAAGAAACTGAATTCTTCGAAAAGGAGATACGAATATTATTGGTCAAAAAAGCTGTAACAGAAAGTGTCAGGGGAAATACAATCCAATCCTCCCCCTCCTCTCTCTCTCCCACCTCTTAAATACAATTAGCTACTTGCACACGTAGTCATCTAGCCTAGAGTTGGTTATTTTGATTCTGGAGCTACGCTTTTTTGTAACACCCCAAAAATTATTTATAACATCTAATATATCCAAATCAGTAGTTAAAACATAATGCACAATATATATATATATATATATATATATATATATATATATATATATATATATAATAAATATACTTAAAGATAATTTTTAAAATATATATTTTGAAAATAAATATAAATAAAATAAAAAAATTCTTATTATATTTTGTTATATATATATATATATTTTCT
>Ga0099825_1006727_pt1 | contig 14274 bp, 5 predicted proteins | sample SiratroredBW_FD_76838 | JGI IMG/M metagenome (GOLD analysis project Ga0099825, IMG submission 76838) | Root nodule microbial communities of legume samples collected from California, USA - Siratro red BW | ecosystem: Host-associated > Plants > Roots > Nodule | place: USA: California | collected... | reverse complement strand
TTTTAATAAAAGAAATAATAAGTTTAAATATAAGAAAAAAGTGGTTTTTTTTTTTTTTGTTTTTTTATTAATTTTATTTAAAATAAAAAATTTTTTTTTTTTTTTTTCCATTTATGAATTTGAAAATATAGCGTTTTCTACTTCGGTTAGTAATTGAATTTTTTGTGCTTTAGGTGTTGACTACATTCACTGTCTCTGATGTTGTGCCGTCAGGGAAAACCATTGCTTCGATTCGTTTGCCTGATTACAGTTCTGGAAAGGTACTGAGATTGGACTTTTGTATTGAAGTCTGTTATCGTGGACTTGTAATAATTTTGTGCTTTTGATGTAGTTGGAGGTTCAGTATCTTCATGATCATGTGGCTTTTACTCTTGGTGTTGGTTTAACCCGCTCCCCTGCTATTGATTTTTCTGGGACGATGGGCACTCCCAGCATTGCGTTTGGAGCAGAAACGAGCTATTCAACAAGTCTTGGCAAATTTACGAAATACAATGCTGGTCTGTGCTTGAAAATGCCAAGTTCCGGTGCTTCTGTAATTTTGTAAGTAATTGAGGTGTTTTTTAATTGTCAGATGTTAAATCAGTACTTGGAATGACTATTTTAAAGGCCAAGTATTTATTGATGAAATCATTATTTGTCTCTGGAGTGAAATTGGGATGTTTTTTCTATAACAATTTTTAGTTTTTTTTCCAGAGAGGATAGTGTTAGAAGACATTTTCTGAAATGTTTCTTCTGTTGAATCTATTACTGGTTTAAGTTTAGTGAAAAGTACAAAATAATGAGCGAAGACACATTGAACAGAAGTCAGACGTACTCAATTTCGTAACTTGTAATAAGTTTCAACCAATAATAAAAATGTGTTAGAAAGATTTCTAGCATTTTTCTTTTTCGTGAAGGTGTTTTAAGACATTGTGATAGGTAACGCCTATAGCTAGTTATGTTATTTAGTAGAGTAATTAGAGTTAGTTGAGTTCGAGTAATTGGATAAATACGGCATGTTACCTATATATATAGGAAGAGGTGTTGAGAGGAGTGACTAGTCAATTGGAGAGTTAGTATTGTGGCTTGGGAGAGTCCCGAATCTCTCAAATATCCAGGAAATTGACTTTCCTTGTATAGTTTCAGTTTTTGATTTTATACCCATGTTGCGGCAGGATTTGGAGCTAGGCATAGATTAGTTTCAATGTTGGCAAATTTATGTTTTGGTACATAGTAGTACACTTTTCATTTTTGCAGAGGTGATAAGGGAGATTCTATGAAGGTGTCTTATTTACATCAGCTAGAAAGATTGAATGGAGGAGCTGTTGTTGGAGAGATTAGCAGAAGGTTTTCTACAAATGAAAACACGTTAACAGTTGGATGTTCATACGTGGTTGATTCTCAGACAGTTTTGAAGGCAAAGCTGAACAACCACGGCAACCTTGGGGCATTATTGCAGCATGAGCTAACACGCAAGTCATTCTTGACAATATCGGGCGCTTTTGAGACAAAGGATTTGGACAAAAATCCCAAGTTTGGTTTCTCACTCCTGCTCAAGCCGTAACGGATTCGTAAATTGAGGTAATGTATTGACTTGTATTTCGCAGCTTCCTTCAATTAAGTTGAATGAAAGGAAGAAAGTAGAGGAAATTGGTATAGATTGTTGATGTATTTTTTCATCTCATTATCTTCAAGTGATTGATTGGACATGAGATTAGAAAGTTATTGTCAGTGGGAATGAATCTAATTTTTTTATGGTATCTGATTCAAAACTAGTTGTCTGAAAAAAAAAAAATTAAGCTTTTATTTATCCTGAACTTCTGATTATTGTGTGAAGTTTATGAATTTTGTCGTGAGGATGTTGACATTCCGTATGTTACTTAATTCACACACTTAACTGTATATATTTGAAGGGCATCCTTTATGTGCTAAAGACCAATTGTTCAAGTTTCTGAGACAAGTCTGAGGAACTACAGTTTCAATATTTGCAAGTTTGCTTTGACTTCCAGACAAGTATTCGGAAAGTTATCATGAAAATCATTTGTAGTTGATTATTAATGGAAAAGTTTTACATAAAGTATGTTTAAATTCTTTTGAAGAGAAATGTAATAGCCAGTAATTCGAATTTAGAACAAATCAAGTATGTGAGCTCAATCAGCATCTCCCACCAACATAAATCTCACGCGAGTCACATCCTTTAACCTTGACCCTATGGACTATTTTGGTGGGAAGTCCACTGTGTTCGTAGGCCAGGCACGATAAACAATAGCAAACTTTCTAAAGCGGTCTGTGCAGATTGAAGGAGTGTAACGATATTGTCCTTAGTAAATTGCGACATTAGGCTATTTTAATACCTTATCATCTGCTTCAAATGTTGGGTCCTTAAAGGTATTGTGAGACCTCAGCTAGGTATCGTACTCAAAATTGCTTGTTATCTACTTGGAATCATAATACTGATGTCTAGGACAATAAGAAAGCATGTTTGGAAAAAAGTATTTAGAATTTATTTTGACTTATCTTATTAAACAAACACTTGTGTAAGGTTTTATGGATATCTACTTATTGCAATGATTTATACTATGAAAACAATTTAGAGCTTGTTCGAAAATAATTTGGTCCCATTTTAGTATCAATTATAAAATAAAGTCATGCACAAGTACTTATCTATAAGAGCTTCATTAGGTTTATTTACCCAATTTCATATTTATAACTGTAACTAAGTGGGTAAGTTATACGTGGACTTTCTTAAACGTGATCCTACTGATATTAGCCATTTTTGATTGACTATTTGCTTATGGGTGCTGAATTGATCAAACTCATTGCTTTATCTCGAGTTGTTGCAGGAATTGCTTGAAATCTTTATTTATGAATTGGTGACCATTGTCATTGAGGAAGAGTTGTTGCAGGAATTGTTTGAAATCTTTATTTATGAATTGATGACCATTGTCATTGAGGAAGGTCATGATGACAAATGATGTTCTTCCTGAAGAATTTTTGTACTTGCTGAGCCTTTATATTTTCTAAAGGTTTGACCTCTATCTATTTAGTAAAATAGTCCATGACTACCATCAAGAATTTGATTTGTCCTTTAGCGAAGGGAATAGGTAGAAAATGTCAGTTCCCCAAGTGATGAAAGGACAAAGGATAGTTATGACATGTAACTTTTCGGGAGGAAGTGTATGGAGAGGTCATGTTTCGAGCACGTGCCTCATATTCTTTGATGGGGCTCGACTAGAATGTATTTGGCTTTATGGTCGCCTAGACATTTGAGCAAGGGAGAAGAGATTTTCGTCTTAATAGCTCTCCGTTGAACATCATATAATATGAGTTTTGTCGTTGTATCTTTCTAGCCTCTTATGACAAACTAGGAAGTATGTCATCAGTTAGAAACTGAATGATAGGTCATATCCGTGTATGATTATCAACACATTATCATGATCACAAATCGATGCTATGAGAGTTTCTTGTTTGAGGGTTAGATGTTGTCCACCTTTTCAGCGGTTGCAAGTTTTGAAAAGACATTGATTCGATCATTTTCCTCTCTTTGCATAATAGTTTTGTCGTTGTATCTTTCTTAGTTCCACATTATAATAGTTTAACTCCCTCTTTGTGGGCCAGTGGTAGACTGGGTACGAGTGTTTCGTAGTCAGTCTGATTGTTTGACGTCTGGAAGTTGAACTGCAAGGCTTGCTCAAGGATTTGAGTATCACATTGGCTCCACTACTTTTTTGTTAAAGGAGTCATCGATGCTTAAAGACCACCATTTATGTTGGTCGTTAGTTTGGGTAGCTCGACAAGGAAATCAACAAGAAACTATGCCTCCATAGGACCTTGATTTTCAAAGCACAATCTGAAATTTGACAATTAAACAGACCATGTTGTCATCCTCCTAGTTAATTTGGGTTTCTACAATGCTTGCTTGATTGGGTAGTCTGGGCAAATCACAATGTCAAAGCTCTGAAAGTGCTGATGCTATCTTCTTGCTTAAAACAAATGAGCTAGGACAAGTTTTCCAATTACGTGATGCTACTCTTCGGTGTGTTGAAGAGTTAAACTCATAAAGTAAATAGGCTTTTGCTTATTTTTTTTACCAACACCGACCTGATTGTCGAGTAAGAAACAACTAAGAATGAGGATGAAGCTTGTTAGTGGACTAACAAACACGGTTCAACAAACAATGACTTGATTTTTTGGAACATCTCTTCACACTTATTGTTCCAAACAAAATCTTTTGAACCCTTTAACAACTTGATAAAATGTTTTGTTTTTTTCTCAAACTTTCGGAGGAATTTCAAGAGAGTAGTTAGTCATTGGACCTTTTTGAGATTGCTTAGACTCCTCATAGATGGGATACTATTACATTTATTGGGATTGACTTCTCTTCCTCGTTGTGTGATCATAAATTAGAGGAACGCCTATCTCCTACACGAAAAGCACACGGTTTAAACACGTTATGTTACCGTACTTTTAAAAGGAACCTTGAGATGTTGGGGCCGATTTAATGACCATCTCGTCAAAATACATCTCAATTGTAGTGTCAAAGGAGTTCTTTAAACAGTGTGCAAAGAACTCCACATTCGACAATCGAGGTGTATATTGGCCACCCTCAACATATTGCAAAGGTCAATTTTAAGATACACCAATATAACATGTGTTTCCTCATATTTACAATTACACGATTATGAATTGAAACTAATCTTGATAAATGTAATTTTATCTTGTTTATGAGGAGTTTGAGTAATCTTGTCTTCTCGAAATTCTTTCCGACCATGGTGTTCAAAATAAGACAAAACCCCCTTTTCAAGTGGTTAAAAGGTTTAGAAATTCTTTTTGGAATGACAAGTGCAAGAGATGTTTAAAAGATCAAGTAGAATATTCTATCTTTATTATTATTTGTTAGTCCACCAACAAGCTTGATTCTCATTCTTTACTCAGTGGTCTCTTAACAAGCAATGTTGGTGCAGGAAGAAAATAAGAAGCAAAAATCTACTTATTTTAGGAGTTGAATTCTTTAATTCCTCGAAAAACAATGAGGTAATAGAAAAGCTTGTCCTAACTCTCTCACCAAGACTGTATTAGTACTTTCAAAGGTTCGATATTGTGGACCTTATTGCCTATCTAATCAAGCAAATGTTATAGAAAACTGAATTAGCACAAAGTACGACAACATGATTTGTGATTTGTCAAAATTCAGATTATGTTTTGAAGGTCGTCATTTTATGAAAAGGCTTAATTTTTTGTTGATTTCTTATTACCCAAACTCGACTACCAACATGAATGGTAGTATGAAGCGTAGATGACTCCTCAAACAAAAACAAGTAGTGAAGCCAGTGTGATAGTTGAAGGATATGAGGAGATCATTCTTTGACGTCCAACAATCAAAATCAGTTTGAGACTCGCCCATGAAGTGGGAGTCAAAGAATTAAAATGTCAAAGAAACTCCAAACCAAATAGATGAACAATGAGTGTCAAGCCAAATAATTTCTTTTGGAGAAATACTATATCGTAAAAAATATGGCTGATCACTATGATAAATTTAGTATTGTTGGCATAGCGAAATAATTTAGTTGGCATCATATTAAAACTAGTTATCACTAAAATGGTAAGGCAACGTCATACTTTCATTCAAGAAACTCTTAGACATCCGAAGTGGGATATTGATATGGTGCCCCAGATCTACTCGGGTAATCATACATGGATGACTCAATGACATACTTTCCAATAAGTCACAAGATGGTAGACAAATACGATGACAAACCTCTTGTTATATAATATTTAATAAAAAGCTCTTCATATAAGAATCTCTTCTCTTTTGATGTTTGGACAATTATCATGTCAAATACGTTCTAAATGAACTTTATCAAGGAGTATGCGATATACAGTCGAAATATGACATCTTTAATACTTTGAATTGGATATTACTTCACACTCTTTACGAGGATGCATGACTCTCAAATTGATTATCTCCATCCAGTTCCTCTTGAAGAAATACATGTCTTAGTTATCTTTGATGTTTCACCATTTGGAGAATAAATATTCTTGGCATACTAGTCAATTTCTTGATAGTAACAATTGACTATTTAGAGTAGAGGTTGAACTTTGGACAACTATAACAATTCAACAAATGCAAAAAACAAGGCTTCTTGCAATTATTTTTAATGAATATGGAATTTCTAAACTTAATAACTAGTTCTTGATTATTTTTATTATTGAAGAGACTGGTGTGATTACAACTTATAAGCTACCCGTTCATTAATAGTTCTTGAAAATCGAGACAATTGTAAACCGGATTTTAAGTTCTTAAAGAGAGAACTTTGTTTAAGCTCTTAAAGCTCATGTAATTATAGAATCTATGAAAAGAGAGTTAAGCAATTCCATTGTACCATTGGATATGCTCAAATAGTATCAATTTTAATTTATTTTAGAGATAATTATATAAAATAAGTAAAGAATATCTTTAAAAAAGATGCACAGGTGGCAAAATCAATAAGTTTAAGGGTCGCCGAGCTCCATAAGCTTAAATATGAACTTGAGAAATCAGACTTCTTGAATATGAACTTGAGAAATCAGACCTTCTAGAGTCAAGGTAGACAGATCAGTAAATAGTTTAATTTTGATAAAAAAAAAGAGTTCATTATAAGAATTTTGCTCTATCCTTCGATTATATTTCTTTTGCATTATTTTGTATTTTACTCCTAAATCACATTTGTAATATGTGTATATTTATGATATTCACTTAAGACGTCAAATGAACTAGTTTTGTTGACATTTTGAATGGTTATAACATAGATAGTAAAATATAAAACAATGTACTAGAAAGATAGGTAAGTGAAATAAAATAAAATCAATGTATAAAAAAAACCAAGAATAAAACTATGTTTGTATTTACTAGATAAAATGTGTAGGTTACGCTAATAAAAGTTAAACTGAAAATTCGACGTTAGGTAGTCGTTGGGTAGTCAACAGTACCCACATCTTTGAACTAGTCAAAAATTTTCAAATCAATTTGCTTCTATTTTTTAAACTTGATGAATATTGTTTAATTTAAATTTTAAATAATAATTATTTTAAATATTATTGTATAAGATTATATGTTATCTAATATTTTATTTACATTAAAAGAATATTTCAACTTAATCTTTAAGAATATGTTTATATGATATAATTTTTTTCTTGAAATATATTCAAAGTCAAAGATAAATGTTAGCATGTACTAAATTTAAGTTGGTTTATATCAGTAATATCTTATAATATAAATAAATTTAAATGTCTTAATAAAGAAAATCTAAAATTAGCATTTTATTTACTACTTGTATAGAAGTACATATAACGGAAGTATATATAACGGAACAGTCCAATTAATCTGTAATTAACATAGGACTGAACTAAGTCAATATTTATGTGCATATTTGGATTAGAGTGAAGATGTTTAAAACTATTTTTGTTCTGAATAACCTTTCCTTCCTTTTTAGTTTTGAAATTTATAATTATATATTATCTAAATTTAATTCAATCATAATCTTTGTTAAACTGTATCTCGTATGTATTACGCTAGTTTACACATGAAAACTAATGGTCCTTTTATTGCATTGAGTTTTTAGACACGTTCAGGAGGGAAAGAAAAGTCATCCCTTCCTACGATTGGGGTGTACAGGAAACAATAAGGTGTACACGTATGTTTCTATTCTATATAATTGATAGTTGATAGTCTGAAAGAAGTCGCATTAACCAGTTTCCTTTATTATTCACATATGGGTTATTATATGGATATTTGAAATAATAGAAAGATGTACAAGATTATAATACAACAAACAATATTCATGAAAATGAAAATAACATGTTATGTCTAATTGATATGTTGAATGATAATAAATTATTTTATTATTTATGATAAGTTAATCTTATCTTCCTATGTCCTTTTTCAAGGTAGAGTATGGAAGAAGAGATGTCCAGTCTGAATAATAAAAATTTAAAGTTTTGACCATCATACAGTTCACAAATAAGATAACAATCAATGTGCTCATGAAAAATTGAGTTGAAGCAATATCAATGATAAATTAACTATCACAACACAGTTTTATAAGCATGAAGTAGGAAACACCAAGATTCTGTAACAAAATTTTGATCCACAAAAATTGAAAAGTACCAATTGTCATAGATCCATATTCACCTTAACAAACTTTTTTTTTATCTTCTATTAAAGCTTTATTTATTTATTTTTAATCTTTATTGCTTATTGGTATTATTTAAGTGATAAATTTAGTTAAGTAATTATGTATAAATAGCATAAAATATATATTATCTTAAAATAACATTTTGTTTAAAGAAAAGAAGTAGTCAATTGTAGAAATAATGTTGTTTCTCTTTAAATTAGGGTTTCTATATCTTTATTTATTTCAATCTTCCTTATTTGACAAAGAAACCTAAAAGGATGAAAATCAGCAAATATTAGATTTTTACAGGATTTATCTGTCTTCTTTATTTCATTGTCAAATAATGAAATGTTAAAAGAGAAAATGTTAAGCCTATCCAAAAGAGAAGAACAACGTTTGCATCATATTAATTATTTTTTTCATTTAATATAATTTAAATAAAAAAAAATACGTATGTCAATTCTACTTTACCATTGACATGATGTTGACATCGTGACAAATGTACCATAGTATGATTAATAAATCAAGTCCTCTTTTCTAGGGTTTTGTATTCGTTTATACAATTTGCTTATTTACTAATAAAAACTTCAGAATTTTAAATTGAAGATCGGTATCGATTAACTATAATTCTAATAATTTACTAATAAAAACTTCAGGATTTTAAATTGAAGATTGGTATCAATTAACTATAATCCTAATATTAATACATAGTATGATTGATAAATCAAGTCCTCTTTTATAGGGGGTTTTGTATTCGTTTATACAATTTGCTTATTTACTAATAAAAACTTCAGAATTTTAAAGTGAAGATTGGTATCAATTAACTATAATCCTAGTATTAATACAAGTGATAAACTAATTTTTATAGTTTTTCCAAAAAAGCTTTCAAACATATAAAGCCATTGATGAAATAAAGAGATAATTGAGATTGAATTTTATGAATTCATCGTAATAGCTGTTGAATTTCAATATAGTTTTTATCATAACTCTTTCATTCACATTTATCAATGATAAAAGCCTAAAAACTTAGATAAAAAGACTAATTTTAATTATTTTTAATACAAGATTGAATGGATCAATCACCAAATATTATATCTAATAGAAAATCTTTTAGTTGTTTAACCTTATGTCTATAATTTTCAAATCATTTTCCAATACAATAATACTTAGAACAAACATAAATGATCAAGTCATGCAAACATGAAACAAAAAGAGAGAATAGAAGAACATAAAAGAAATATATAGTGAAATGCAAAGGAAACTACATAGAATCAAGGTTCATTATATATTCAACTCCAATAAATAGGAGATTAGCTACTTCAGAGACACATAAAAAGATAAATAAAATGTAATAACTTAAAAGTTGGAAGTTCCTTAAATGCTCTCCATGTCAATAAGCATGCACAAGAGCTCCTCAAAATGCAAAATATTTATTCTTTATAACAAATTTTTGTTTGTATCTTATGTATATAAAGTGATTTTTCTTTTCGAATTTGATGTCTCTTTGAATAAAAATGACATGTTAAGTTTGAAGTTGTCTCTTTTGAGTAAAAGTAAGTTTGAAGTTGGGAGCTGTCTTTTTCATATGTTCTCTCGTTTTGAATAATTCAATTCTTTACTAGACGAGACTTTCTAGGAGTGATTTTTCCTCTCTTAAGCTTCCATTTCTTCGTTAAGGGCGTGAAAAAAATTAGTAGTTGGTCATAATAATGTAAAAATTCACAAAAAAAAAGAGAGAGTTAAGATTCATTGCATAAATGTAATTAAACTGGTTAGAAAAATATGATGTAAGAATCACTACTCTTATCACATATTAATTAACAAACAACTCATTGTTTAAAATATGTAAATAAACTGTAGGGGGACTGAACAAAAGTAAATTTTTTTAAAGGAATCAAAATGGAAAAAGACTAAAAGCAAAACGTAAAAGTTATTAGGAACTGAAAAACAAATGTAAAATTTAATGGGGGTCAAAAGCAGGAAGAAATATACATGTTTCATATTCAATTATTATTGATGTATCAATTAATAAAAATGTCACCACTTAAAAAATGTAATGATAAAGATCAAAACAAAAATAAAAATTTTATCAAGGACCAAAATGGATTTTTTTTATCGAGGGATAAAAAAGTTATTTAAGCCTAATATTTTCATTTATTTTATACTCTGATATCCTTATCTCAAATATTTTAAGCCTCAACCTTATGTATTACTTGACGGTGATGAATTGTGTACACCAGGAGTATAAAGATTTCCTTATCTTCAAGAATATTCCAAACTAAACTTATCTCAACTTGGAAGTAGAAATACTTAAATGTATGTAAACAAATAATAAAAAATATGTAGATGATTCGATTATATATATAGATGAAGATAGCAATGTTTGACCATTAGCTATAAAATCCATATATGATTTTGCACGACTAAGATAATAATAAAAAAAAAATCAACTGAAAGAGGACATAAGTATAAGTCATGTCCAAAGTAGAGAGAATGAACACGTATGAATGTCTTTATTATACAACAATTGAATGAGTAAATCACTTATATATAAGATCTTTAATAAAAGGAGAAGATGAACAAATACTTGTGTTCTTGTACTGGTTTCTAAACTCTTCCGGAAACAATATTATATTTCATTTTTTAAGATATTTATATCATGTTATATATATCCTAAAAAATCATCTCATATTATATTTATATATATTTTATTTTTCTAAACCAAACAAACATTTACTTAAACAAATGGAGAAATTCAAGATAAACATAAAAGGAAAAGTTTTAATTAGAAGCTGGTGGGTAGATTTGAGTAACAAAGGAGATGACGTGGTTTATTGGTTTTGGTTGTTGTATGTTTCTATTTCACACAAAGAAAACAACAATACAAAAACATACTGGTCAACAAATCATTCAATTGAAGTTATCGTGACGTTGTAGATTGCAACTTGCGTGCCATTCTGCAGATCATGCAGGCCAATCTTCTGTCGGTATGGACAAAACCGATTCTAATTATCAATGATCAATTTTTTTTCTTCTTCCCCAAACTCAATGCTTTTTCATAATTCGTTGATACACTGTAAACTTTCAAAAGTTTTCGCTAGCTAATTACCGTATTATAGTTGTATGTTTTTGCAGTTACGTTACCTCAAACTATGAAAAAGAGGCCATAGGGTATTCTTTTTCTCACATTTCGGTGGAGTTGTTAATCCTAATTATGTTGGAAAGTTGTATCCAAATTGATGATATAGGATTTTCGTAAAAGGAACATTTTTCTTGGTTCTACTTCCACTACACTCTGCCCTTAGAAAATTAAAAGCAATGAAAAAATTGTGACAAACAGAAATTAGATATACAAAACAAAGAGAACTGGTTCAACTGCTAACTAATACAATCCCAACACTTGCAACACACCAATCCAAAGTACAGCAAGAAAAGTGTATCAGACTGAAGCATAGAGATTTGGAACAAAAGAAAACCACTTGAAACCACAACTACATTTGAGAGGCAAAGAAGGGCACCTGGGAAGCCAATGCCAAGTCCTCCTAGAAACCAAGTAATACAAGATCTCAGGCCATGTGTAGCAGCAAATGCAGATCATCCCTTCATGCCAAAAGCAATAAACATGCTCATAGTTATGGTAACACACACACACAAACTTCCTACACATAAGATCAGGCAAACTCTGCACTTCCACCCAATTCCCCTCTCCACCCAATTCCCACAACTTTATGCTCCTCGAGATTCCATTGTTCCCAACCCCACCAACCAGATACAATTTACCCTCTCCATCACTCACCAATCGAACAAAAGTCAGCTGACTCGGTAACTCCCCAACGGGTTTCTCCCACCCTCCACTCCCCAGATCAAATTTCACCACAGAAAACGGTTCCGGGGTTGCAAAATACAAACCCCCTTTGGAAAAAACTCCCTGCTGGTGATGATTGTCGCCGAGAACCGGACCAAAACCGTGAAACCGTTTCCAAGTTCGAACCTTTGAGTCGTAAACAAAGGCAGAGTTTGAAGCCGCCTGAGAGCAGAGAACGAATATGGTGTACCCAGTTGGGGTTGTGACGAAAGTGAGATGCTCTAAGTGAAGAGAGAAACTTGGGTACTGAATCCTTCTAGAAGACTTGGCCAGAAGGTTGCACACTAGCAAGGAGCATGACAGTGAATCGGACAGGCAGAAGAGGCCACCGGAGGAGACGAGAGTGGTGAGGGAAGGGAAAGAGTGGAGTGAGGAATCAGAGAGTGAGAGAGAGACGTTGCGCCACGTGCCGAGTGTGCAATCGTAGAGAGGGAAGTGGCGGTGGAATTGAGGGTGTGAGAGTAAGAGAAAGGAAGAGAAGGGTGAAGAAGAAGAAGAAGAAGAGGAAGAGGAAGAGGGAGAAGAGTGTTTGGAAATGAAGGAGGGAGAGAATATGAGAGACCAAAAACCTTTGCAAGTGGATCTGAGATTCAAGAAGGTTTTGAGAGGAAGGAAAGAGAGGATGTATTCGAAGATTTCAGGTGGCAATTTGCTCCAAATTTTGGGATCCATTGGAGGTGCTGATGATGATGACCTTGGAGTGGAAGGGATGATGCGTGTGTTCTTCTTCATCGGAGTTTACGAGATGTTCTTAACGTTTTGGTTTTGATGGAACTGATGTTGTTAACTTTGCTATGTTTGGGTTTGAAGAAAATTTTCAGCATATAGTTGTTTCATGGGAAAACTAAGGTTCAAAAAGCTTTGGGAATGGGAATTGACTACTATTATTTTTGTTGTAGAAGGGTGAAGTGTTGCACCTTTGCTCATAGAGAGTGACTGCAAAACTGAACCAATGATAAAAAAAGAACCCATAAAACATTGACTTGACTCGCTTGTTTTTGGAAGATGGAACACGAAAATGGAAAATTTCCTAATTCTATTCTTTATTTTCCATGGAGATTTTACATTTGATGGAAGAATCACGAAGACCCGTAAATAATATTTATGGAACATGATATTTTCAAACTCTTATATAGTAAAAAACATAATGTTTCTATTACGTTCATATTCACTTTTTATTTTTTATTTGAGTTAAATACTTATTCGCAAATTATATATCGAAAAATTATTTTGATAGACAGAATTTAAAAATATTTATCAATAAATTCTATATCAAAATAAAAAAACTATCTAAATTACATGTTTTTGAAATTAGAATAACATAAACTTATAAAGTTGATACATTTTATATTTATAACATGAATACAAATTTTTTTCTAACAAATTACATAATAAAACAGAATAAATTATTTAAATGTCGATATCATATATTTTAAAAGAATTTAACTATGAGTAGTTTTATAATTACGTAGATTTCATAATTTATTAAAATAATATCTTTTTGCCGTAACGGTGTTAAATTATCATTTTCTAATATTTATATTCATCAACATTCTCTTTTATTGAGCCACTTTGCCCTTTCTTGCTGCAGTTGCTTCATCCCAATATTGAATGAAAACGTTAATTGATTATTTATTTCTAAACCATACGTTTATAGACATTAATTAACTTTATATAAGTCAAAGAAAGAAGTTATTAGAAACACAATTGGTCAACAGCATGTTTAAACCTGGAAAGCAATGTGAAAAGGAATTATCCTAGATGTTAACTGTTCCAAAAAAAAGAGAGTACTAGCAGTGTTATATTGATTTAATTGTATGTAGTTCTTTTAGTTCTAACAATTTGCTATTTCACTCTTCGTGTTCATTTTTATTAATTGAATCTTCAGATGATCTTAAATAAATATGTTATTTTAACTTTTGTTAATTGACTTTAGTCTTACAAATATGTTATAAGTCAACAATGAATTTCTAATTCGAGGCTAAATAAAACCATTATAGTATACATGAACGATAAAAAAAAAACAAAAATTAACCTATTAAACAAAATCAAATCATGCATATTTTCCACAAACAAGTTTTTCTTTAAATCCTAACACAACCATCACCATTAAAACTAAGAACTATTTACTGACCAAAACTGCAAAAAGTAAATAGTCTCTTCCATAAATTCCTGTTCACCTCTCTCTTCGTTCTATGTATCAAATTATTAAATAATCTAGAATTATACTATAGTTTTATTAATATTATATATAATGATTAATTAATATTAATGTTT
>Ga0099825_1006725_pt1 | contig 14276 bp, 4 predicted proteins | sample SiratroredBW_FD_76838 | JGI IMG/M metagenome (GOLD analysis project Ga0099825, IMG submission 76838) | Root nodule microbial communities of legume samples collected from California, USA - Siratro red BW | ecosystem: Host-associated > Plants > Roots > Nodule | place: USA: California | collected... | reverse complement strand
ATATATATATATATATATATATATATATATATATATATATATATATATATATATATATATATATATATATATATATATATATATATATATATATATATATAATATTTAATCGTGAAAATATTTTCTAAGTACAACATTCACATTTCACTGACTACTAAATTGCATTTCATATTCAATATATATGATTTTTACCATATAAATCGTGGCTATTACAAAATGTCAAATTTCATTACTATATACAAAAAAACTTAATGCAAGCTAAAAACTATTATTCATGTCTAAACTGTTATCCGAATCTCCAGTATTATTTGTTTTCAAAATACATAAAAGCATTGCATCAAAAACACTAAATAAAACATCCGGTAAGTTAAATTGAAATAATTATATTGATAGTATTATAAGAATATATATCTATATATATAATTAAATAAATTATATTAATCATAAAAACTCTCAAACAATTACATCACAAATAATCGTACAGGTTTCTCTTATCATCTGGAAAATATAACATATTGTTTCTAATACCTATTTTATTAGATGGATTATTTAAATAAAAACTCCAAAAATTTAATTATTAAGCGAAATTCATTTAATTTAAATCCTAATAATTTTGATTGTTAAACGAGTCAATTTTTAGTAGATAAAATTTATTTTATAAAAAGTTTTTAGTGGTGTAGTCATTGGATGAATACTTTGTTCATAGGAAGATTAAAAGTTATTAAATATAATGATGTCTTTTGCTAAGTGAATTGAGTGGTGACTAAACAATTAGAACATGTGTTTAATTTACTAGACGAGTCAAATGCTGGCCGGAGAATAAATTATTTTCTAGACTTTAACAAACATGTTTTTAAATGCTAAGAATTATCTATGTTTCATCAAATTATTATATTGTTGATCAATATTAGGTAGAATATGATAAATGATGAATGAATAATAATATTAGTAATTGAATTGTGACTTTTGATCAAATGGAATGTGTGTAGAATAATTTCTTGATAATGATAAGTATCTATGAATAAGAGGTCATAAATATGAAATGATATGTGAACATTGTTTGAGTTATGTATTAAATAGAGTAATTATATTACAACATAGATATTTTTGCTTCATGATCTAAGTCACATATACTATAAAATTAAGAGATGATCTAAGTCACATATACTATAAAATTAAGAGTAATGTTAGGTTGACACTGTTGGTGGATTATCCCCACTTGACACCGGGGTAATTGTGTCAAAGTACCTTATGTGGCAGGGACAAAGTTGGAAGTGAAGAGACTGGACGAAGCCCTAATTTCAGAATCCCGTTCTCTCAGTCTCCAACTCTCAACTCTCGTAGTCTCTTCATCTCACTCTCGTTATCTGCACTCTCGCTCTCTCCACTCTCACTCTTTGCACTCTCGCTCTCTGCACTATCGCTATCTCGTTCGGTGGAGGTTTAGGTCGCTCTCTGCACTCAGGTCGCTCAGGTCCCTCTCTGCGTTCTTCGTCTGAGCAAAATGTTCTTCGTCTGCTCACAGATGTGTAATCATGAAATAATAACAGAACATATGTGATTACCCATGTATTGACGAGGAGACACCTTAGTTCATGTTGAGGCGACTCAACTCAAACGTCTTCATCAGTTGCCAAAACAAACATATTCAACCAATACAAACCTAAAAAACTTACAAAAAACCTTATTTTCTCCACCAAGAACCAAGAACGATAATGTAAATGACATAAAAGAACAAACTTTACTTCAAAACCCTAAATGCAAAAGCCTTTTCAGATCCAGAACAGTGAAACAACCAAAAAGACTTCCTTTTTCATAAAAAATCACATAAAAACCAAAACTTTACACGCAAATCATTCAACAACAAAAAAGATTCTTTTGCATGAGCAATCACTTAAAAGAGCAACCTTTACACGCTTTTCAAACAAAAACAAAATAAAAAATGAACATTTTGCTCAGATGAAGAACGCAGAGAGCGATCTAAACCTCCACTGAATGAGACAACGAGAGTGTAGAGAACGAGAGCGAGATGAAGAGCTCGGGATAAAGAGACTGCGAGAGTTGGAGGGTGAGAGACTGAGAGAACAAGAGACTGAGAGGATACTTTTGGGATTCTGAAATTAAATAGTAAGAAACCTGGAAAAAAATTCTTACATACCTTATCACATATATATATATATATATATATATATATATATATATATATATATATATATATGAGATTTAGCTATAAACTTATTCCGATTCATTATTTTTGGATTCGATTATAAATCTAAGACTAATATTGAATTTTGTCTATAATTAAGTTATATTTTAAAATACATTAAACTTTATACGCACCTTTCAGTTTATAATATAAAGAATAATAGTCTTCGGGCATTCCAACAACAAAAATCACTTTATTACTTCTAACAAAAGAAACTCTATATTATTGTATATGAAATCAAAAAGTTATTTAAACATAATATTATCATAAGAAAATGAGTGAAGGATATCGATAAGAATAGGGATACTCATGAGTGATATTTGGTATGATAATAATAAATACAAAAAGGGAAGAATAAAAACAATAAATGTAGGGAGACAACTGTACGGTTTCCTCCTCGCCTTTCTTTCTTTCTTACATTTACAAACCCAATTCATTAATGTCATAAAGCTCTTCCTTACTTTATATATCCAAAAATATAACATAAATTTATATGTATTATTTTTCAGAACATCTTCTCAGTCGATAGATTAATAAATAAACATATTAAAATATGACAAAAATTGAAATAAATATTTTTAAGCAGATAATTTTCCCTTCTTTTCTTCTCTTTCTTTTTCCTCTATTTCCATCAAACATTAAAAAATATTTTTTTCTACTAGTTTTTTTTCTCCCACGCATAGGTCAACACATAGTAACAGATTAACATGAAAAAATAATTAAAGAAAACGTGTCATTCTTAGCGATGATTTTTTTTTTGTCGGCAGAAGCATTGATTGGGCTGGGCATGAACCAACTAATCAATGATAAATAATTGAACCAATTTCGTCATTTTCAATTCAATATTCTTATGCTTTACACTTCATTGCTACGTACCACTATCATCGAAAAAAACATAGTGCACTACAATATATCCATTTTTTTATTATATTTAATATCTCTCATTTTATTGTATTCAAATATAAAATTATATGTTAATCATAATGTTTAACTTGTAACCAACTATTGGTTAATTTAGATATCTTGTTTATGAAAAAGTAAATTGCTAAAACATAGAAAACCTTGTCGGAATCGTCTCAACTTAAATAATATTAACTTAAAAATAAATGCATGTGATATAGATAAAGAAAAACACAGTACTATTGTTGTAATGAATAGGTTGCAATTAAGTGGTTTCCTAAATAGTTATTAGTTTTATCAATGACTAAATAAAAGTATTAAACGAGTAATATTAGTTATGATTTTAATATAATTTTAGTTATAAATACAAAATTAAACTGTTTTATTTTATTTTTTTCATTTATAAACTCTCTTTGTGATTCACTTTTTTTCCCACTTTCTCTTCATAGCTTCTAAGATATTAAAAAACAAACCTAGATATTCCACTGAAAGTTTTATTTTAGGTAAATTTTTATTTCTCCTTGATGTTAGATTGAATTTGTTATGGTATGTTTATTTGCTAAATTTGACTTATAAAGAAGTAATTTATAAGATGTTTAAATATTATTCACTCACCATCTTGTTTAGCTTAACCTAATTAGATTATTTGGGTATGCAAAAATTTAAAACATAAATATGCTTTTGTAAGTGTTTGAAGTCAATATTAACTCTTTGATAATCAAAATTTGTCTTACATATATATAAAAATTATGATTTATGTGGTAAAAATTGAAATTTTATGTTTTAGTTACCCTTTTGGTTGAGTATGCTTGTTAATTGATACGTTGGATCATGGTTTTGATTTGAATTACCAAATGATAGGATTAGTTTTGTTTTGAAAATATTGAATTTTGCATGTTGTTTTTATGTATAATTTGTTCAGGTAATTGAAATTCACCCAACAAATTAAAGAAATCGAGTATAAGTATTCAAATGTAAAAGTTCCACCTAGCAAAATGAATTTTGCTCAACAAAATAGAGGTTGTATTACCAAGGGTCTAAATTTCGCCCAACAAAATTATTTTCATCCATCAAGATTAAGATGAAAAGCTTTATCTTAAAGATATGTTAAGTGAAATTCTAAAATATACTTAGTGTAATTATTCACTCTTAAAATTTAAAGAGTTATGATATATAAAGTTTTAAATTATTTTAACATTTATTTTAAAATGTTAGCATATGCTATGTTTTATTATTTTAATTGTTTTATTATGTGAAAACTGATTTTATTATAAATTGAATTAATTAAGATTTAATGAATTTGTGGTTATTGAAGGGTATTTATTGTAAAAGTGAGATTAATTTGTCTAATAGAGTAAAATGATTAAAATAAAAGAACTAGTTATTTTAAACTTTATTATATAAAAACTATAATATTTATATTCTATCTTTTATGTAATTTTTTGACTTATCTTTCTCAAAATTATAGTGTATTGTAATAAAACTAATATAAAGAAGGACAAATTTACATCAGACCATGCATTAAACGAGGTAAATTTATGTTAAATATTACTAAATTTGAAATCAGTACATGATATGACAAAAATTTAAAATCTTTTAATTATCTTTATTTGATACTCATTCACATCTATTCTAAGTTTAAAGATAGTTGTTAGGTCAAGTTTATGTATAAGGTAAATTTATGTCTTCCACATTCATATTAACCTATTATCTAATGTAATTAATCATAAATATTTTATATGAAAAGATTCTTTTATACTAATGACATCATGTGGTAATTGTTATATAGAACTATTTTAACTTGACAAGTAGTTTTAAATTTGGTTTCACAATTATTCAAAATGTTAAAATAATAAATAAAACATTTGTTAATTGTAACGATCCTATGTGTTACATAACTAAGATTGGTTTAGTCCCATCCAAGAAAAAGGAGAAAGAACAGATAAGAAATTAGAAAAATTTACTGATTTGATCTTAATAAAAAAATTAAGATAATAATTAACTTATAGTACTGCTGATAGTACTACCAACTAGTGCTAGGTTATATCTATAACTTTCAAGTTCATTAATCCATTTGTTCTCAAAGTCAAATTACTTTAAAAAAAAAACTCAGTTTCCGATTTATTTAGTTTTGAATCAAATAACTCAAACTCAATTGTTTTGCCAGAACATATATTTGTATTATCTCTTTTTTTTGAGTTATGTATAAGTATATATGTTTATTTTAAAAATACTTTGTGATGCTAAAAAAATTCCAATATGTAGCTCATAAATAAATTGAAGAAAAGAACATTCCAATATGATGATGGGACTCTGAGGGGGGAAAATGTGAAAGATTGACATGAAAGTACTATGTTTGAAATACAGGTCAAATTGAAAGACTCTTGAATATTAAATTATAGTACTTAATTCAATCCAAAATTTTAATGAATTTATGTTTTTTATATATTAAATTTTATTCACTTTTACCTAATTAGGAACTTTCCATCACACTATAATTCCTCAATACAAATAATATATGTGAAATGATGAGAATTTTAATTTCTAAAAAAAATGAGAACTCATTTCAACACAGCACAACCATTGATGTTTTTTTACACTCATCAAAATTCATGTTCCACACTCATTTCTGTTAACATTGTTGTAAATTGCTGAAAAATGTAAACATTTGTAACTGTCTTAAGTGTGTTTGGACAACAAGATACAATTCTCATTTGTGCAACTGTCTCACTCTTTCATCTCTATAAAAGAATTACAGAAAGTTTCAGTGATAATCTTATAAATTTGATTTTCAATTATGATAGTTACAAAATTATGTTACTGGCATTCTATCATCAGCTTTACCTCTGTAGATGAGTGATAAATTTATGTGGCAGAGCATTTTGTACATGATCCTCTGTTTTTGTCTACAAGTACTACTATGCATCAATCTTGTATTAATATGATAATAAAAAAATATTGCAGATATTTACATTTACAATGCCATATATTTTACATATTTTTGTATGAGTCATTTACGCAGAGTATTTCAGTAAAAAATTAATACTTGTAATATAAACTGCTTAAATAGTATTTGTGTGGAAATAAAATAAAAAATTACTTTTGATACTAAATAAATAATACTAACCATATTATAAGAATTTAATCTACTAGATTTAAAAAAACAACTCGAAGAAGACACACAAGACAAGCTCTGCATAATAATTCGAAAGTTAATAATATCATGTTGTCAAATAAATACTTATTTAGAAAAAAAATATTTCAAGGAAATGACAAAAATATTATTTTTTCAAATTTATAAGTAAAAATACTGTTTTTTCCTGTTGCGGCTAAAAAATATAACAATACTACTTCTACGAATACGATTTTAAAACCATGGATGCTTTGAAATTTGTATGGATAGATTAAAAAGCATTTAAAACATGAAACTTTTTATTTATTTATTATTTATGAGTTGAAGTAGTTTTAAAATCAAATTGTGACTGATTTGAAAAGAGGATAATGAATAAGTTAGAAATGGAGAGGGAGTCAAACAAATAATACTTGAATTACAAAATCATGAGTACACTAATAATTCTAAACATTACTTGAGGGGTCAATCTAGACCAGTGCACAACAACAAACTAAATGACCAATCGATGATTCACTCAAGAAAATTCAGTTCTGCTACTGCCTACTCGCTTTACAAATCTGTTACCCTCATGTGCCTTGTTAAAACACTTGTTCATAACCAAATTCAAGACCATAAAATATACTTCCTACTTTCATAATCAAATTGTTACCCTCATGGGCCCCTCATTCTCATTCCTAAGGATGAAACTGTTGGTGGTGCGATGGGGGTGGTGCCTGGAATAGCTGGTGCTGCTGTGGTGGCTGCTGGAACTGCAGCTGTGGCTGCTGATGATGGAAGGGCTGCTGCAGCTGAAATGAGGGAAATGGTTGCTGAAATAGCTGTGCCTGAGGTTGCAGGGGTGCTGGTGCCAGGTTTTGCTGTGCTGGCTGCTGCTGCTGTGGTGGTGGAGGTTGTTGCTGTGGTGGCTGTGCCTGATGCTGCGCCGGTGCCTGTGGTGGTGGCACCTCCTGTTGCAGAGGAATTGTTTCGTCCCTTAGTGGTGCATTGAGGTCCATAGTTCCCAGCTCTTCCAAGTCTTGAATAGCTGCAATTGCAGTGACTGGACTTTGATGGTTAAAATGAGGCTTAATCACTGCCAGAGATTCCTTCACTTTTGATTGCTGCAAATTAATTAATATAGGATCAAATACAACAAATTCAAAAACTATAATGAATAATTGAGGATGCAAACCAAATATGCTTCAACTCACAAAGTGTTCAAGCTTCCTCTTGAGCTCTTCATTAGCAGCAGTTGGTAGAGCTCCAGGAAAAGGTAACACCTGTCCCACAAAAAAAAATTAAAACAGTAAATAAATTTGGAAGGAAAAAACAGGATAAAATATGTTTTTTTGGCTCTTGCTCACAACAGTTTTATGTACAAGAAGACAAAATTTAAAATTATTGTTACTTATAAAGAGACAGACCATAAATGTAAGCTAAAAAAGAGTAGGGAATCTATTAATACTAAATAAATTCAAACAAGCTAACTGGACATACAAAAGTAGTAACATAATTCTTATATAGGGAACATAAAAAACTATATATCTAACAAAAATTGACACAGGAACACAAACATATTTTTCTATAATTCATAAAGTTCCTTTTTCTATAAAACATAGGAAGCAAAACAGAAAAGGTAGGGCATCTAAAAATAATGAAATAATTCAAACATATAAAATCTACATAATTCCCACAATAAATTTTACATGTCAAATTAATCCTACACATGCTATGTGATTGTTTGAAAATATTTATTGCATGAATAAAAAAAAAATATAGAACTTATATATAGAATTTTATATAATCCACCAATACCATTTTTTAGATACTCACCAAATTATGACATGTAATAACAATATCTTCTCTTTGCTTTTCAGCAGACATTACAACAACCATTACTATTTCCAAAGTTTATTCACTCAAGTTAAATTCCACAAATAGAAATAGGTCTAGAAATTAGACTCTTGCAGTTTAAAGATAAAACTCAAATTTTCAACAGAAAATTACTAAAATACTTACCACCACCTCAAGCCAAACATACCACAAAAAACTGAAACAAAACTCATTTTCTTCAGGAAAAAAAAAAAATGACACATAAAGGTACAATATTTTAATCACGTATGGTCCACAACGATGAAGTAAGCATGGCAACAGAGGTCCAAAAGAGCTAAAAAGGGAAAGTAAAACGTTTGCAATAGTTCAAATACTTATAACACTTTATAAATGCAGTATATTTTACAATGCAATATGATTGGATTCTATGTAAAAATCCCCGAAATATAAAAGGAAAAATGAAAATATTTATCAAACAGAGGATTACAGGATAAATACTATATTTGCAATCAATCTAGTTCAAATTTCAACGTATCTATACATCCTTGCACTCACGAAAAGAACAACAAAATTTCACAGCCAATAAGATTTACAAAGAAAAACAAACCTCATAAATAAATCATGTCTGTTAGAAACAAAAATAATTTGAATCATAATTTGTTATATAAAAAATTATTTTAATGTAAAAAAAGTAATATAATAAAATTTTATAAAATCCATTAAATTTCTTCGTCAAACACTCGTATTAGATTTTGAATATCACCATAGCCCGTCGAAGTACTCACAATTTAAACACTAACTAAAAGAGTGTGAATCACTAAAAAAAAAATTATTTTCAAAGTGCACGATTCACTCATGTTGAATTCCAGATGGCACAACATTTTCACAAATACTAAATTTGCAGAGTATTGTGAATGCAAATAATGCATTGCTTGAAGTCTTTTAACCAAAAACACTAAATTTGTAGGTTAAACATAAAGTTCACACATTTTCAACAGAATTTACTAAAAAAAAAATCATCCATTAACTTATCATCAAGAAAATATAAAAAAGTAAAAGTTTTTTCTTTGACAAAAAAATACTTATATCACAGACATCTACTCTTTTTAATCGCATATAATCCATGATAACACAATAAGCAATATAACAACAGGCAAAAAGGCACCAATAACAGATTATAAAAGTCATTAAAAAAGTGGTAGTTTACATATCCTAAAATATTATTACAATTTTTTTAACCCAATACCTTTTTCACAAAACATTATAGTTCAACTCCTTATAAATATGTCTCAGGCCTAAAATAAAATGGAAAAGAAAAACGATTTATTAACAAATACAGTTTTCTTAATCAATCTAATATGCACACACACAAAAAATTTTGCTAAAAAAATTCTAAAATATCATGCTTAAACTTACAAATAAGAAAACAACATATAAATTGTCTCAAACGAGCAAAAACAAATTAAAATCATTAAAAGATATTTAAATAAATATGCTTGTAACAAAATAAAAAAATTATCCTCTATAAACTTTTATTTAACGGACACTCATGTTAGATTATGTGTAGAGAAAAATCCTTCAATACTCGCAGATAAAACACAAACTCAGGTTTTCAGTATAGATGACAACAAAAACTCCCATTATGAAAATGCATAATTTACGCATGTTGAATACCACACATCAAACAGCAGTTCCACAGCCTAAACTTGCAGTTTAAAAATAAAACTCACTTTATATCAACAGAAATTACCACAAAAGATACCTCAAAATTAAAATAAAACTTCTTTGAAAACAAAACTCTGGCACAAAGTCATACCAGAGTTTTGCTTCCTCTGCTGTGGTGTTTTACGAGGATATGGTCCATAGTAATGCATTAAACAATATTAACACAGACAAAGGATCCAATAAGAGATTTTAAAAACAGCTAAAATAAACATTTATAATTTACATAGCCAACCATATTTTTACATAGTTTATAAACTACACTATTTTGAAAATATAAGTTTCTATTGCAGATGAATACCCCACAACTACATTGAGGGGAAGCAGTATTTATTAAAGTCAAAGAGGACAACATAATAAATACTATTTTAACTATCAATTTAGCACAGATTTCAAAGTATCCAAACGAAAAAAGATTTTCATCAATCCACAGCAAAAAATCAAAAATTTACATCAAACACGTTTATAAAACAGACATTTAGCCTACAAACAAGTAAAATAAATCACATAAATACTTGAGGGGAAAAAAAACATTTTCAGATCTTTTAACAGCTTACTTTTAATAAATTTCATATCCATATAATTATCTCAGACAATTTTGATAAATTCTGCATATCAGAAAAGTCCTTACAAACAAACTCACAATTTAAACAGAAACTCACATATTCAGCAGACAATATTACTACAAACAAAAGTCCAATTTTCAAAGTGCATAATTCACTCGAAATAAATTGCACGAGTCAAATAAACTAAACTCGCAGTTTAAACATAAAAACCACATATTCTCAACATAAATCACCAGAAAATATTTTCACCTTTTACCATCAACTCAAACAAAAAAAAACTCCAAATATAAAATAAAACCCTTTCTTTAGAGGAAAAATTATTGTCCAATAAAGCCACCATATTTTAAACACATCCTCTACAGTAATGCAAAAAACCAATATAGCAAAAGACAGAGGATCTAATAAAAGCTAAAACAATATTTCAAAAGCAAAGATATTTATAATTTACAAAAACCAATATATTTTTAACACATATTTTGCACAGCATCATAATTCAATCCCAAAGTAAAATCCCCCAAACAAAATAATAAAGCCACAGAGGATAATAATAATAATAATCAATAAACGCAATAAAGACTATTTACACAATCAATCTAGTACAGAATTAATAAAGCATCCACATTTTAATTTTTCAAGTTTCCACATGCACCCTCAAACAAAAAACAAACACATTCACACACCAAAACATACCCATTAAACATTTCACAAACCAAATTATAACTGCATTGTAAGAAAATGTATCACCTTCCTGGGGCGGCCAACGGACCTAGCTTCGGCTTTTACGAGCTGCAAACCACCACCACGTCCACGGCCGCGGCCACGTCCACGCCCTCGTCCGCGACCCCTTCCCCTGCCTCGGCCAGAGGGAATAATCTCATCAGCAAACTTCTTCGGTCGACCCCGAACTCTAGGCCCCAGTATAATTCCATCACCACCAGCAGCAGCAACCGGTTCTGCCACTTCCACAGGCTCTGAGCCCGGCACAGCAGCACCAGCACCAGCAGCAGTAGGTGTAGAGGGAGCAAACGGAATTTGAGTTGCTTGGCTCTGGTCCTTGGGGGGACGGCCCGGGCGCCTTTTGGGCCCGGCAGTGGCAGAAGCAGAACCATCCGAAGCAACGGGCTTGGGCTTAGGAGGACGGCCCGGGCCTTTTCCAGAGCCAACAGGGCGGCCTCTCCGCCCCGTCCCAGGGGCCCCGGCGGCGTATTTCTTCGGCCGGCCCGGACGCTTCTTAGCGGTCTCAGCTTGCACAGGCTCGTCAGCAAGCCCAAGCGCCGCCCAGACAGGCTCAGCATTCTGCTGAGCCGTCGGGATTACAGCGTCCTGGGCCTGCGCGAGAGGCTGCGGCAGGTTGTGGACAGGGGTTTGGGCCTTGCGAGGGCGGCCTCTGGGCTTGGGAGTGGCCGAAGCAGAGGGCCCAGGCAGAGCCTCCTCGGCAGCAGCAGCTGCAGCAGCAGATCTAGGAAGCGCGTAGGACTTCTTAACCATGACGAGCATTCCACTGGTCTTCATCCGAGTCAAGTGCTGAGTCAACAAGGTGGAGTGATTCGGTGGAAGCTGGTCCTTGTACACTTGCTCCATGTACTTCCCTATCGCCTTCTTGCTCGAACCATCCTTCTCCTTCAGCGCCTCGATTGCCGTGTATATCATCTTCACAACAATTTAATTAGGTTTCAAAAACACACAAAGAAACCAATTCTTTCTTTTCCACACAAAATTTCTTTCACTTACCTCGGCGTAGGGCGGGTGATTTGACGGCGCCTCGGCAATGGGCGGCGGCAGGTGGTCGTTCGGGTCGGCCGGGAAGGGGACGGCGGTGGCGGGCGGAGCTGGCGGTGGGGAGATCGAGGCTGGGTCCATGGTTGAGAGAGAGAGAGAGAGAGAAAGGGTAGATTCGAAAATTGGGAATTGGATTGGTTTCACTGCAGAGAAAGATTGAAAGAGAGTGTTAATATAATTGAGTTAGAGAGAGAAACTGGGTTAGGTGGTTTTGTAAAATGTGCTCTCTGTGTGGTGGAAATTGGAACAATCAATGGTGATGAGTTCATCATCACCGTCATTTTTTACCCATAGCCTTCTCATCGATCCATCCACGCCGTTCGTTTCTCCACTTTCCTTTTCCTTACGTGGACTTTATCACACTCTTCTCACTCCTCTCCTTTTGCCGTTTGGGGTTTGCATTCTGCCCCTTCGCTTTTCCCTATTCTGCACTCTTCCCCAAATGCTTCTCTATTAATCTCATTTTCATTTTCCCTTTTTCCCCAAATACAAAATTCATCCTTTTCATAAATATATTAGGATATCATATTAATATTTTTCTACATTTTATCAAAATAATTATTTTTTTTAATGTATTCCTTTTTCACATTTTATAACAAAAAAAAATTATACAATATCAAACAAACTACAATCTAGATTCTATGTATGAAGTTAAGCTTTTCAAGAAATATTTTTCAAATACCTTTTTCTTATAAAACATTGCCATTAATGAAAGTTAGAATTTAATAATTATTTTGAGAAAAAAAATAGCAATCCATATAATTAATTTTTAAACAAAATTATAATGTGAGAGAGGAAAGAGTTCATTAATTGAAAATTGGAAGTTTTGGTGTAGAAAAATGGGAAAAATTATTCAAATTTTAAGGAAAATAAAAATTTCCCGCGCTTTTGAAAAAGAAGAGGGAGTGCATTGATGTAAGTTGCAGCTTCCTTGCTTTGGAGTTTTATTAAATGATGTGAAGTCATTACTGTTCCTATACGCTTCTCTGGACCACAAATACCTATTCTTTTTTATTTTAATTTATTCTTAAATTCTCACCTTTAATATTATTCCACACTCATCAATACAAAAATTATATATTTTCACTTTTTTTTTTAATTTTGCTTACACTTTTTTACTACTTAAGAAAAAACATTCACCTATTATAAATGAGGTGTCATGATTTTAAATAAGATAACAGACATGTACGTGATTTTGTTTTAAAGATGTGAACACTTGGCTAAAAGTTAGAAAAAAAATTCCCAACATAATTTTTCTTTAAAGAAATACAAAATTGGATATCTGCTAACAGTATTTAATAAATAGACCATTAATTATTCATGTTAAGAATTTAATTATTGAAGAGTTGTATTTTCAACTATCAACAGTGTTCTTGGGATGCTAGAAATTTACTTGAAATTTGATCTTCAAAAGTTCATTTTTTAAGTTTGTATAATTTTAAGAGAAAAAGTTCATTCAAAATTCAGTTTTTGGAAAGTTGAATTCAGTTAATCTTTTCTATTTTTTCAAAAATTAATGAAAAAGGATAAAAAAATTTCAAAAAATCTTATTGAAATTCAGCTCTCCAAAGATTTGTTGCTCATTGAAAATTTAACTCCAAATTCTCAAATAAACAATTAATAGATCTATTTTTGTAAATAATGTTAACACATGTTCATTTCATATGTAGAAATTTATTTAGAATGCATTTATCAGAAAAAAAAGATCTACAAATGTAGGTGTTAATTAAAAATATTTATGTATATCTTTTTTGAGAATGAGTTTATTAAAAAAATCTATTAATATATGTGTTAATTAAAAATATTTTAAAAGATATGAGTGAAAATAAAAATAAACTTCTATTGTGATTCAAAATTTCATTCAACATAACAAGGGACAATATTTCAAAACACGTATATTCATTTAAGGAGTGTTTTTTTTATTCAATATATATTATTGTATGCATACAAACTTAGAGATTGAATCTCTAATCACATGACAAAAATTCATTACTTCAATAAACAACAATCAAAATAATGAAATGTATTAAGTAAATTTATTAATTAATAAAGACATTTTTTTGGACAACTTGGGGATTGTTGTATTCCTTAATATTTGACTAACTTATCATTTATTAGTTAAAAATATGGATTTAATCTTTAATTAACATAAACTTCT
>Ga0099825_1006723_pt1 | contig 14276 bp, 11 predicted proteins | sample SiratroredBW_FD_76838 | JGI IMG/M metagenome (GOLD analysis project Ga0099825, IMG submission 76838) | Root nodule microbial communities of legume samples collected from California, USA - Siratro red BW | ecosystem: Host-associated > Plants > Roots > Nodule | place: USA: California | collected... | reverse complement strand
TTGGTTCATATAGCTTGCTATACCAACTACACTGTGTGTTAAGTTAATCGATCTAAGACTGGTTCATATAGCTTGCTATACCGGCTCTGATGCATTACATCTTATGAGACCCAAGATTTATTTATTTCTTTATTCTTTAAACATTTTGAAATATGTGGGGGATTGTTAGAGTTATTGCAAAATAAAAAAGGGAAATATCTAATAATGTACAGCACCAGCCCGTTAGCGCCGCAAAGATATTTTCGAATGCAGTTTCAGAAGCTTCAAACGTGGATCCATGAACGTTGCAGCATTTTGAACGTTGAGAACCACTTTGTGAACGTTGGGGGCAACCACTTGGGCGTGGTTGGTGGAGGTCATTTCTTCCACTACTCCTTCACAGCCCAAACCTCTCACTTCCCATTCTCTATAAATAGGGACTCCCACTCCTCCGAAAATCACACAACTCAACATCACTTCCTCTCCTCTTCTCCTTTCTTTCCCTTTCTCTTTATTTCTTCTTTAGATATCTTGGGTATTGTTGCTCTAAAGAGCAAACTTGCTAGTTCTGAGATCCTCAGTTTTTAATTGAGAAGTTCCTGTTGTATCTTGGGGGACTTGCGCATTTATCATGGATAAGTCCTTAAGAACAGTGATTTTTATCACGCCTCCGAAAGTTAGTTTATTAATTTTTCAGCCGTCTTTACAACATGTCTTCCCGGAACCATTGTACAATATGGTGTTTCTCCTTATGTCATGGACGATGTACGAGACCCCTCTATTTGTGTATTCGAATGTCTGGGCGTTCAAACCGTGTATTGAAGGCTTTAATTATTGCAAACCAATTGTTCAGGTGGACGACACGTTTTTGACTGGAAAGTATCATGGCACTTTATTGGTAGCAATTGCTCAAGATGAAAATAGAAACATTTTTCCTTTAGCATTTGCAATTGTTGAAGGTGAGACGAAAGAAGCTTTGACTTGGTTCTTCCAGTTATTGCGTCAATATGTCACATGACAACCAAACTTATGCTTGATTAGGGATAGAGGATCAACTATCTTGTCAGCTTTGCAATCCGAAGAAGTTAGATGGGAGTAACAAGGCCTACAGTCAGTGTACTACATAAGACATATTGCATCCAATTTCAACAAGAAATTCAAAAATGCTGAGTTGAAGAGACAACTCATTAACATCGGTATTATAATATTTTTAACAAAAATTACTTTAGTTGACTCTGACAAAAACTAATTTACTCACTATTTTGTTTCAGGTTATGAAATGAAGCAACCCACAATTCAAGCTAAGTTAGCAGCTATGAGGTCACAATTTGGTTAGGCAGTTGCATGGATAGATCAAAACCATTACATAAGTGGACTCAAGCTTTTGATGATGGCAAGAGGTGGGCACATGACAACGAACTTAGCTGAATGCACGAACTCTATTTTAAGGGGAGCATGATCATTACCAATTTCTGCTATTGTGAAATCAACATTTCAAAAAATAAATTCTTGGTTTGTTGAAGGAGGGATGAAGACAAATTCTATGTTACGAGCAGGACATCAATATCCTGAGGATATCACAAACTTACTTCAGAAAAATCAATAGGCATCGACCTTCTGTCATGTCGAACGTTATGATCGGAAAAATTTTGAGTTTGATGTTCAGGAGATACCAACTCCCCAACTCCATGGACGACCAATGTCATACACAGTCAAATTAAATGAGTGGCGGTGTGATTGTGGGGGCATTTCAAGCCCTTCGGCTGCCTTGTCCTCATGTTATTGTCGTTTGTTCGATGTGTCACTTACAAGTTCTAACATATGTTGACCTAGTTTACACTCTACACAACATATTCAAGGCTTATGAACTTCAATTTCATCCAGTCTGAAATGAAGATTATTGGTCAGCATATACGGGCCCTAACTTGATCCCTGACCCTCGCATGCGTCGTACAAAGTTTGGAAGACCAACAACAAGTCATATCCGCAATAAAATGGATGAAGTAGGTCAAAATATTCGGAAAAAATGTTCTTATTGTCGTAACAAGGGTCACAATCGTGCAAATTGCCCATATAAACAATGACATATATTTCCTTTCATATTCATTATCCCTTTCATTTTAATTAATTTTATTTAAATATTAACATATATTTTAATTTTATTATTTTAATAAACTATTTCTTCTTTTATAACAAAATAAATTAATTTTTTCAACACCATATGACTCTCAACTACTCACAAATATTTTATACAAAACTTCATTTTACATGATGCTTTTCTTTTCTTCAATAATTTTGATTAAAATGAATTTTAATTCTTCACTTTAAATATATACATTGAATTTTAACAACCACGTCACACTTTAGGTTTATATCGAGAAATGCTTAATCCACAGAGATTAAACACAGCCACAAATTTAATTAATAGTTAATAATTGATATCTAATTAATATTTAATTTTCTATTTCATTCATATTCATTCCCTAAATCATGTATGGGACCCCTGATCATGGTTTCTAAATATCAGAAATTATACCCAACATAAATTATATTCAACATAAATTATATTCATTGAACAACTTAAGATGTCAAAAAAAATTAATAAAAAACTCATACCAATTAAATTTCTATTAAGTTGTAAGTTATGTTATTAAACACGATTTTTGAAAAAATATCCTTTTAAAATTAACTTTTAAGTTAATATTTAACTTTTTCCTATATTCATCCAATTTATTTGATTTTAATAAATATCAATATTAAATATAATTTTTAAAATTAAATCTTAAAATTGAAATCTCAATAATATTAAAAATTTGAATTTTTTTTATTTTGATAAAATAAATATAATAATATATATAATTTAATAAATTTCATATATATATATATATATATATATATATATATAAATAGAATTATATAATTTTAAGTTTTATCCTTCCACATTTTTTTTAAAATATCACACGTGTTTCATGCCATAACTACATTGCACGTTAAAAAAAAAAAAAGACAAATTTAAACACAAGTTGTGGTAGCAAACACCACTTCTGCTTACATAAAAAAAACAAAAATGAATTTGACCTTTCTTATACGATTTTGAATAGGACAAAAAAAAATTTCTCAACATGCATGCAAACATGACTTCTTCATACTCATAGATTTTAAAAATTTTGCCAATTTTAAAATTTTCAGATGAATTTGGACTAGCATCTACTGGCAGGTTTGTTCCGAAAACTAACCTTATAAAAGGAACGTCTTCCTGAGGTCGTTCACCATCATTGCTAGCTAAATCTTTTTTCAAAGTAATTTAGTAGAAATCCTTTTGCACAAGAACTTTCTAAACCCATATTATTTTTTTCATATAATTTAATTTAAAACATCAATTAAATATATTTTTAAAAATATACTAGTACATACTCCCCTTTTACTAACATTACACTCTTTTTTTAACATATCAACTAGATTGATTTTCAACATATTCATTATCAAGAGTGACTGAGTGAATTTATGAATGTATTTTACATGCTTGTTTTATTCTCATGTATTACTCAGATTTTTTTTAGGGTGTTTATTTATTTTAACTTTGTTATAATTTATTTAATTAATTTATATTATACAATTAGTATATTATACAACTAAATATATATATATATATATATATATATATATTATAATTATTTATAAATAATTATTTTATAGTAACTTTTTTACAAATCTTTACTTCAGAGAAAGAAGAAAATTTGAATAATTTTTTTTTAGTTTTTCGTATTTTGATATATTATTTTTTTAATTTTCATTTTTTTATCTGTTTTGTAAATTTCTATCTTTGAAAATAAACAGAGATTTAATATATTTATTAAAAAATTATTTTTACTTTAAAAACCAAATATATCTATTATGAAAAGTATATTTATTAACACAAATCTCAATACATATAAATCTATAAATAAAAAAATAATATAAATAAAATTACACGAGGTTCCTATGAATGAATGACTCAACTCATGTCCCCCAAACATTGTACGGATATTCAAGTGTTACAAGTGTTTCACCCATTTTACACATTATAATTCAAAATTTTATCTAGATCAATCTAGTAACATTTTCATGAAATATAGATGTATTTTTAAAGAGACTAATACAAATATTAAGTGTATAACATCTAGTAGTCTATAAAAGGAGCTTTTCCAAACATAGTTCTTATGATAAGTAATCTCTTTTCTATTTCATATAATTTCTTGTAGTTTTAATAGTTTTAGTTTTTTTGGCAAAAATTTACTAGTTTTAAATTAAAACTAGTTATTACTTGATAATACTTAAATAAAATAAGGTATTTTTTTTTGTTAAAATGTGGTACTTTAATATTTTTGTATGATAATCAATTAATAATAAATTTATTGATAGAAACAAGAGAGTATGGATAAAAAGAGTCAAAAATAAAATAAAAAATACCTAAAAATTTAAAAACAATAAATTAAAAATTGAATTACCTATTTTAATTTTAATTTGATGATTATTATAAACTAAAATAATTATTTTGAAATAACTAAATTAAATAAATAAAAATGTGGTTGTTTTTAGTAAAAGTACAAAATAAAATAAAAAATTACTTTTTATGAATTTATATTAATTTAATTATATAAACACCACATAAATACTTTGCCACATAGAGATATATTAACTTGATAAATCTAGTGACCAACGTCAGCACCAATTCTCCGCCGGAGGTTGCAACTAGAATCAAATATTATTTACACTGTGAAGTCTTCTTTCCATCACTCTATAGACAAATTTTGACATTTTAATTTTAATTAAATTCTTTATTTTACATAAGGTAATTTAGAAACTCACCTCGATTAATGTTAAAAAAAACTCTTACATGCTTTTTGTCCTCTATTTTCTTATTTATTGCAAGTTTGTCCTTGAAAACATACTTTATAAAAGAGACTTTACTCCAAAACAACATTATTACTATTTTGCTAGCCATCTTTTGTAAAGTATTTTTAGCAGAAATTCCTTTGTATAATAAGTTCTAACCAAGAGGTAAAGCGAGGTCAAACGACTCAACAGTTTAGAAATTAGATAAAAAGATATTTAAAGAGCGTCCCTCTTAAGTAATATAAAAATAAAATTCAAACATTACATACAAGTTTTATGACACGTATAAAAGTATGAGTTTTCGGTTATTTTAGATTTAGAAAATTAATTTAAATTTTGAACTTTAAGAAATTGTAATTTTGTACGATTCATTTCTAAAACATTAACAATGTCAAACATATTTTTAAGAAAAAAAAAGTAATATAAAAGTATGTTAAAAGAAAATTACTTGTATAGTATTATAAATTCTGTTAATAATATATTCTTATCTATATATTTATTTACATGTTCTTTTGGTGTGAAAGTGTTTTGTAGGAGTTTACACACTACAAATTAAAATTTTATCTAAATCAGTCTAGTTAAATTTTTCATGAAATATAGATGATTTCTATAGACATTAACACGAATATTAAGTTGAAGAACTAATTCAAGTATATTTCAGTGATGACTTCCAATGACTGTCATTTAAAAGCTGTCTTCATGATTTTGTATTATATAATATTAAAAGGTTATTATTGCATCTATAAAATTAAATTAAATTGTTATAACGATATTCTAATACAACTTGTTCATCATATAAATGTTGATCAGTATATTTAACTTGATTTGATTACAAGTCATGGCTGAACACTGTGTTATTGTCTTTTTCATTGTCAATTCTCATTGTCAAGTAACACCATGCATTCAATCAATAAATGAATCTTTATAAAGGAAGATATGTGTTTTGTAGACATAAAAAATGTAATGATTTAAAATTATTTAATATTTAAATATGTAAAACATATAACAATTGATAACTTAATTCACTTATTATAATATATAGGTTTTCATATTTTTTACGGTATAATATTAAAAAAAACAATACTGCATGTATGAAATTAAATTATTAAAATGATATCTGACTCAAATTTATTTGTTCATCCAAGACATGTTTTACAGTATTTCAGTATATCTAGATTATATACTTTACTTAGATTATTATAATAAACATATTCCTTATAATTAACTTTTTATAAATTGTTAAATTTGTAGCATGGAAATTAATTATGTACTCATATTTTAATTTTTATATTTATCAATTAATGTGTAGTTCCTATATTCTATTTGTAAATTTGTTAACTATACTTTAATTTTTTTAAATTAGTCAACAAAAAAATTAGTACATGCAATTAATTCTTTAAATTAATTAATTTTCAATTTTGAAACATCTATTTAAAATTATTTTTAATTTTATAAAATAATCACTTTATAATTAATCATCTTTCAAATTTAATTATATTCATTTTTAATAAATTTTAAAACAGAGTATTTTAATAATTCACTATATTATCCAATTAATTTACATTTTTATTTTATCGCATCAATCAAATAAACAACAAAATTTGCACTCTTTTTCTTTTTTTTTTTCTAAATTCAAACAATCTCATTTTTTCCTATTTTATTTTCTTTTCACTCATTTTTTCCCGTCCAAGCAAAACTTTAGTTGGATTTTTCTTACACTGTCATCACACCACCTCGAATTGGTAAATTGGCTAACTAGAATTTTGAGAAAACACTTCTTAAAATTAGAAACGCCAGTAATTTAATTACTTAAATTTTGAAAATGCCATCTTAATGCTTAAAACAACCAAAGATGAATCACATAATAAACATTATTCTTGTAATTTCTAATGAATTAAAATAATCCTATTCAACAACTTTCCAGACTACAATGATCTATTTTGTAATTGTAAGACTAAAATCACATTTATTTTGGTTTCAGAAACTAAATTAACTCGTACATCTAATTGCATAATTAATTTGAGGTACATTTGATTCATCAATGATATGAATTTTTACTTTTAAATGATTTTCTTCTATTGATGCTAATTTGGGACCCAACGGCATAGTCCATCAAAATTATTAGAATTCTCATTAGCAGCAGGGCATTTGCTAAGGCGAGCAATCTCCTTCTTCCTGCACCCCCATTTTTTTTTTAAAATGTCCATTTTACTCTTTTTGTTTTACAATTTCATTTAACCTCTAAAATATCCGTTGTTGTACTTCTTTTGGTGTTTTTACTTGTAAACTCTTGCTTTAGACCTTGAGTTGGATAGAATATTGTTAGAGGTGAAGATTTTGTAGGTGTTGTAGTTAATTCTTTTAGGTAAATTTTCCAATTTTTTTCTTCATAGGATTTAAGCAATTGTGGAGGTGGCATTATCTTTTTTATTTTTAGATTATATAATAAAAAATTCTTTCTACCGAATAATCTGAAATAATAACTTTATATTTACTAGAGTTGAATTGACTTCTACATTTCACACAACACTAAAAGAATTTCATATTTTACTCTAAATTTAACTTTCAAATTATGAAATTCGGAAGTCATAACACCCAATTTAAAAATATAACTATGAATTCTAGATTATACTATGTATAATATATTTTTGAATTACGTAATTCATTGTATTTCTAAATCTGAATGTGGGAAAAAGAATAATGGGAGAACATAGGCAAAAGTCGACGATGAGTCCAAGTTTGTATTCTGTTCAAACGGATTAACCAATGGTATGACATGGACATATTAGAAATTAAAAATCTTTGGGTTACAACTTACACCAAGCAAATGCTTCCTGTACCATACCATTTTGGAGATGAATTCTTCCTCCACTTTTATATTCTCGTCCTGTACTTAAAAAGATTATTATGTCCTTGTTCTAAAATCTTTCATCCCCTTCAGCTCCTTCACTTATTTGATTATATCCTTTTCAAGGTTTATCGTATCCACCATCATCATTGGTTTAGATTTGTTATCGCCCATTCAAGTACTTTGTCTCCTATATTATCTTGTCCGATATGTAGGAGTTGTGTTTTGCATTTTGCTGTTAGGAAGAAAGATAAGCATCCTTATTTTTTCAAAATCTTTAATTGAAACTTTAAGAAAATTGTAGGTAAGTAATTATTGATGTTTCTGATAAATTTGTGAGTGGTATTGTAGATTTGAATGGTTAATTTGTTGATTTGAGTGGTCGTCGATGGCGAATTGCGACGATGAAGGATTTGATTTTTATAAACCGGATGACGCTCATATGGTTTACATTTTTATTTGGAAATGTAAATTGGATGACACCTCATCCAGTTTATATAATTTTTCAAAACGTAAATTGGATGAGGTGTCATTCGGTTTACAATTTATTTGCAAATGTAAATTGAAGGGCACCTCATCCAGTTTACATTATTTTTTTTTGAAAACGTAAACCGGATGAGGTGTCATCCGGTTTACTATTGCTTATTTTTTTTAAATTAATATTAACTGTAGACTTTGATAGATATGGTCAAGACCAGAGGACGTTGTTCCCAGCCTGAAGGTCGGACAAGGCCTACAACATCAGTTCGTAGAGGTGATCGTGGTGCTTCATCTAGTGCTCCTGTTGGTGGTGCTAATGCTAGTGAGGTTGTAGGTTTTCCTGGGGGAGCATCTGATGTGTCTCTGTTGGTAAGTTATCATCATCATGTGGCATTGAGACTGTGGCAGGGTGAGGTAAGATTATGCTATAATTTTTTGTTGTGTTTATGTTGCGTTTAATATGTGAACTTTTTGATCTGATTTGTTGTTTTTTGTTTAGAATCGGGGAGTCCTAAAATTAGTGTCCCATGGGAGAAAGGTTAACAAGTTTGGCCTCCCTGGGATAACAAGCATTTTACACTTAGCCTTTACGTTCTTATGTGGAACCTACACAGTAAGTTACAAGCTTATGGAAAAATAACTTTAATAGCATTCATTAGAGCAAGATCCATATCACTAACAATAACTTTAGGGTACACATCTCCTCTAAAAAACAACCCTCGTAATCTTTGTAAATCTCAAATGAAATTGTTTTCACGTTCACTAGACATCAAAATAAAGGTAGCTGAGAAAGTTAAGTCTGTCGATGTCACACCTACAATTTTAAGCAGTGGAAGCCTATACTTATTGGTCTTGTATGTGTTATCCATCAACAAGACATTGCTAAATGCGTTAAACTTCAAAGAATTAGGATGAGTCCAAAATATTTCACTAACAACTTGGGAGGACTCGTGACACCTATTCCAATGAATATATTTGTCACGATCCAACAACATCATCAACTATTGCATAACCGATCTCTTGTAAGTATATCTAGTATTATAAAACTGTTTGATTGTCGTCACATTGTCATCATTCTTCTTTTTAAGTGTAAGCAATATGTTCTTTGGTTTCACTTGACTCTTTGTCATGTCTACAACTAAAGCGTGTTCATCGAGTCGTAATCTACCAGTATAAGGGTGACCAACCAATGTCTCAGCCAATTCATGATTATGCAACCCACATATAACTTTAAAAACCCAACCTTCTCCACATTTTATTGGTTTGCCACACAATCTGAATGGACAGTCACACTTCCTTGTGCTGGTTATACTCACCTCTAAATCTGTTTTGTATTTTCTATATTTTCCACTTCTTTCACATCCCAATAACACAAATGTCTTCCTACCTTGTGCTCCAATTACTTTGTCACATTTGAGTATGACAACAACAAAGCCAAGTCCAAATACAACCTTGCGAACCCATTGAAGTAACTCATCTCATGTACCAAACACCTACATAATATATCACATTATTATGTAATTAATTTACATTTCTTAAACATAAATAAATACAAATCATTTTACCTCATCAGTTGTAAAATCAAGGTTGCAGTCTTCTTCCCGAACCACTAAACCACTCTCATGTCCTTCATTTATATCAGATACCTTATTTACTTCCTCTGGAATATCTACAAAGACAGACTATCCATATCTGTAACATAGCATTTCAACATCTCAGCACAACAAAAATAAATTTTTAAAAATTCAAGAAAATTGTAAACCGGATGGGGTGATGTCCGATTTACAAGTTTCAAATCGGATTCCACCCCCCCAATTTTTCATCCAATTTGCAATTTATAAAGCGAACGTCCGACCATCCAGTTTATATTTTCTAAAAATTCCTAAATCGGATTACTTCGTCCGAGGGACCTACCGCAATGTTCAAAATCCACAAAAATATAAAATCTTACCTTGTCATCATTCCTCGTCGCCGATCAACACTTCCCACAAGTTAAATTTTTTTTCCTACCATTTAATCACCTACTAAACCTTCAAAAACACCATTGTCGACGATGTATTTGAGCAAAAACAGGTATTGGTGCTTCAGTGTGAATTACACTATGCGTTGTTTATATAGGATAAAGACGCATCCTTTTTTATCATTTTTATGACAACAGTTTGAGAATTTAAAATTTTACGGAGATGCAGAACGAAAATATAAAGGTAGAGGAAGAATTGGTCCATCTTAGAAATTTTCATAAATTCCCTTAACATTTGCATTTGAGTGCACCGTGTAATCCATGAAAGATGGTGTTCGTGGTGATTGAAGGTGGAGTAGAATAAAATTCAAATTTGCATGTAATATTTTGTACTAGTTTCATGACACATACACCTCCATTCTAAAAGTACAGATTTTTGTTTATTTATGATATGAAAACAAATATTTTAGTTGTTTAATTTAAATTTAGAAAACTAATTTAAATCTTGAAATTCTATTTAGAAAACAAATATTTATTTATTCTAAAAATGTAATTTTGTACTATTCAATTCTATAACATTGTCAAACTATTTTTAAGAAAAAATAAATAGAAGTATGTTAAAAAGAAATATAATACTAGAAATTTTTTAATTTTCAGTATTGTCTTTTGATGTCGGACACTCATTATTTTCATAAAGTAATTCAGAATGCACTTCGATTAATACTAAAAAACATGTTTTGTCTTTTATTTTCTTTTTTTTTCGTTTGTTTTCTTGAAATCACTTTTATTTTATGATGGTAGGTTTGCTCCTGAAAATATATCTTTAACAGAAGTGCTTTTGCACAAGAATTTTCGAAATTTGATATCATTTTTTTTCATATAATTTAATTTAAAACATCAATTAAATATATTTTAAAAAATATATATTGAAAAGAAATAACTAGTAAAGATTTCACTTTCACTATGAGTAGACCCTTTTTTAAAATATTTTTAAAAAAAATCAATTTTACAAACATTAAAATTTTGAATAACAGATATCCTTATCACATCTATTAATAAAAAAGTATATTTTACCAATACAGATTTTAATACATATAAATTATAAGTCTATATATATATATATATATATATATAACATTGCATATCATTTCTATATATGTATTCATATTTAAGAAAGTGATATTGAAAGAGATGAAAACATTCATTGTAACGATATACTTTCATTCAAAAAGTACTATTTATGATTTGAAAACAATACTATATATGGTAAATGAAATACTTTACTTAGTTTTTTTTAGAAAAACTAATTTCAATCTTAAATTTCAAGAAAAATGTTAGTATAATTCAGTTCTAAAATATCAGTTCTGTTAAACATATTAAAAACAAATAAACATAAAAATATATTAAAAAGAAATAACTTATATAATATTAGAAATTAGTAAAAGTTACTTTAACAAATTTATAGAAGTGTTTCACAAGGTTTTACACCTTATAAATCAGAACTCTATCTAGATCAATCTAGTAATATTTTCATGAAATATGAATGTATGTATATAGATTAATACAAATAGTTTTAAATTAAAATCAAATAATACTTGATAATAATTAAATAAAATTAAATTAAATACAATTTTGGAAGAATAATAAAAATAATAAACTAAATTAAACTAGCTCAAGGCATATATAATTTTATGATTTTAAAATAATATTATCGATTTCAGATAAAAAATTATAGTTTAAAAAAAACTAATTTATTTTTAATTTCTATTGGTTTTTCTTCTAAAACTAATATGTGAATTTTTTCATGTAATAATAATTCAAAAAAATAACATAATAAGAGTGAAAAATAATAATGTAAATTCAAGTTTGATTGACATTTTTGGATTTTATTATTGTATGCATAATGAATAAAATAACAGTTTTTAATTATTACAAAGATATTTAAAATTATAAATATCACATTGAGAAAAATGTATACAATTTTGTAAGCAATTGATTTTACATTACTAAAAATACACTCTCTTTTTGACATATTTATTAAAAAAATTCTCATTTTACAAATGGATGTATGATTAGTCTTAAAATAATATATTACTAAAAGTATATTCTACTAACACAAATCTTAATACATAAAACTTATAAACAAAAAATATAAATGAAAATGATAGAAGAATATATTAGACAATGCATAACAAATTTCAAGTGCATGAATCACGCATCACTAAAAGTTTAAATTTAAAAGGAAAAACTGCTTACGGCTTTGTTTATGATGTCATGGTCATAGTTCTAAATGACATATAAATATAAAAATATTTAATTTTTAAATATTAAAAAGTATTATTTTCTATTGTGTTTATAACACTTTCATTATTTTATTCACCTTTTAGTATTTAACAGAACTCAGTAAGTATGAAAAAGCATAATCTTATATCTTTATAAAAGTTGTTTTTTATCAATGTTTAAATTACTCGTAACATTGTACGGATAAATATTAACAATTTTGTATTTGATAAATGTACTTAACACCAAGAACACAATATTGTTTACAGCGTGAAGTATTCTTTTCAACACTTCATAGATAAGTTTTGAAATTTTAATTTTAATTAAATTTTTTATTTATTTTTAATTATTGTCTTGATTAGAATGAGTAAGCACCCATTATTTAGAGAAGGTATTTTTCTTATTTATTGTTATTTATTTTTCTAAAATCATGTATATTTTTTATTGACAGGTTTGTTCCATAAAAGACCAGGACATCTCTTCCGAACAACTTTACTATAATTTTATTAGTCAAATCCTTTTGCAAAATAATTTAGCAGAAATTCTTTTATATAAGAATATTTTCTAGTTCTAACTGAGAGGTAAAGCGACTAAATAGAATTTGGAAAATCAGATAGAAAGATACTTAAATAGGAGGCACAGTACACTTTCATGTCTTTGGTTATTTTGATTTAGAAAACTAATTTAAATCTTTAATGTAACAGTCCAAAATATAACATTTACAATTAAACTCTTATAAATAAACAAAATATTAACATGCATTTAAGGTTTAAAGTACTACATAGAGTATTGAGATACATCAAATTTATGTACAACTATCCACATGACAAAAAGGAAGATCATTTCAAGATCATAAAGTCTTTAACTACATCAAAACATATTTACAGGTATATACAAGACAAAAGGAAAATCAACTTAAGGTCATATCATCTTTAAGGGGTTCCAAAACTTACATATGCACCTGCTCATGTAACAGCCCAAAAATTCTATAATATTTGAAATCAACTCTTATAAATAAACAAAATATATATATATTCCAAATTATAAAATATTTAATACATGAAAGATAAATAAAAGAAGGAAAGAATAAATAAGAAAAAAAGAAAAAAAGAATGAAAAAAAAATAATTTTTTTTTTTAGCTTGGGCGAAAATAATTTCACCCGAGCGAAAATCCACCTCGCCCAAGCTAGAAATAAGTCGCTTGAGCGAAAATAGTCCAGAGAGCACTCCTAATTTTCGCCTGAGCTAAACCACTCTCACTTGGGCAAAAACACTCCAGAGAGCATATTATTTTGTTTACGAAGGGCTCGGGCGAGACTTGCAGAGAACTTTTTTGCAAAAGTCGCTTGAGCGAGATTCTTCTACTTGAGCGAGTCTATATAAAAATATTCTCAATTAAACTAACTTGTGTCTGCTAAGTATTACCATCCATTTAAGGTTCAGAGTACTACATAAAGTATTCAGGTACATCAAACTTAATTACGACTATCTACATGACAAAAAGAGTGACCATTCCAAGGTCATCAAGTCTTTAACTATATCAAAACATATATACAAGTATATACAAGACAAAAGGAACATCAGTTTAAGAGCATATCATCTTTGAGGTGCTCCAAGACCTGCATCTGCACCTGCTCGTGTATATAGTACAGTCATCGCAGTTTATACAACAACATGAAAAACAAGGGTAAGCTAGTAAACTTAAAAGTTTATAATATACTAACTACATGCAAATAGAACAGAGTATCTCAGTCATAAGAATTTCTTTAAAGTCTAGCATATCAAGTTTCAATGCAAGTTTTCCTTTTTCATTTCAAGTACTCATGTCAAACATCATACATAAAGGTCTCACA
>Ga0099825_1006722_pt1 | contig 14277 bp, 10 predicted proteins | sample SiratroredBW_FD_76838 | JGI IMG/M metagenome (GOLD analysis project Ga0099825, IMG submission 76838) | Root nodule microbial communities of legume samples collected from California, USA - Siratro red BW | ecosystem: Host-associated > Plants > Roots > Nodule | place: USA: California | collected... | reverse complement strand
TTTAGTATGAGTTTTGAGGAAGGATGATTCTAGAAGAAAATGTGACTCCATGAGAGAGGGCAACAAGAGCTGAATGTGAAGCAAGTGAAGAACTGCGGCATCAGCCTCTCCAAAGCCATCTCTCGTATTTTTGGAAGATTTTGAGGCCTAAGAACACACCAACACCAGTATTTCACGGTATTGGCGAAGAACATAAAACAATATCCCCATAAAATGGTTCTACTGCTTGTTTATTATCCCCATTAGATATTTATGCAAAGTTAACCCATCTAAAATTGGCCTTACATTTTGAACTTCCTGCTTCACCAATGATGGATAATCAGCTATAAAAACACCTTTTAGGTTTTCCACTCTTTGTTATACACTAATCATTTCATGAAACAATTTCTTATTACTATCATCATCCACTACCTATTAATTTTTGTCGCCAAGAGACTTTATATGCACAATCACTTGTCCTAGTTTTTCTTGTAACTATTTTCACTCTCTGATTTTTAATGTCGATTTAAAATTAAATATTCTAAAGTTTTTTTCTAAAATTTAGAACATAAAGTACAATCTAGGTCCATACTCAGATATATGTATTTGATTCAATCTTTAATATTATTTTTATACAAATTAATTTTAGGATTTTTGAAGAAAAATAGTAATTAAAATAAATTGAAAACACAAACAATAAAATGCATTAGATTTGGAAAAACGAAAATGAAAAAAGATGAAACATCCAAACAATTCCTCTAATCATAATTGTTTAAATATTTATATCAAAATTTAAACAATTAATTAATTCTACCAATTATACAAATCAAAATATCATTCAATCTAATTCATATTTAATTATTAAATTAAGATTCAATTAATTTTTTATTTAATTTCTAAAATCAAAAACAAAAATTATAATCATAAAATATAAATCCAAAATTAAAGAGAAAAATAAACTCAAAACATAAATGATAGGTGCAAAACTAAACTTCAATTATTTTATTTTGATTCCATTAATTGATTCTCAAATAGATGAAGATTTGAAAATGAGGATGAGAGAGAAGATGAAGAGATAATTCCAAGAGAGAAATAAAAGATAAAAGAATGAAGATGAGAGAAGAAGAGGAAGAGATAATTCCAAGAGTGAGAGAAAATGAGATGAAAAAGACAATTTATGAAACTAACAAATTATTGTTGTTTATATATTTAGAGTACATTTAAGCTATACAATGATATATCATTTGAAGTAAGCATGGGCTCTAATTAGGTTTAAGTGTGATGACACATATTTTATGCATACATATATAATTTTATTGTATATTGAAAACACTTTGAATATACTTTATTTTTAGTTTTTAAATAATTTTCTTTTAAAAGTAATAAATTAGATTCAATGTACCTAATTTGTATTTTCAATCAATCTAACATTTGTTTATTATTTTGGCCATAACCTTTTTTGTATATATTATTTTTGACTTATTCCAGTTGTATTGGATTTTATGTGTATGGAGTTTCAAAATGGACATATGATTTGCAAGATTTGGAGTTTTATGTTTTTTTCTATGATTGTTTAAAATTGAGACAAATTTACTAAATTTTTGTAAACAAACTCATGCATATTCAATTTTTCTTGTGTTTTAGTTTAAACTTTTGTAATTAGATTTACCTAATTAAAGTCCACATTTAGATTCATGTTTACTTCATATTACAGCATGTGCTAATAGAAAAAAAAAATTCATTTGATTACCTTTTAGTTTAAGAAATGGTATTTTCATCTCATTTTCTTTTTTTTTTTCTATCAATTTTCGAAATTGTTTTTTCATCTTTTTTTCTCATTTGTATTTTCTGCTGCTCTTCATTCGTGAAGAACTAATTAAAATCAAACAATTGCATTGATAGTTTAACATTCAGAGTTTATTTATTCTTTTTCTCTTCACACTTTATGATATTAATTTGTGTTTCTAATTAGAAATCAGGTAGAAATCAGTTCAATCTTAATTTGATGATTAGATACAAAATAAATCAAATGATATCTATTTAATTATTGACTTAATTGATTAATTGAATCATTAGATTAATCAAAATACCTAGAAAACATAAGGAAAATTGTTTAATTCTTGAATTTGTGAAATGACTTTTCTTTACGTTTTCCATTTATATATAGTTTGTTTTCAATCTCTAAATCCCAAAATCCAATTTTGTATAGGAAGAACAATAAATATTGAATCCTGTATTCTTTGAAAGCCGACCTAGACTGTTCTATACTGCAAATATTAGAGAAATTTTAAAATATTTGATTTCAAATTAATACCAAAAATCAAAGTCCAATTATAAAATTATAAACTAAAAAGTGATATTTTTACCAAAATACAACAAATTTTTTCAACTTAAAAAAAAAATCATAAAATATCACAAAAGACTCCAAATACAACAAACCAAATGTTCATTTTAAAGCTCTGAAAATATAACAAATATCAGATTAATTGAAAATACAAAATTAAAATAATTATGTACATTAGAAGTTATTTAAAATCTCAAAATAAAATATATTAGAAGTGTTTTCAATTAACTATAAATGTATGCCGTGTATCATAACTTTGTATTCTGCCTTAAGTCGTCTTCTTAACCTTTCTTTTCCTTCCAATTCACTCAAATTTTGTTCGACTTCCATGTACAGTTTGTGAATGTTCCCAAATTACTTTGTATTCCATACCTTCATTTTCTCCTTAAGTACTTTAAACTTTTATTTCACAGTATATGCCTGGAACCTTTGACCACTCCTCTTACAAAACTTTTAGAGCCTTTGTCATTCATCCAATAATTATTGACCCTAAATGTTTTTTTTTTTTCTCAGTCTTCCTTTGTTTCTCTCAACAACAATAAACAATGGTTAAGAAATCTCCTTACCGGTTGTACACTTCCTTGTCAACATCCCATCTATTCCTTTATCATCAATTTTTTCTCAATGTGACTTCTACCCTTATTATTGAGTGTGAACCATGTAAAACTTCATCTCCCAAAGGAATTTCTATCACTCGCCATGTTGTTGATGAACTCGATCGTTAAAATCTCTCTTCATTCATATTGTTAATTTCTCTCATTTACAATTGTCTTTAACTCTTTCATCTCATACAATTAAAATCACTCATAAGACCCCACTTATATATATATATATATACACGAGTCTTTAAATTCCTTCACGTGTCTTTTTTTCTTTATATGTTAAGGGACATAAATATTTATTATGATAACTCTCTTGTTTCCTTCCGTCCAAATCTCTTCCATGAAACCTGACCCCATGAATGATTTTTGCATGTGAAAACCGTCATTACTCCACAGACAAAGTAATCTTCCTGTCATATTTTCTGTTGGTTTTCATTCAAAAAAACCAAAGTGCATGACCGAGTTTATGCTCAATAACTTCGGTCTTTTTTGTTTCATATATACACATAAGTTGATTTTTTTCCTTCACCACCTAATTCTTAACACTCTTCCATTTTAACCCCAACCCATGATATTATTATATGTTAGTATCTTTATTTAATACCACACTTCTCCCTCTCATATAACTCTTGTTTTTCTCTTCCCAGCTTCCTCTTTATATCCAAAGATATCCGGATTTTCTCCTGTAAATAACTATTTCTCCATCATGAATTCTTGGTAAAATAATACATTGTAATACTTTATTTTTATTATATAAAAGTAACTTACTATTTTTTTGATAAAATAATAGTATCTTTTTACTATTGTTTATTTGCAAAATTTATATATGTGTGAAATAAAATAAAATATTAATATTTCTATCACATTTGTTTTATTTTTTAGCTTAAAATACTAATGTATATTATTATATTATTAAAATAATTGTTAAGTGGGTGTATGTTTTTTAAAAAAAAAATGGTCCACCGTATTGATCGTACAAGTCTTGGTCGGATTGCTTTCACGAGGCACTGAATTGGGTGAAAATTGGGAATTTCAAGTGCTCCATTGAGTTGTACAGTGGTGACGAAAGTAGAGAATTGCAACCCGGTTCAGTTTGATAGTTAGCATGTTATTTTTTAGGGCAATTATTTGTAGTACAGTTTAGACAGAATGATTAAGTGCCACGTAAGCGAATCGAGCCAGGTACCGCGCCGACAAAACCATTGAACCTAATTCGAAACAAGAAGAAAGAGAAAGAGAGGTTAAGAACCACCCACACCTACTTTATTTATCACAAGAACTCATTCTCCTCTCCAATTTAGATTAGTCACCACATTATTTAATAATTATTGTTATTCATTTATGCCTTTCATACACTAATTCTTACCCATTATACAAGTAACACTCATATTCCCACCTTATTATTATTATTATTATTATTAATACTCTGAAATCTTAAGGTGGTTCATGTTACGGGCATGTTTGGGGTTGAATTACCATGGTAGAATGGAGGAGCTGCCAGGGGCGTTTGGAAGCAGCGCCAGTTTGGCTCTCCGATTGGGTCAGACAGTGTTTTCCACAGCTTCCCTTCTCTTCATGTGTTTGGATGTTGATTTCTACGGTTACACGGCTTTCTGGTATCTCACTCTTTCTCTGTTTCTGACTTTGGTGTCGTGATCATCTTCTTCATATGCCCAATTGGGGGTCTTCCTTAATCTGTCACTCACTGCTTCACCAAATTTGCTAACTTTTTGCCGATTTCTTTAAAGGGTAATTGAATTGGGGGCCTGTTAAGTTTTATGTAGAATTGAGTTTGGGATCATGTATCTGTGCTTGTCGTGAATTGTTGCGGAAATCGAAGTGATGGAGGATTTATGTCAGTTTGTGATAGGTGTGTCAGAGAGTGGTGTACTGTGGACAAGGAACATGAGTAAAGGGAAGGGGGGATTGTGGAAGAAATTGAGTCAAATTGGATGGCCTATTCAATTAATTTTAGGGGTTGCACACATTCATACCAGTTAATGAGTGGTTTCATAGTCCTTACTCCCTTTTTCTTTCAAAGAAATGAAATAAATTTTCTTTACTTCAATAAAATTTTTTATTTCTATATCACAATATATATTTAAATTAATTAAAAGTTAAGTGTAAGAATAGGAATATAAATGATAAAAAAATAATTAATATCATCTTGAAAATAACACTTAAATAAAAACAAAAATCTTTAAAAAAGTTTAATGGTTGTAGTAAAAAATTACATTTTGGAATGGTGAGGCCGAATTTGTTGTTGATGATCATTTTTTTTTCAACTTTGGCATTGAAATGCCTTTATGAGACTTTCGGGAGGGTTATTGGAAACATTGAGTATTATTAGGTTCTGATTTGTGGTATGGGGAAGTGCACATGTTTATTGGTGAAGATAAATCAGATTGAATAGGCATGTAGTCCATTATCATGTTGCTGGCATAAACGTTGGAAAAATTCTATACATTTTGATTTAGGGCATTTAAGTAAAAAAAGGAAAAATGGATTATTTCAAGTTGTTTTTGTTGAACTCAAATCCTTTTGGATAATTGAGTGTTTCAATGCTGTAGGCACTGTTCTTCCGTGTTTAACTTCAATGTTTCTTATTTTCTTGTTACATTATCCGTGTACTGCAATTTCATAGCAATTATGATAACTATGATACTGGCTTAAACGCTCTAGATTTTCACTAGATAGTGATAAGACTACATATTTGTTTGTGAAGTGGTTGTTTATATAGAAAACTAGTGGTCTGATAAAGTTTGCAGGAGGTAAAACAGTTGGGTACATAAATGTTTTTCCAGTTTCAAAAGTTGCATTGGCAATGTCTCGGGGTTTATCCTGTTTAGGTTATCTTCTAAGCATATCTTTACTTGAGTTTTTACCTTTGTCTTTGTTTATGCTATTCACAGTTATTTGGTAACAGTCATGGGTTTGGTAATTCCCTGGAGCATAACACTGTTGGTTGTGGATGCATACTCTGTCTTTATAAAATGTTTACCCCTCCAACGAAGACTTGTAATGATAGTGTTTTTGGGAGACATGGTACGTGCAATTTGTGACCTAAAAAACTTGAAGTCTTTGTTGTTTCCATGCCATACTAATGCACTAATGATATTACAGTTTTTCTACACTCCAGATTTTGTCATATCTGTCATTAGCCGCAGCATGTTCAACAGCCAGTGTGACAGATCTCCTGCTCGATGCCGATCGATCCTATTGCCCAGCAAAGCTATGCGGTAGATATCAACTATCTGCTGCTATGGCCTTCTTGTCTTGGTTTCTTTCATCAGCCTCTTGTCTGTTTAACTTCTGGCTTTTCCCTTCTTTGTAAAATCTACCTTGCTTGCTGTTGATATGTACTCCAATGAAAAGGGTGCAAATGACGAAGTCATTTGCTTTTGTAAAGATATTTTTTGTTCCTGTGAATAAAATTATCATGACTACAGCCAACAATGTAATAATTACTCTTCCAAGCCAATAGAAATATCAAAAGTCCTTGTCTTGGTTTTCAAGTGCTTGGTACTTTTCGTGTCTATATTTAGCTACTAATTGTACGATATGAATCCCCATGCCTCATCTGAGTGTCCTGTCTTATTCATAAATGAATATATATACATACAGAAAGTTTATATTCCTGCAAATTTTGGTGTATGATGCTAACAACTATATGTGCACACTCCCACACTTTGTCTATATGACATTCTCTTATGCACACATTCTGACTGTCTTGTTGCATCATATGAGCATCCTGTCATCTGATTGTGCAGTTTTTATCATAACGTGACTAGTGATAACTGTCATCTGTCAGTAATCAGAAGAGATTTTCCAATGACTGTCCTATATCTTGGAGTTTTGGAGCAGAGGCGGTGAAGTGATTGTTAAAATAACAGGATAGATTGAATCAAAAGAAGGAGAAATTATTTCTGTCTTTATTATCATATGCTTGATGTTGATAAGAGGGTGTGTAGGTTAAAAATTAAAATATAAATATAACTTTTATATATTACGTCTCAATAAATATAAATATAAATATCATAGGAGTATTTTTCATCTTGTGTTATGTTCTTTCTTCCTTCAGACCTACCACCTAGTTTACATTACATTCCACTAATTTTTTTGTCCAGTTCCTTCCCACATTATAGGAATTTTGAGTATTTACATGTTTCATATAAATTATGTAGTTTGTAAATATTTAAAATAGTTTGTTGTGTTTATGTGTGGAAACTCCTTTCCATCTCGGTATTCCTTTGAGACTAGCTTTACATTACAACTGTTGTATATTTTCTATGGTAATTGTAAAACATAGAAGAAAAAGTAAAAGAAACTGATTTTATAGAAAAAAATTTGTACTAACTTGTAAAGACAGACTTCTTATGACATATATAGAAAGAAAAAATGCATAATTAAAACAAATAAATAAAACAAGAGTATGTCCAACTTCAAGATGTTACCTAATCTTCCCTTTTTTACTCACTGTACATTATCACCACTCACTACTTTATATATGAATGAGCTATTCCTATGTTAGGAGGCAAGAAGTGTGCTACGCTAATCTTAGCAATCCATCGTTGAAAGTTACGGATAAAGATGATTGATATTTTTCAAAACAGCAAAATAAGAATTCAATAACATAGTTATACATAAGAATAAAATTTCTCCTAATTTACAAAAATTTGTGAGAAATATTGACAAAAATATAATATAAAAAAGTAAAATCTCAAACATAGGACACAAAAGTTTTAAAGCTAAAAACCTTTAGCGTAGGGATAAAAAACATGCTTATCTAAACCAAAGAAACAAATAAAATTTCAACAAATGAAACAAATAAGTATACAATATGTTAAACTCTCTCTCACTTTTGCGAGTTTGCCCTAATTCAGATATGTGCCCTCTCTTCTGCGCTCCAAAATGCAGTGTTTTATCCAACCTCAGGCGAATGTTTATTCATGAATCCCACTTTCGTTAACAAAACAATGTTTTTTCTCTTTCATACCTAGAAATTTAGATTCTACCTTTTCTATTTTTTTTATAATTTGTTCATAAATAAGGAGGAAACACTAGTAAAAAATAGTTTTTTACATCAATTCTCGAAGAGAATTTATGTAGGTTCTGAAACCGACGTAAATGAAGGCGATGTAGAAAGTCTTAGACATATAATATTGGATATGCAACCAACGTAATATGTACACCACTACGTCGGTTGAAAATAAAAACCGTCATCATATATCCAACTAAAATAACTAAATTACAGCTTAAGAGATAGATATTACATCGGTTGAAGCTAAAACTGACCTAATAGAGGACTTTTTACATCGGTTGTAAGCTACAATCGATGTAAAAAGTCCTTTATTATATCAGTTGTAGCTTACAACTGACATAAAATCTCAATTTAAAAAAATTATAGAATTTTCCAGAATTTTTTGACAAATTTCTAATTCCTATAATGAAACACCAAAGAAATCTTCATAATTTTTTTTATAAGTATAGATAGGTGAAACAAAAAAAGATGTCAAAGATACTAAAAAAAATAAATAAATAGAAAATGGTGGAATTGTGGAAATTTTTTTTATTTCAAATCCCCTTTGGTTATTGCCCACTAGCTTCGTTACGTCATTTAGAGCAATTTTTACTTTTGGAGCGTCTCAATTCGAGCTCTCTATCAAAGTTATGGTCATTTGAAGTTTTTTCGTCCTAAAATTTTTTAAACCCAAAATTTATGATACAACAATACAGAAAGCAGACCAAGGGTACAAATAATACAACATTTCAAAGATAAGAAAACATAACTCTTGTAGACAATGAGAGCAAAACCAATGAACGTAAATGGACCCAAATGAAATCTACCAAATCCAGTGAATGCAAAAATAGAGTGAATGAAACCACAAAGACAGTGAGAGCAAAGGAAAATGGGGGAGAACAACACGTGAAATAATGGTGAGAATGACACTCAAACACGAACCGAAAATGTGAACCAATAGCACCCAAAAAGCGAACCGACAACGTGAACCAAGGGCACCCAAAACGCCAACCAAAAACGTGAACTTAAAGAGTGCTCCAAACAAAACTTGAAGAGTGAAGAGATTGGGGGAATGATTGAAACAATGACACAACGACACACACAACAGTGAAGGAGAAGGTAAAACGACATAGCTTAGTGAAAGAGAATGAAGCATAACAATGAAGCACGAGAGTACCTTAAATCTCTAATTTTAACTCAAGGGAGATACTACGTCGGTTGGGAGGTCCCAACCAATGACGTAGTATCTGGCCAAATTTTACCCATTTTTTTCCAAAATTCACTCGCGTGCCACGAGGGAGATACTACATCAGTTGAGAACTCCCAACCGATGTAGTATCTCTACCATTTCAAAATTTTCAATTTTTGAATTTTTATTTTTTTAATCTTTTTATACGTCAGTTATTTTTGGAACCGACGTAGACTATGGTATATTACGTCGGGTTTGTGTAAACCGACGTAATATCTCTTAAAATATTTACAAAAATGTCACCGCGTTTTTGTTTACGTCGGTTCCTTTTTAACTAAATTATATCTTATTGTAAAATTTGTTTTTTGTATTAGTTAAAAAATAAATAAAAACCTCTAAATACAAACAAATTTTCTTTCTCTTTAAACCTTCAGTGGACAATCTAACTCTTGAAATCAAAAAATCACTTTATTGAATTTGCTGTCTTAACGAGTGATAAATGAATTCTCTAAGTATAATTGAAAGATCTATAGTCTCGTGAATATACAAAAGTCATAATGATTTTTCCTTTTCACTCTTATTATTTGTTATTGAACTCAATAACGAGTCTCTCACAAATTTTTGGTTGATCATTCTCCTCTTAAATAAATAAAATAAATGAAATTACACATTTAAGTTTATTCTTCATATAGGAAAAGAGTCAAAAACTCAATAAATCCTCCAATCAAGTATGTGGTGAAGGTGACCATCAAACTATTAATTAAACAACAAATTAATTTTTTTTGTTTAACAATGTCTTAGTCATCATATCAACTTTATTATCATTCTTATGATTTCTTTTCCTAACTCAAATAACAAAACATCCAAAGTATCTTATATTTAACGATACCTCACACCAATATGCTTAGATCTTGAATGAAAAATTAAATTCTGACCAATATGACTAATTCTTTGACTATTTATAAATGGTAGACATTTTCCTTGACCAAAATCATGTTCTTATAAGAATTTCTTCACCTTTAGCAATTCATTACTTTTATCAATAATGTCAAACATTTTGTCTTTATAGAAGACAAAGTTAAAAACATTTTAGCCTAAACTACCGAGTCATAATTATCCTTACAAATTTATCAAATAGTTAAAAGTAAACTTCAAGGAACTAATGCTTCACCCATCTTTGAATCTAAGTATTACATTTGTGTAGGTTTGTCATCACCAATATGGAGAAATGTCAACCCATTTCATAGCATTCCAATACTTTTTTCTTGGGCTTGACAAAAATATAACAATGTGTTTAATGTGTTTTATATCGATCTTGTGCATATCATAGCATATATTAGATTATGAAATTCACAAGGAACTTTTTGTGTACCAAATTTTTCAATTTCATTTTTTCAACTTTTGTTAGAACTCAACTTATAATGAGTAGTAAGAGAAATACTCACTATCTTTGTCTTTCAAAAATATTTTTCTCAACAATAAGCATGTCATTAATATACATAAAGATAGTAAAATTATTATTGGAAAACTTTCTAACAAAGACACAACTATCAAAATAGTCTTTTTATAGCCTTGGTCGCATATATCAGAATTAAATTTCTTATATCATTGTCTTTAAACATTCTTCAAGCCATATAAGACCTTTCTAAATCTACACACATAGTCTTTCTTGAATTCAATGAGAAAATCATCAAGTTATTTCATTAGATATCTTCCTCCAAATCACTATAAAGAAATTTAATTTTTACATCTATTTGCTCTAACTCTAAATAAAGAGTAAAAATTATACTTATTACAATTTTAGAGGGATAACATTTTCACAACAATGAGAAAAATCTTGCTAAAATCAACATCCTTTATTCAAGGAAACACCTTCACTGTGAATCTAACTTTTTACCATGAAGACACAAAATACTCTCATGTTTCACCTTATATACTTATCCAAGGGTCTTTTTGTCTAAGGAAATTTCACTAAATTAAAAATATAATTATCATGTAAAAAATTAATCTCATCCTTCATTACATCCAATCATTTTCTTTACTTTCCTTGATCTCTTCATAACACATTGATTCTTCCTCATTTGTCAACATCACAAACTCATAAGAAAAACACTTATTAAGGAATTGGACCTCCTTGGTTAAACTTAAGGTGCTTCAATTACATTATTAAGATTTCCATCCCATGATATTTGAAGTTCTACTTATTTATCTCATTTTCATGATCATGATGTTCATTATTATAAACATTAGTATCCATATTTTGTGTAGGATAATAAAAGTGCAAAAGTTATAACTGATACTAAAAGTGTAACTCTTTCTACTTAAGAGTATAATAGGTCAAGCTCATGATTTGATTATGACTTGGTCCACTTGATTTTCACAAGGAGACAATTGATATCACATGTAACAACCATAACTTTAGATCCAACTTGGATCTTTCACCTTTGGAACATGCACAAATTCTTTGCAGCCAAAGATTCTCAATAGCTCACATTGACATTCTTACAAAAACAAATTGTTTGACATGTCAATATCCAAAACAACAAGATTAAGAATAATAGCATGCACTATAGTGTACAATGTCTAACTTCAAAAAATGTTTTAGTAACTTAGCTTTAGAGATCATATGCCTAACTTTCTCAATGAATTTATTGGTAATCCTTATTACTAAACCATTGAAAAGAGATGTTTTAATATGAGTCTTCTATAATACCATCAAAGGATTCACAATACTCATTATTATTGTTAGTATGATGTATTATAACTTCTTGTTTGACTACTAGTCAATCAAGTTATGGAACTATTTAAACTTTTCCAAGATTCGATGTTTTTGTCTTCAATGCATATACCCGTAACTTTCTAAAACAATGATTGATAATGGAAAAAACAAAATAAAGTGCACACTAAATGGATTCTATCTTTAACAAACCACAAACATTAGAGTGTACAAATTCAAGCAATTCAAATTGTCTAGGTGAAGGATGATTCTTAAAGAATAACATAATTTGCTTATCAACAATTTATGATAATATTTCTACAACTTTTCAATTTTTAATCCTGAAAGCACATCTTTTTACTAAACAATTTAGTCACTTTTCATTTATACGATCAAGCCTTTAGTGTCACGAATATATCTCCATATCCATATATTTTGGTGTAATTTTCACCAAAACTTTAGTTCAATACAATATAGAAGTTTTCTTCCCTTCAATCACAATCTAGTCACTTACATGAGTTCTCACTTCCTAGAACCAAAATGAATTTCATAACCAATGTAATTTAGTATATGCATAGAAATCAAATTAAAATGAACATTTAGTATATGCATAAAAATCAAATTAAAATGAACATTTGGAGCATAGTCTAACTCCTACCAACAAAAACTACATTCCAATGTTAGATTGCAAATATCACCAATACTAATCACCTTATACACATCATCATTGTCCATCTTAAAAACTCCAAAATCATGTAGAATGTGAGATATGAAAAAATCCTTGTTAATTGTAACATGTTGTGTAGCTCCTATCTATCAAATACAAGATTAATCCATGATCACAAAGAATAATAAGATTAGTAGTAGTAATCACACAATCACCATCATAATAATTCTTGTCATGCTTCTTTAGTTTCTTGTGTTTATTCTTATTTATCTAAAGAGAACAAATTCTTATGTTAGTGTGTTTTTATGATAAAATGATAATTTATATTCTTATACAAAGAATTAAAGAATTACTTTTAATTTTACCAATTCAATTTTTTCTTCTAACTTCTTTACCTATTTTTAACAACAATCTTTTTTAACATAGATGAAATATTTTGTACCTTCCTTTCCTTCATCATCACCGACTAGTTTTTATAATTTAACAACACTAATTTAAGAAATATGAGATGAAAATAAAAGTAATAATAAAATTATATATTTATATAATATTACTTTCACAATTCAAATCTTTGAATCATTTAGTTTATTCTTTTGGATTTAATCTCATCCTATCATCCCACCTCCTCTCATTTTATAGGTATAAAATAAGAGTACAAAAATAGCGTTGAAATGACTTGCCTGAGAATAATTTTAGAAATAATATTTCAAACTTGAAAAGAAACATGGAAACATTTTGTGACTAAATACTCTTAAAGAATTAAAAAAAAATCTTAAAATAAAATTAAAATATAAATAAATCTTAAAATAAAGGCCAATTTTATGTAAGGATATCCTTATATTGATAATGAAACGGAGAACTATTCATTTATGAGTTCAATAACACTCCGTTATGCCTCACGAGGAGCATGAACATAGTATATTGTTTTGGCACATTTCTTACAGCCTTTTTCTTCATGCACCCCAACAATTTCTTGACGCACCCCACAATATAATAAAATAACCATTTTATCCTTTTTAAAGTAATTTACAAATTATTGACGAAATACACGTTTTGGAATATTCAAAACGAAATTTTTATAACATAATTTTCAGAGAAATATTTTTGGAATAAAATTTCCAAAACATATATAAAACTTTCAAGAATATGTCCCAGAATGAGTTTTCTAAAATAAGATTTATGGAAGTTATAAAATATATTCTGAAAAAAACAATCTGAAACTGAATTTTTTTACAACACATTTTCTCTCTCTCTTTTCTTCTAATAGAAGGGACTACAGTAACAATAGTTTTGATGTAGTGAGAGGATATTTTTTCTTGTCATGAATAAGTTATTTTTATCCCTTTTAATGTAGTTAGTAATGTTGGGCTTTTCAGTTTGTCTTTGAAGTGAATTGGTGTATCCTCATCTTGTATAAGACACTTATGGGGCAGTTGCTCTACATATTTTGTATAAGTTTTAATTTATAATTACTTATATTTATAAGTTACGAAGTCGCTTATTTTAATAATTTATTTAAAAACTAAAATATAACAAAATTATATATGTAAAAAATAACAATAATAGAATAAATTACGTTGATTCTTTATAATTTATTATACCATTATAGTATCATAACTACTATTACGATAATATATTATTTGTGTTATATTTTATGGATATATATATATATATATATATATATATATATATATATATATATATTTTTTTTTTATTTTATATATTTTTTGTTTTAAAGTGGGGTGTTTGTGTTTATTATT
>Ga0099825_1006721_pt1 | contig 14278 bp, 6 predicted proteins | sample SiratroredBW_FD_76838 | JGI IMG/M metagenome (GOLD analysis project Ga0099825, IMG submission 76838) | Root nodule microbial communities of legume samples collected from California, USA - Siratro red BW | ecosystem: Host-associated > Plants > Roots > Nodule | place: USA: California | collected... | reverse complement strand
AAATAATAATAATAATAATAATAATAATAATAATAATAATAATAATAATAATAATAATTGTTATGAAAATTATTATTTTTTATTTTTTCAGGTTTTTAATTATTCTTGAAAATGGTTAAAAATGATTAGTTTTGTGAAAGTATTTTTTTATCACAAAAATAAACTAAACAAGTAACCATTCATATAATAAAAAACTAAGGCTATTTTTTTTTTAACAATAAAATCATCCTCTGATTATACCAAATTTCTAACTTGCTATGCAATGTCTTCCTTTGATAATGTTTACTTTTATTTTTCTATAATTTTTTTCATAACCATACAAGGTCTTTTCTTTCTGCAACATCTAATATTGCTTTTTCCAGTTTTTTTAATTCCTTTTTCCTTGTCTCTTTTACATCATGACTTTTTGCTAAGTAGACTACAAACATGACTTTTTGCTAAGTAGACTACAAATAAGAAGCATATTTCGTCTTCTACTATGTTTTGGGATTCTTGTTAACCTAATTCTGATAGGTTGAATATAGAAGGATATGGGATGATAAGAGTGTTAAAGAATATAGTGAGATGCGTGGCAAGTTTGCTTTCTAGTATATTTAACACGAAGTGATGCCGAGATGCGTGGCAGGTTTACTTTATAGTATATTTAGCACTAAGTGATGCTGAGAGGAGATAATAAAAAAGGAACTCATACAACTTGTATAGGAAATAGTAGCTGAAGGAAATTTTAAAAAAAATTTATTAGTATGAATATTTTTTAATTTTAAAAATTGTATATTATTTTTTTTAAATTTTAAAATTTGATAATTTTTTTGAAATATTAGTTTTAATTTATTTCATTATCTAAAATAAATAATATATTTTGTTAATCAAAAATATCAAATTCTTCAAATAAAATTTGGGGAACATGATGCAAGCCAATAGTGAGACTTAGTTTGGGTGAGATTGGAAAAGATGTTTAAAATGGATCTGGGTTCGGTTGAACCGTCATGGATTCGGGTGGGAAAGAGATGTTGAATGGCCACGGGTAAATGTATTAGGATGAGAACAATAGGCCCTGCTATCTTGAATGCTTGTGTAATGAAAATGAAGTCATGAAAATAAAGGAAAACAAAATAACATGTTTTAGAGATTTATAATTTAGTTTTACTGGGATAGAGAATTATCAATTTTAACTGGGAGTTTTGTGTCTGAAGAATGGAAAGTGAGTAAATTGTTTTTTATAACGAAGGATGTGTGATTATGGATTTTGAAAATGAAGAATGTGTGATGGTGGTTTTAAGGATGAAGAATGTATGATGATGGGTTTTGAGAACGAAGAATGTGTGATGATAGAATTTAAGAATGAGAAATGTGTGATGATAGAATTTAAGAATGAAGAATGAGGTGCTATGTGTTTTTTCATAATGGAGATAAATTATATTTCTAAAATGATGAAGAGGATAAAAAAATGTAAAATAAAATATATTTTTATATATTTTTAAAATAATAAAATAATAAAATTTTAAATTAAAAAATAATTGATTAAAAATAATTTTTTTATTAAGATAAAATTGGATATTGATTTAATCCTAAGATATACTTATTATAATCTATAATAACCTGAATCACCACAATTGTTGTTTAAGTTTACATTTTTTAAATTTTGGTAAATAATAATTCTAGAAAGTTAAATATTTTAGTTATCTTTATACTTTTTATTATTAAAATATCAGTAATTAATTATTAAAATATGTGTTATAATAAAATTAAGTCAATTAGGAAACTTAATATTAAAGTAATTTGTGGTATATATACAAATAGAGACTCTAAACTCAGCTTTGACTTATCAGAACTTCATCTTGAATAATAGTTTAAAATTTATGATAAAAATTTAATATATATATATATATATTCTAATTACCTTTAGTTACCATAATTATAATCATATTTTTATTAAATAAAAAAATATTCTAATTACCTTACAAATAAAGTTAATTATCTTTTAAAAATATACATTAAACTAATCATACTCTTTATCTTATTCATTAAATTCCTGCATCTTTAAACTTTCCCATTTTTGCACATGGTAGGTCTGGTGCTCTTCCCACATTAGGAACTCTTTTAGCTGTTTGATCTCTTAGTGTCACTTCTACACCTCTTGTTTCTTTTTACTCTAAATATATATTCTGGATTATATAATTCATAATTTATTTTAAAAATTAAATGATTTATGGATTATCAAGTTATAATTTATTTTTAAAATTTAAATAATTCATAATTTATTTGACAAAACAAAAAAATTATAGATTATACAATTCGCAAATTATTTTTATTTTAAAAATAAATTACTAATTAGATAATCTATAAGTCATTCTATTTTTATATCATTTTATTTTAGACCTGTGAATTATACACTCCACAGTTCATTAAAAAATTTATATCATTTTAAATTATTATGAAGGTTATTCTAATATTGTCTTTAATAGTCTTTAATAATAGTGTTGTCTGTAATAGTAGTGCTAGTAGTATTGTCTTTATTAGTCTTTAATAGTTGCAACCTTTCACCTTCACAAACCTTGCAATTTCACGTTTTGTGTTCTCCTTTACCTTTAATATATTTTTTAAAAAATATTTTAATTTTTCTCTCATACGACTAAAATTGAAATATTTAAAAAATCCATCCACATTCAACTTCATCAATGACCTTGAGAGACTTGGTAAGTAATTTAAAAAAAAAGGTAACTATGAAGAAATGGGCTGTTAAGAGTCCTGATCTGACCCAATAATATCTGACATGTTAGTTCATAAATATTAACATAAATAAATAAAAATATATAAATTATAGAAAATTAATGTTCTTAAACTTTACAAAATTACATAAAAAGATTCTATCAAAGTTATGTACGAGTTAATCTGAAATTTAATTTATTTTCTATATTTTTTTTAATTAAACAAGACTTATATGTTCACATATTTAATCTTTAATTTAGAAATAGATCACAATTTGATTTTGAGCTTTAAAAGTTATAATTATCTTCTATGTTAAATAAAAAATATACTATCTCCACAACTTTTAGAAAAAATCCGGTCATTAACCAGTGCGAATCTGGCAAAATCTTAGTTTTGCGAAAAAAAAAAAAAACTACCTTACTAATTTTAGGTCAACTTTTTGAATTGTTCCTGAAACATCTTAGTAGCCGAAATAATATGAGACACGTGGAATCTCGTGTGAATCAGCAAGAACTACCTTAATGTGTTTCAGTAAGAATAAGGATTGATGCAATATTTTTATTTTCAAGAAAATTATGCAATATTTTTCAAATAATTGACCCTTATTAATCAATATTTCCATAAATTCAAATTTTAAATGCATATATTTTTATACCTTAATTTGTATCTTACAGTAGAGATGTTATATAGATATGTAAAAAATTAAAATTTCGAGATAAATATAAATAAATATAATATTCGAGTTGATATTTATTACTCTTATTATCACAAAAAGATACAACTAATTTGAGTAAAGAATGTACATACCTTGTGTAAGTATCTATCTCCGTCCAAAAATACCTCATACGGATACTTATCCCACTACACATATGCAGGCACATATATATGTTTCTAATGTGATATTATTTTATTTATATGATGAAAATAAATATAATTGATATTAATTCACGCAGTATTAATTTTAGTCTGAACAATTAATGTGATGTGTTTGTGTAACTTACTGTTTCAATTATAATAATCAAAACATTGTATTAATGTCATACCCAACTGGATGTTCTTTGATGATAAAAAAGAAAGTATTATATCATTATTCATATTCCTTTCTAGAAACATATAAACACTCGACTTTCTTAGACTACAACTAATACGATTAAATATGTTTTTCCTCAAAGTTTGGTTTCAGTAGGTGTCAAAATGAGTAATCAATTTGTGTCAGTCTAAAAACTAACATAGTAAACTAATATACAATAATCAATATTTATTGAAAATTTTATATTTCATAAAATTTAATAATATTTGATTTTTAGACAGATAATTAAAAAATGAAATTTTAATAATAATTGTGAAAAAGTTACAAGTTGACCCATCTAATCCACTTTAACTCATTTGTTGTGCATTAAACAAGATAAATCATAAGTTGAAAATCTCAACTTCTTCTAATTAGAAAATAAAAAATCATAATTGATTGATACTCGTGACCAAGTTGTGTTAATTTCTTTTTATATATTTTTTTTATCTTGTAAACAATTAAGATTTTATCATCTTAAATATGATGGATAGTTTTTTTTAACAACCAATAATAAATAAAATATAATAAATGGATTACTTAAGGAGTAGCTCAACTTTTATACAAAATCCTACTTAAATACAACACAAATAATTGACAAATAGAACCAAAAATTTATATTCAAGAAAAGAAAATACGACATATAACTAATACAAACAACAAATATGTAAATACTCTTATCCTAAATACTGCAAACTCCAGAGTCTCATCAGAGAGTAAACAATAGTTTATAAAACTAAAAAAAAATAGTGTATACAAAAATAAACAACCTCCAAAAACCTAATGCCTTAAAATTAAAATTTAAGTTTCAAGCAATAGATTTTAGATTATGTATTCATCAGTCATGAATTATATATGTTATGTTTGTAACGAGTGTGTAAGTCATAGAATATTATCTTTGTAAAAAAATTGATGAAAATAACAATTTTGTTATAAAAATATTTAGAATTTGAGGAACAACTCAATCTTTAAAAATTGAAAACTTGTTTTTACGATACCTTACTATTCAAATTAGTTTCCCAATATTTAAATTAATCATACCAACATTAAAAAATATTATAAATATAATATATGGTGGATGTTAGATAATACTTAACTCGCTAATCTAAAATCACTATTTTAAATTTGAATAAACATCCATATCTTTGATTGTTATTGTTATCTTACCTTGATTAATTATTTCTGTGCAACAATTATGTAATCACTACAGAATTTTGTGGAAATAATAAAATTAGTCCGTCACAAAAATGAATATTATATATCAAAAACAGTTAAATAAATTTTGAAAAGGTATAGAAAATAATTTTCAGGTACGGGAAACTTTGACTTACTATGTTACAACATATAAAAAATAATTTCAGTTTTTAAGAGAAAAAAAACAATGAAAAAATATTTTAGGGACCAGAAACCAGAATACTTGAAAGCAAATTTAGAAGTAGAGGATGGAAATAGCCACCCTAATGCGACCCCATACTAAAAAGGCTATATATATAATTCTAATTCTATGATAGTTGTTGCATCTAACATATTAAATTTAGTGAATCATAATCTCTTCTTATTGCTGGATCACTTCTGTTTCTCTCAACCATTGCCGTAATGCAGTCCTTTTCTTCTCAGTGGTGCCCAACTTTCATCAATGGTTCCACTGTTACTTCATCACCTTTTATGTTAGGATTGATGAGAATTAATGACCTACTTCTATATTGGTCATATAGTTAGTTAGTTCATATCGATAGTTATTTTATTGTATTTCCATAACATTACAGTATTACAAAAACGGATCAAATAGACTTATTAAGCATAAAATACTTTTGACTATTTGTATTTTCAAAAAGATTTAATAGAAATAGACTTTAAGATTAATTCAATTTTACAATGACGGGTCGAACTGGTTGTTTGAGGTATCGATAATGATCCTTCCGCAGGTTCACTTACGAAAACCTTGTTACGACTTTTCCTTCCTCTAAATGATAAGGTTCAGTGGACTTCTCACCACGTCGCGGACAACGAACCGCCCATGTCGCCGCAATTCGAACACTTTACCGGACCTATTCAATCGGTATGAGCGACGGGCGGTGTGTATAAAGGACAGGGTCGGCTTCTAAGGTGAGGTTTATATCATGAGCCTTAGTTTAAGTAAGGGTGATCTGATAATGAATGACTTAATAGGTCCAACAATCTTGTTATGATAGATTATGATATCATATTAAAAGTAGACTTTAAGTCTAATTCAATTTTACAAAACTAGCTTGTAAAATGAAATTTATATCCACTTATAAACTATTAATAGACTTTATCTAACCAGTGCTATGCTGAGTATAAAAGAAATTAGTGTTAGATTTAGTGAAATGTAAAGGAAAAAAAGTTGATTTGAATAAGATGAGAGTAGGTGGCACTGTGAAAGAAATTGGGCTTGGGATAGGTGTATTTGGGCTGAGATGATGAAAGAAGGTGATTATAGCCCATGACAAAAGGAGCATAGTCAAAGAAGCAGTTGAGGTGGCGAGAAGGAAAATGTTACCTAAGGCAAATGCTATAAAGGAAATGCATGGTGGTCCAACAGTACCTACCCTCTCTCTGGTTAGATATGGAAGTCTCTGGGTTGGTCCCTACCCTTCACTGAATCCCAGTAAGTTATGCGTACACATACCACACTCCACTGCTCATTGCAATGATTCTGGACCATTTTCTACAGTACACACTACATGGTACACTCCATGCATTTCACAGTCAAACTATATTTCAAACCTTTTTCCTTTTCCAAATTTTTTTTATCTAGTTATGATGTATTCACAACAAGTCTAAGTCAAAAGGGTAGGATATACACAAAAATCCCAATGCAAGTAGGACCACTATGTGTTGCAGTTGATTGAAATTTGCTTAGAATTCAGCTTTAGCTGTTACTTTAATGTTGCACTGTCTATGAACTCCTACTTAATGGTATCTATTAATGTCAAAAACTTGCATCATAACAAGTAAGGTTATGTAACATTATAATAGTGCGCGTGTGGTGTAATTTTTTTTGAAAATAAAGAAACTCATTAGTTTTTCCTAGGAAGAGTTGTTTCATTTGTAAGTTATAATCATATGAAATGAAATGATTTGTTTGAATGCGTCTCTTTGGGCATGAATTCAACTAGAGTTAATTCATCCAATCAATGTAACATAACATTTTGCAAAAACTGTTACGAAATGGAGGAATCTGTGACAAATTACAAGTAATGATAATTAGATGCATTTCAATTTGGTGGTGCAACCTGATAAACACAGAAGGGCACATTGAATTCAATTTATTAGGATTCCGTCTGTCTGCCAAAATATACGGAGAAAATGTTTCTTATCTCACACTGTTCTGTCACCTTAATAAAACCCACTCAATGGTTAGAGTTTTATTGTCTTTTTAGAATTCACCCTCAATCCCACAGGGCATTGTTAATTAAAAAAAGGACTGATTAAAAAACATTTAAATTCAAAATTTGAATCTTTACCAGATAATTATAATTAATTATCCAAATCAGATCAAGATAGTGTTTGTTGTTAGGGTGCACCCCAGAGGGAGAAAGAGAGTTGAAGGAGTAACAACTAACAGCATTGAACGAATTGATTTGGTTTGTGGATTGAGGGGTTTGGAAAGGCAGAATCTTTAGGAGGGTCTGGGCTTGGAGAAGGTGTGGCAGAGAGGGTAAGCAATGGAATGATGAAAGTGAGGGAGAAAGTGTTTGAGGGCAAAATGGGGTATTAAAAGGACCGAAAAGATGATATATAGAGCAACCCTTTAGTTGGTAAAGCCATTAATGAATGGTACACGGCACAACGTACCATCAATGGTAGCAAGTTTTTATTTTTAGCCTTTAAAAGTGGTGTTATTCGGTTGCAGAACTTAACTCACAGTCCAGTTTTTTCTCTCAAATAAAGCAAGCAGGATAGTGAAAGGGTGGGAGAGGGACTCAATGCCCCCTTTGAACCAAGCTCACGGGATTGTTGTCAGTGGGTATCTTTCATATGTACTACACGTTGCTCCAGAAAGTTAGAGAGAGATAATAATATTGCAGTTTATTTTTGAAGGAAAGGGAATTCGGCGGTCTTTCTCTTTTTTGAATTCAAGATCAGATAAGAAGGTGTTGTCTTGGGGCTTGGAGGCTTTTCCCTATGATTATTGTCACTTTTTCATAGGATTTCACCATTGTGCTTTGTCTGTAATTCTTGTCTCTTTACTCAAGGTGAGATTTTTAAGTTTTCACAAACTATTTTAATGTTTTTTCATTTTAGCCTCTGCTAACTTTCTGTGACCGCTTTTTGTCCTCTAATGCAGTTCTTCACGAGGTGCTGTCAGAGGTTTATTTTCAAAAAACGTTCCATCTTTATCCGTTTTTTCCACTCACTCACTTTAATTTTAAGGTTTGTGTTTGATGCGTTTTTTTAACCCCACTTTATTAATCTTTTCATCCATACATATACAACACTCTGCTCTCATCACATCTCTTCTGTTAGATTCTTTACACTTTACACTCTCTCTTTTGCACTAAACTCCACCACCACTTTCTTTGTCCCTCCATTTTTAAAACCGAGAATTTTCAGTTTTTTGTTTTTTCACCGGTCCCTTGTGTATTGAAACAACATCTGGCTTCACTTGGTTGCTACATTTGTTCACTTGCCCGCAAACGCCTCTTATCTTTAACCACAAGAGGCAAACTTTCACTTACCCTTTGGCACCGTTTCTCATATTCCAGATCGTGACTCAAAAGTTGTAAACTTATTATGGGAAAAGCTACCAGGTGGTTCAAGGGTTTGTTGGGGATGAAGAAGGAGAAGGACCACAACGACAATTCAGGCTCACTGGCTCCTGACAAGAAGGAGAAGAAAAGGTGGAGTTTTGCTAAGCCAGGGAAGGATGTGCCATCTTCAGTTCCTGCCACAGATAGCACCTGGCTCAGATCCTACTATGATGATACAGAGAATGACCAGAATAAACATGCAATTGCTGTTGCCGCCGCCACTGCTGCCGCCGCCGATGCTGCCGTGGCTGCCGCCCAGGCTGCCGTGGCGGTTGTGAGGCTGACAAGCCAGGGTAGAGGTGCATTGTTCAGTGGAAGCAGGGAGAAGTGGGCTGCTGTGAAGATCCAAACTTTTTTTAGAGGCTACTTGGTATGTGTCTTCTCTTTTTTTATGGTTCAAATCAAATTGGTGTTGGTCATTTGGGTATGGATGTATGTAAGTATGTCTGCTTCCTTTGTTTTTGAAAATGCTTGCATTAATTTGTGATTGATGTGGTTCTGTCTTGGACAAATATATTTGGTTGGTGCAAGTGAAGTTCTTTGCTTGATTCCTACTCCTTTGTCTCCTCTCAAATATTATTTTAGATTCTTAATGAAACAGTGCCTCTCCCTTTATATTCCATTCTCCACACTCTTGTTGACTTATCTTGTTATTTAAACCCTTTTTAAACCATATTCAATATCTGATAAGTTTGAATGTTTGACAAATTTGAGCATGGCTAATAATTTTGTTACTTTCAGGCACGGAAGGCTCTTAGAGCACTGAAAGGATTGGTGAAGATACAGGCTCTTGTTAGAGGGTACTTGGTTAGAAAGAGGGCTGCTGCAACTCTTCACAGTATGCAAGCTCTAATAAGAGCTCAAACTGCTGTCAGATCACAGCGAGCTCGTCGTTCCTTGAGCAAAGAAAGCAGATTTCTACCTGAAGTTCTTGCAAGAAAATCTGTGGTAAAAACTGGTTTTGTTTTGTATTCCTGAATGAATACCAACTACTTCAATCAACAAACAATGTCTTATTTGCTTGTCCTTTTGTACTTTTAGGAACGATTTGATGAAACAAGGAGTGAATTCCACAGTAAAAGGCTCCCTACATCCTATGAAACGTCCTTGAATGGTTTTGATGAGAGTCCCAAGATTGTTGAAATTGACACATACAAGACTCGATCAAGGTCTAGGCGCTTCACCTCTACAATGTCCGAGTGTGGAGAAGACATCTCAATGTCTTCACCTCTTCCTTGTCATGTCCCTGGTCGAATTTCAGTTCCTGATTGCAGACACGTTCAAGATTTTGATTGGTACCTCAATGTTGATGAGTGTAGATTCTCCACTGCTCATAGCACACCACGTTTCACAAACTATGCTCGTCCAAATGCTCCAGCTACACCAGCCAAGAGTGTTTGTGGAGACACCTTCTTCAGACCTTGCTCCAATTTCCCCAACTACATGGCCAATACTCAATCATTCAAGGCAAAACTAAGGTCTCACAGTGCTCCAAAGCAAAGACCTGAACCCAAGAAAAGGCTCTCACTCAATGATGTGATGGCAGCAAGAAACAGCATAAGCAGTGTTAGAATGCAAAGGCCATCATCGAATTTCTTCCAGACTCAAGAATCCTGGAATTTTTGACAGTCATAGTTGGAAAATTTGAGAGGCAATTGGACACTAAATGATGTTAGAAATATCTAGAATTTGTTTTTACCTCTTGTGCTGCTTACAGCTTATAAATTCAGGGATGAAATTCTCAATTCTGCTTGTGTACATTCTTTTAATTAAAGAGTTTTTTTTTTCAATCATGCTCTTCCTCTTGTACCAAATGATTTACATCTAGTAAAGAATTTGGCTTGGCTTTTTTTTTTTAAGAACATTATGTATACTAACTAATTGCTGGTTTGGATTGTAGTTCCAACAGTTTTCACTCAGTAAAAGAGGAATGAATAGAAAACTTAAAACTAGTTTGTGTTAGTGGAGTGGTCCATAAAAGGAAAGCTTGGTGAGGGAAAAACTTAATGGTGGCTTTCAAAGTCCAAAGACAAAGGTAGGGTCTTTGTATGTGGAGTTATTACATTGCTGACTAGGACTAGTTTCAATCACTAGTAATGGTTGAAAAGTCTGTGCCACTGAAAAATGAGTTTGCTATTGATAGCATTTCATGTGTTAGGCAATGAACAGTGGAAAATATTAAGAGTCATAAATAAATTTGGAAGCCAATTTTTGAGACTAATTTTATTTACATCATAGTTAGTGGTCCAATGCTCCTACTGAAATTGCCAGCTAATCAGTGTGGATCAAGTGGGAAGAACATCATGAAATGGTAATGACAATGACACTGCTATATATGTTCCCCTCCTTTGTCTATTCCCATCAAGTTGGCAATTTATTCCCAGAGAATTTTCTATATCATTAAATTTAGATTTGAGTGGGGTTTAAGGGTTGCCCTTGATCTTTCAGAGAAAGAAGGAATATTTTAGTTTTTTTTTGTCTATATTTTTTAAGAAGGAAAATTTTCCCAAACTTTTTGTACTACTGTTAGATATGACAACCAGCAATCCAACCCAATTACATGTTAAAACTTTTAGACTAATAATTAAACTCAACCAATCTTATGAAGCTAATTTGTTTTGCATATTTTTTCGGTTTAAGAGATTTTTATGTAAACACTTGTTTAAACTATTCATACGTGTTTATAAACTGAAACAAAATAAAAAATGATAAAGGGAATTTCTCTTATTAGATATTTGTTATTATCTTATTTAATATTTTTTTTCTTCTGTAAGATTAGGTTCACAGTATTATATATATATATATATATATATATATATATATATATATATATATATATATATATATATATATATATATATAAATATAAATTATTACAATTATATTTTTTTTTTTTTTTTAATTATAATATATAATATTATATATATATATATATATATATATATATATATATATATATATATATATATATATATATATATATATATATATAAAAGTAACTTCTCATACTACTTTTTTTTTATTTTATTAAAAAAGTCTTAAAATATTTCTTACGCGTGTTAATCATCATCTTAATTAAATAAATAGTTAACAAAACTGCTTCTAACCCACTAGAGTTAAAATATTGTAACACCAATTTTTTTTTCTGAAAACATAATTAAAAATTAACGTATGGACTTTTTCCTGTTCTTATTTTTAACCTGTTAAGTCTTTCTGAAGATTTTTTTTCTCTCGACATTAATTGTGTATTTTTTTTTTTTACATATCTGAAGCCTATTTAATTAAAAAATTATTTGTGTTTGTGTATTTTAGTCTGGCATAAAATGTCAGATTTTGTTTATAATGCGTGATTATAATTTTTACATTATACGCAGTTTTAGTATTATTTGGGTTGTAGTAATCATAAACTAATCTCGAAATGAGTAATAAGTACAATCATATCATAGCATTTTTGAAAAGCAATATTGCAGTTTACTCAACCCTTCACGGTTTAGTGTAATTAAAGTTTGAAGATATGAGAAAATGAGAAAAGAAAAAAAAAATAATTTAAGGACGTGAACCTACTCGCCGAAGAAGAAGCGCGTGAAGTTGAATGAAGAGGAGTCTAATCAGAAGGCACTGTTTGAATCTTAAATTTCATATCAGCAATGATTAGGGTTTGATTCGAAACGGGTTTTTTTATAGTATTGTTCGCCCATTGCATCTTATGGTGTTCCACGTGCTTCGTTGTTGTTAGTGAAAAGTGTCATTTTAGGGGTAATATCGGTAATGCACATTTGTTAGAGAATGATTATGCCCTCATCCATACATCATCGTCAATATTCTCGTGCAGAGTGATGATATGAAACAATGATTTGAAAATTTATTAAAAAAATAAAAATATTTAAAAATATCCCATATCAATAATTTGATTAAAAAAATACATTTCACTTAATAAGTTATTTATTGAAATAAAATCTTAAGTATATTTGATTTTGATAAACAAGATATGATTTATAATTTTTCACAAAAAAAATAGTGAAACTAAAATGCAAAAATTTATTGACCTTTCCTCAATTAATCTGATTGAATGTTAAACAATACATAAACATGTTTATCGTTATTTCTTTAATTAATTAACGTTACTAATTATAATTACTAAGAATCTTTCTAATATCTTGAATCTGCATTTAATTTTACTGTCCCTAGACAGAAAGAGACGTTGAGAAATGGCCAAAAGGGATTAATATCTTAAGTGCATTGTTAAACAAATATTATACCTGGTTTTGAATCTTTGATTCCAACATTACAAAACCTTATTTTATACAGTGTTCTGCAGAAGCACTTAGTTCAAGAAAATGGAGGTTGAATTTGCTTGGTCCAGAATCTTAATTATGCTGTTGCTTTCGTCACTCCAAGAAAATGACATGAAACAAATTATTCAAATGTTATTCTTAACCCACTTTTTTATTCAAATGTTATTCAAGAAATGATAAACAAAATATGTGATGCATGCTGGTTACTAATTTGTGTACAAAATGTGTTTGATTATATTTAATAGTCTTTTTTAATATTTTTTTTATTTACAAAGTTTAAATGTAATATTTTATCTAAAAAAAAAAAACCAAGTTCACTCCTAGTTGAACTAAACTAACACAATATTAGCGTTAGTTTTATTGAATTTTGTTAAATTAAGTTAATTTTCTACAGGTATTTTTATTAAACAACCCTGACTTAACAAGATTGATATTTAAAGTTTATCAATCAACCTTTAAAATGAGTTTAAAATACATTATAAAACACATTTACAACTTTAAATTAATTATTTTGAATATTAAGATATCAGTTATTGAAAATAATACATTTTTTTAAATATAAATACATTTTAATTACTTTTAGTTTGTTTAATGTTGTTTTCTTTAAAATACTTATCTTTCACCGATGTTTGACATATTATTACACCATCATGATGTGCTTTTTTTTCTTTTATGAAAAAGACATTTTAGGAAAAGTAATAAAAAGTTAATAAAATTTAATGCTGGTAATTGACATATTAATATCTGTGAAGCTATTTTTCTCTTCTAGAGGAAACCCGAGGTAATGTCTTACTTTTATTTTAGAAAAAAATATTTATTTCGTGAATTATCATAATAAATTTCTAAAAGTAACAAATTCTCACTAATAATATGTTACTGAACACTTGTTCGAGTTCTTTCAAAAACTGAAAATACGGAATATTTCTTCAATAATTTAATTTTCTTCATCACTTTCTATTCTGATCCTTATGGCACAAATAATAGTAAGAAATATGATAAATAACGAAATAATTCACTATATATAACTTACAAATGTTAATTGTTGTTTATATTTAGTATGTATATAAAAAAATTCATTGGTTATGTGTGCTGTTTCTGATGAAATCTTGTTAATGTGAACTTCAACGCATTTCAATGGAAGAAGTAAAAAGGAATGTTTTGGCAAAAGTACTTTTGAGGTACAAGAATAACACAAACCTATAGTGTTTTTTTTTTTTTTGTTTTTTTTTCCTTTTAATAAAACTTACACTTAGTTTTGTTGATTCACTGAAAATGATATCTCTTTAATTTTCTATGAAAAATATCTTAAAATCTATAAGTTTTTTTTTTTCATTTATTTTGAGTGGAGAAAACACGACTTTTAAATTCTCATATATATATATATATATATATATATATATATATATATATATATATATATATTGATTTTTTTT
>Ga0099825_1006719_pt1 | contig 14281 bp, 13 predicted proteins | sample SiratroredBW_FD_76838 | JGI IMG/M metagenome (GOLD analysis project Ga0099825, IMG submission 76838) | Root nodule microbial communities of legume samples collected from California, USA - Siratro red BW | ecosystem: Host-associated > Plants > Roots > Nodule | place: USA: California | collected... | reverse complement strand
TTATATAAAAAAGAAAAATTTTTATTTGATATGCCTTTAAAAAAAAATATAAAAAATTTGGGGACATAAAAATGTTTTTTTATAAAATTTTTATAGAAAAAAAATTTTTTTTTTTTTTTTTTTTTCTAGAAGTTTTTTTCAGAAACAAAGTTTCAATTATTTCTACTTCTCACTGGTTATTTATCCTTCTCGACCATTCAAAATTCCAAACATCATTTATCCTGGCTTACATGACAGGTATTTTCCACATGGCATTGACATCTACTTTGACAATGTGGGTGGGGACATGCTTGATGCTGCACTCCTTAACATGAGGATTCATGGTAGAATTGCAGTTTGTGGGATGGTATCTCAGCAAAGCCTTTCCAAACCCAAAGGAATATACAATTTATTCAACCTCATTTCAAAGCGCATCAGAATGCAGGGTTTTTTGCAAAGTGATTACTTGAATCTATACCCGCGTTTCTTAGAAGATGTCTCAAATTACTACAAGCAGGGAAAGATTGTGTATATTGAAGATATGAATGAAGGCTTGGAAAGTGCTCCAGCTGCTTTCGTTGGACTTTTCCATGGCAAGAACGTTGGTAAGCAAGTCATTCGTGTTGCCCATGAATGATTTTTTCAGTATGTGCTTGGCACTGCTAGCTGAAGATTGATATGTTCTAAACATATTTGGTCTAGTTTTTTGGATGTGGGGTTTGGCCTTACTTTATCACCTTCTGCCTTTTGGAGAAAATTGTGTAATTGTGTTCCCTTTCCTGTGGAAAAGTAGCCCTAAAGCAATAAGAAAATGTCAAATGCTAGATAAAATGTTACTATTACTTTTAATCTGTCAGTTATTTTTCTATTGGAGAATAGTAAATGAGACAAGAAATAAGGGTAAGATATTTATATTCCTGTTTAAAGCTTGTTCTGCCGAATAAAGTGCATCAAGACCTACCGCATTAAGTGTGATTAAGGCCGAATGAAATTCTGAGGCTTTAAAATACTTATCAATGTACAGAGGAGAGGACCACCATGCACACAGTGATTTTTCTTCATATATTATCATTCTATTGTACTGTTTATAAAGGACGTTTACTTTCATCTCTTCACCAAGCAGCTTCATCTACTTCTCCTATCAAAAAAGTAAATCTAAGGAACCCTAGACCATTGAAGGCTCAACCACTTAATTAATGGCTTTTAAACATGACAATTGAACAATTAACATAATAGAAACTAAAATAATCGGAAAGCATTTCCGTATATTTATGAAAAGCCTTAACTAAACCTAAAAAATTTGACAATATTTTTAAGTGATGGTGAAAATGAAGTAAAGTTCTATGAGCGTCACAATCACAATGCTACACCCCTTTACAAGTTCTTAGGTACAATGTGTAGTCACATCAACCAATTGGTTCACATATTACCCCACATATTTATTATTTTAAATTCATATTTAAAAATAATTTATAAGTTGTAACATTACGCACAATAGAATGGAAACAATCATTATGTTTAGCATAACGTTATGCTCAATTTAAAGTAGTCTTTCTATATTACTAGTCACATCCTTTTAATCCATTTTTTCAACAAGTTTATTTCCCTATTAAACTAAATCATTACACCTCAAATAATTCAATTATATTTTTCCCTTAATTCAATCAAACAACAATTTTAAATAGTGAGGAGAAATATGATTGACTATTTGACGAAAAAAAAAGTGAGGAGAAATAACTTTAAAAAGTTGTAAAACACAATCTTTATTTCTTACTTATTTTGACATATTTATTTTAATAAATATCTTTAACTTTAAAGTCATTGCATATATTTCTACCATACCAATTTATTTACATTTGACTTTGACTTGATTCTCTTTCTCAACCTATATAAACGCTACATATAGGTTAGCCCACCTACAACCTAATCGATCATTAAAAGTTAAAAAAAGATAGAGAGAATCACAAAGTGTCTACTGCAAAATTCTTACTTTTGTTCTTATTCATTCACTAAAATTTTTAGTGAAGAATCAACTGGAAAATCAATTTAGCTAGAAACATATTCTCTTTCTTATACAAATTGCCTCACTCATTTTATAATAACTGTCGTCATTTTACTCTACGATCACCCCCTAATAAACATATTAAATTATAATGTTTAGGAAAATCAGAATCCAAAATAATAATAACAATAAATAATAATTGGCAACTTGTGTAGAAATTTGCATCGGTTTTATGAGCAGTAACTACTGGCTTGTTGGGGTCCAGTGAAAGCACATAAGATAGATGAAAAGTTGACTTAAAAAACAAAGCATGGAATATGTTACCTGGGGCCACTTTAATCCTCAAATAAGAATATTTCATAGCAGAAATTTTAATCAAAATCTTAAATTTAAGATAGGTATTAAAATCTTAATAAAAGTTATATGATTAACTTATAAAAATAAAAATGTAGAAATTCGTTTTAAAGTAAAAAAAATTATAAAATTCTTATATGAAACCAGAAAGACTACCCTACTTACCCCACTCTACACTACAAGTTCACATTCTCCAACACCGGTCAATGTTTCCCACTTCTCACGGAATCTCCGCCACCCGCCACGTGTCACCTTTCCATTGGACCTCTCCTATATCAACGCCTTCATTTCTCGCATTTTTTTCTCGCTTTATTCATTTTCATCCTTTCTTCCTTCAGGTTCGTTCTCTACTCTCTCTTACCTCATCATCGCACTTTCATCTCTTTTTAGGGTTTCCATTCCGCGTATTCTTTTCTCTATTTTGTTTCTCCTAGGTTTCATTCATCCAGATCTGCATCTTCTATTTCTAGGTTTTCACTCGCACCACTCACTTCTAATTTTCCTTATTTTCATTTCCGATTTTGCCTCCTAGATTTTTTATTTTAGCATATTATGTGTTTATTTGAATGTAGTCCAATTTTCTCTCCGTATGACGAAAAAAGAAATGTTTAATTTGAGAAGCGGATAGTTCTGCGTGTCTGCGTTATAGTGATACTGATAGTTCGTGTTTTTTATTTTCTAAACATAAATTATTAATTATAAAATTGAGTGTAATTTCGTTTATTCAGGGGGAGCTATTCAAAATTGTTAAAACTTAAATTAATTTTAGATCTAGAATAAATTATTTTTAACTAAGATGTGATCCTATGTAGTGAAATTTGCATTGCAGGATTAAGTGGTGAGGTTTGTGAATCAGAGAAATGGCAGATTCTTCTCGGGAGGAAAACGTTTACATGGCGAAGTTGGCCGAGCAGGCTGAGCGATACGAGGAGATGGTTGAGTTCATGGAGAACGTAGCGAAGACTGTGGAGGTGGAGGAGTTGACTGTGGAGGAGAGGAATCTTCTGTCTGTGGCATACAAGAACGTGATTGGGGCGAGGAGGGCTTCGTGGAGGATCATATCCTCTATTGAGCAGAAGGAGGAGAGCAGAGGCAATGAGGACCACGTGGCTATTATAAAGGAGTACAGGGGAAAGATTGAGACCGAACTCAGCAAGATCTGTGATGGGATTTTGAACCTCCTCGAGTCCAACCTCATTCCTTCTGCTGCAACTCCCGAGAGTAAAGTCTTTTACCTCAAAATGAAGGGAGATTACCACAGGTACCTTGCTGAGTTTAAGACTGGGGCAGAGAGGAAAGATGCTGCAGAGAGTACTTTGCTTGCTTACAAGTCCGCTCAGGTATATTTACATTGTTGTTTATCTTATGGAATTATAGTTGTTACTAATTACTAGCTACTAGTTTCTGAACTGAAAATTTGCGTTTGTTTGGTGCAGGATATTGCTCTTGCTGATCTGGCCCCCACCCACCCTATTAGGCTTGGACTTGCTCTCAACTTTTCTGTGTTCTATTATGAAATCCTTAACTCACCAGATCGTGCTTGTAATCTTGCCAAGCAGGTATATCTAAAGCCCTTTAATGGTTTTTTCAATTCCTTGCTGTTTCTGGAGTGTCTGAATTGTTCATCAATTAATAAATTGCTTGAGTTGTAGTGTATGGACCTCAGTCTTTGCTGATTGTTTGTTGGTTAGTCTGTTTTTTTTTTTTTTTTTTATCAGCTGGTGCTCAAGTTCCTCTTTATCGAGCTTTAATGGAATCTGTTGTGTCCACTCACTATGTTCTGCTTTGAAAATTAATTTTTTGAGCAGAGCAAGTTAAAAATGCTTATGACAAAAGTCGTAGCAGATGTAATTCATAGAATATGTAATATCAGATGCACTCGCGTATTTTTTTATCGAAGATCTTAGAATTTAGCTCTATTAAGGGTCTGAACATACCAGTGTTATACTGATTTCAATAATGTTCACTCCTTAGAATCTACTTTTTTCTTGTTTGACAATATTAATGTATTATGTCCCATTTCATGTTATGACGTGTATGGATACTGTGATGTATTTTTTTTCCTTCACGGGTTGCATTCCTCTGTTATGCTTTCTTTTTGGTGATCTGGGAAAATGCTTACTATGGCAGGCATTTGATGAGGCAATTTCCGAGCTTGACACATTGGGTGAAGAGTCATACAAAGACAGTACATTGATCATGCAACTTCTCCGTGACAATTTGACTTTGTGGACATCAGACATTACGGTATCTCTTTCTCTCTTGTACTGTACAGTACTAAATATTTCTTGTTTTTGCATTTAACTGTAGACTTTAGAGTAGAATTTTTTCTGGGCTCGTTGGGTAAACCATTAATTTTGTTTTCTACTGTCGATGGTTGGACAAAGTTAAATTGTAAAGGAACAATCCATGGTATATGGTTCTTTAATAAGCTGACACCAACAACATAAACCTTTCATTTGTAAGAATCCAGCATAGGAAAGTTGAAGACTAATTTAAACTTGTTTAGTTTTATATTATTCTAGTTGTTGAAGTCCAAATACTAAGAACCCTCTCCGTTGAAGCATATTTTTGAGTTGGCTGGTGGTGTCATGTAGTAGTGTGGTAGTTGGTCTTTAAGCTTTTCTTAATGGACTAGTTAAATGTTATCCTCATACTCAAATAATGACAGTTAAAATATAGATTGCACTGACCGGCTTTCTGTTGTCGTTGATAGCTTGTTAGATATATAGAGTATTTTTGAGTTGCCTCTTTTCTCTCATCTATTTGAGATTGTATTCGTTTCGAGTTATTCACTTGAATTGCCTTTAATATTCAGGACGATACTGGGGATGAGATCAAGGAGACAACCAAGCAACCTGGTGAATAGGGCATGACAGTACTGATGTGGTAGTTGATGGGATATGTATTACCCTAAATTAATATAGATCCAATGTGGCTTGCCATAGTAGGATTGTATTAATGAATTTCATAATTTCAAGTGCGAGTTGCGCTTGGGATTTGCAATGTTTAAGTGGTTCTGTATGTGTTTTATTGATGAGATGAATGTGGCTTGGTGGTTTAGTCATTTATTTATAAATTTTTTATTGTTGCTGCTATATCAATGTTGAGATTCATTTTTGCGCTTAATGCTTGTCTCTGTATGCTCCTTAATCACCGGCAGAGCGCAGTCCAGCTAAAATAACTATGCTTTCTTTTATGAAATAAATTCAATTACCTTCGAACTTAAGTTAATATGTTTATTTTATCACATGTCTTTTAAGTTTTGTATTTATTTAAATTAATATTTAAGTCCAATTTATTCATACACCAATCATCTCCCGACATTTTGTAAAATTAGACCAACTCGAAGTTTTTTTATATATATTACAGCAAACAACTACGCTAAAATATATTTCAAACAGTTAAGTAGAATCAGTGTAATTTACAAGGGATTTGTATAGGATGTTGTAATAAAATTTTAAATAACACAAGTTGTAATAAAATTTTAAATTGCCGTATTGTCGATATCAAATATCAACTGAACTTATCAATTTCTATGGAAGAACGAAGAAAAGGAACATACATTTCTATCAGAAAAGGAGAATATTTAGAATTTATTATTTCACAATTGACTGACATGATTTGACCCATTAAGAATCACAAGGTTGTATTTTATTCTGACTCCTCTTATAATTCACATTCTAACAAAAAATGGGTCTTCCTCAATAGTTTCTTCGTACATTTTATTAAGATATTAGAAAATTCTAAATTATCATTATTAAAATTTTTGGATGTTAAAACTTTAAAATATATTTTGCATTTCAAAATCTAAAATACATTTCTAATGAAATTCAGATCTATTTTGAGTTAAGTTAAATCTAAAATATGTTTTCAAGAGATTATGTAATGTAAAAATATAGTATCTGGGATTGTATAATTTGAAATATGATTTTAATTTTACGTCTAATTTAATAGTATTAATTTTCAAATTATTTTAGAGTATGTAATTTAGAAATATTTTTAAATCATGTATTACATAATTCTAAATAAATGTATGAACTATACAATTTAAAATGTTTCCATATATGTGAAGGCGTAAGAAGAAAAATACTGAAGGTGCAAGAAGAAATTGCAAAAACAATGTTCCATTAATAGACTTCCAAGCGCAACCCGGCCCAGGCTCATTCGACCCAAAAAGAGAAACTAAGCATTACCCTATTGTATTGTGTGCTATTCTCCACTCAACACTCTCTCTGGTCCCTGCGAAATGGGATGCTTAAGCATTTAGTGAGAGTGAGAGCGATAGCCATAGCAATATCTTCACCTAAAATATCTTTTCAACTTCCAATTCCTCCCACTTTCACATTCCCTCTCTCTCTATCATCTTCCACCATGGCCGCCACCGATGACTCCCTCCGCAAATCCCTCGCCGACAAGCAAGCCGCCGTCGATGCGCAAGGCAACGCCGTCCGCGCGCTGAAGGCCTCCGGCGCCCCGAAGCCGGAAATTGACGCCGCCATCGAAGCCCTAAATGCTCTCAAGCTGGAGAAAACCTCCATCGAGCGCTCCCTCATCGGCGGTTCCGACACCCGCGAGGCGTTCCGGCAGGCGGTAGTGAACACCCTGGAGCGGCGCCTGTTCTACATCCCGTCGTTCAAGATCTACCGCGGCGTCGCCGGCCTCTTCGACTACGGTCCTCCCGGCTGCGCCGTGAAATCGAACGTCCTCGCATTCTGGCGGCAGCACTTCGTTCTGGAAGAGAACATGCTCGAGGTGGATTGCCCCTGCGTCACTCCCGAAGTTGTTCTCAAGGCTTCGGGACACGTGGACAAGTTCACCGATCTCATGGTGAAGGACGAGAAGACCGGCACGTGCTACCGCGCCGATCACTTGCTCAAGGATTTCTGCAACGAGAAGCTTCAGCGTGACCTGGCCTTGTCCTCTGACAAGGTTGCGGAGCTGAAGCACGTCCTTGCCACGTTGGATGATCTCTCTGGGGAGGAGCTTGGCGCGAAGATTAAGGAGTATGGGATTGTTGCTCCCGAGACTAAGAACGCGCTCTCTGACCCTTACCCTTTCAATTTGATGTTTCAGACTTCCATTGGCCCTTCTGGGTTGAGCCCTGGGTTCATGAGACCTGAGACTGCGCAGGGCATCTTCGTGAACTTTAAGGATTTGTATTATTACAATGGGAACAAGCTGCCTTTTGCTGCTGCGCAGATTGGACAGGCGTTTAGGAATGAGGTGAGGGTGTTTTGAAGTTGGTGTTTTCTTTTCTTGAACTTGTCTTGCGTTGACTTAAGGGTTTAATTTTGATACATTCTAAATTAAGAATTAAGGCACTTTTGATAAGGTTTTCCATGCAACTATATCAGAGGAAACGTATGAAAGTTAAGATAAATAAGGTTTTTCAAAAGCTAGTTCTAGTGTATGGGAAATTAATTTCATTTTTTATTTTTATGTTAGTGTTTATGGAGAAATTTATCTCAACAGAATCTAAGGTGTTAATCCGTTGAAAGTCATAATCTTTAATGCTATGACTATTTGTAATTGCACGGCAAGTGGTAATGTAAAATTCTTTACTGTTATGGGATGTGGAATGAATTGGGATTGATAGGGTTTTTGTGTGTTAGATATCTCCACGGCAAGGGCTTCTCAGAGTGCGTGAATTCACATTGGCAGAGATTGAGCACTTTGTTGACCCTCAAGACAAGTCTCATCCTAAGTATGGTGAGGTTGCTGACTTGGAGTTCTTGATGTTCCCGAGGGAGCAGCAAATGTCTGGACAATCTGCCAAGAAGATTCTTCTTCGCGATGCTGTTTCCAAGGTTGGTTTGCTTTCATGTTTGAAGTTATCATGGTGGTTTTTGAGTTTCTGTTCTTATTCTGCTTTTTTTATGGCATTTTCTCATCAGGGTATTGTCAATAATGAGACTCTTGGTTATTTCATTGGGAGAGTGTATCTTTTCTTGACGCGTCTTGGTATAGACAAGGAGCGATTGAGGTTTAGGCAACATCTTGCAAATGAGATGGCCCACTATGCTGCTGACTGTTGGGATGCCGAGATTGAGTGCTCCTATGGTTGGATTGAGTGTGTTGGAATTGCTGATAGATCTGCATATGATTTGCGTGCTCACTCGGTAACCACTTTGTCTAACTCTATGCAATGGCTTCGTTGTTACAAATGATAAATTGTTGATTTGGGTTATTGTAGTTCACAGTGTTTTCTTTGTTGTCTTTAAATACTGTCTGTTGCTATAATTCAGGGTTGGTATTTAATAGCCTAAAATGCATTTACCTCCTTGAAGAAAGTACTTCCTCAACCTACCATCCTCCTTGACATTTTGGTTTTCTGTTATGCAAAAAAGTTCTCCTTTTATTAAACTCTCCCAGTGCTTGTTTCTTTACCACCTCACCATCTCTAAGTTTAGTTTTAGGTGTTTGGACTCTAACTAGTATTTAATTTGGGTAAAAAATAATACTTTCACTTAAAATTAAATTACATTGACGTTGAGGAATGGCTAGGCTATACATTGATGGGGTATAATGTGTTTAATATTGAAACAAAAATAATTATAGCTTTATAATGTGTGAATTTCTTCATTTTTATAATGCCCATATGTAATATTGCAGGATAAAAGTGGTGTTCCACTAGTGGCTCAAGAAAAATTTGCAGAACCTAAGGAAGTGGAGGTACTATTTAATGCCAAAGTTGTTGTTTCTTTTATCAATATCTATGTAGGACAGACACTGACACTAACACTGCGGCACTTATAATCTCCAAAATGTAGGACACTTATAATCTCCAAAATATATGTGTAGAACATCATTATGAATTTATTTAAATTGACAATCAAGATTTATATATTCAAAATCATCCATAAAAAATTTAGTCAAATATAACAATATGATCATATTGTTATCTAATACAAAAATAATCTAATCTTAAAGTTAAAAAACTGATCATTTAAGACATTTTATCCCCTTCTTGATCCTCATCATTGAAAAAGGCACTTTCATCTAAGGACAAATTAACACCTTAAAAAAATTTCACATTATATAAAGATATGATGGGAGAATAAATGAACACGTTCTTAATAATACATATATAATCTAAATATTTCTTATTATATAAGATAGTTTCGTATTTTGATAATTATAATACAAACTTACACAATAAGTTTATGAATTTTTAACTTTTAGGAGTCATGGTGTCTGATATTATCAATTTTGTGTCGGAAACGATTTTAAATTGGATATTTCACCAATATGTGTTATATGCTTTTTGGGTCCGATACATGTTAGACACATGGAAACACCATTATAGAAGCGTATCCGAGCTTCATAGATCGATATACATGACTGGTCTCTTCAACTAAATGCACAACCCTAAAATAATATTTTGACATCATTGATCAAGTTGCTTTGCACATTGTTTCAGAAATTGGTTATAACTCCAGTGAAGAAAGAGTTGGGTCTGGCTTTCAAGGGGAACCAGAGGATGGTGGTTGAAGCACTTGAGGTAATTGATGCTGTTATCTTTTGTAAGTTTTTAGTAGTGGTATGAGTCTTTTTTTCAAGAGCTGTTTGCGTTACTTGACCCTCCAAATCTTCTCTGCAGGCAATGCCTGAGAAAGAAGCTCTGGATATGAAGGCTGCTCTGGAGTCAAAAGGGGAGGTGGAATTTCAAGTGTGTACACTTGGGAAAAATGTGACTATTAAGAAGACTATGGTGACCATTCAAAAGGAGAGAAAGAAAGAGCACCAGCGAGTTTTTACGCCGTCTGTGATTGAACCATCATTTGGAATTGGACGGATAATTTACTGCCTCTTTGAGCACACGTTCTACACAAGGCCAAGCAAAGCCGGTGATGAACAGTTAAATGTATTTCGCTTCCCTTCACTTGTTGCTCCAATTAAGTGTACAGTTTTCCCACTGGTTCAGAATCAGAAGTATGAGGAGGTTGCTAAACTCATTTCCAAGTCATTAACTGCTGCTGGAATTTCACATAAGATTGACACTACAGGTATGTGGATGACGCTCTCTTTAACATGTAAAATATACTACCAGTTGATAATTTAAAATATACTAAAGATAGGTTTACAGTTTACACTCAATGACTGCATAAGTACATATAAGATGAAGAAGTTAATTAAGATAAAAGGTGGATATCCTTTTAGAATTTGAAGCCCTGGAGGATTAGAGATCCTTCATTCTGACAAAGGTAAAATAAAACAGAGACAGGGAGAGAAATATATTTATTGGATTGAAGCTTCTCAATTTCTCTTCCTGGCTTCTAAGATAATCTGTTTTTCAGCCAAATAAACCTTAAAACATGTACTACAACAACACTAAAGCTACTCAGCCAAATTGATCAAAGGCACACCCTGTGTCCCTAAATAAGCTGCCAAACTATGTGTTACTCAATTTTCTTTTCCAAAATTAGAAATGCAACATTTTTGGTGAGGAACCGAGGATCTTGTTCTTAAACGTCAATCTTTTTGTTTTAAAAACTATTATGATTTATGCTTCTCAAAAGTGAATAATTGAAAGCTGAAGGAATGTCCTCATTCATGGGATAATGCAATATAACATTGTTCTCGATTATGTAATTGTCAAGGTGTCTGTATTGTGCTCACGAGCTGTGGGATACTAGCGACTGAAAAAATCTTTGAAACTTAATGCCTTGGCAAGAACAATATTTTTTTAAATCACACTGGTTATAGCTGACCAGCAGATTTGGTTTTGCATACCACCTGCGTTGTTCTTTTTTCCCCTTTGTAGAAGGCTTTGTTTCAGGCTGGGTGAAAGTTTGGTCTTTGGCTACTCTGTTAAAAGAGTTTTTTCTTCGTAAATTTAATGTATCTTGCATTCATAATGTATACAGTTTTGTTTGTGATAATATCCAAATACTAATTTATATATTTGTTTACCAACTTGTTAATATCTTCCAAAAATGTTATTTAGGTACATCAATTGGAAAACGATATGCAAGAACAGATGAACTTGGCGTGCCATTTGCTATCACAGTAGATTCAACATCATCAGTGACTATTCGGGAGAGGGACAGCAAGGATCAAGTGCGTGTTGTTGTGGAAAAAGCTGCCACTGTTGTTAAGGAGGTAACTGAAGGCCATAGGACATGGGAAGATGTGTGGTCAACTTTCCCTCATCATTCTTCTACGTCTGCAGATGATTGAATTTAAATAGTCACCATCTAGGTTGACATATCATAGTTTTCTGTTGCCAAATTTTGTGTTGTTTTTGAGCTATAATCAAACTACAGGGATATTACTGATTGTCGACTAGTAGACACCCCTTAGTTTCTGCAACATTTGCAGCTGTTTGTAGTCATAGATATATGTTATTTTGACAATTTTTTGGTTTTCCAATTGCTTCTCGGGGTTCTCGTTGGGGGTCGAAGTTATTATCTATCCTAGCTGCAATCAGGGGGAATCTGATAATGTTAGGCTACGTGGCTTAACCTATAAACGAGGTTTTGCTTGGGTTTTGTCTGAAATCGTTCTATTAAGTTAAGCTCAAGCAAGTTTTTTCATCTCAATGCCAAAAGAATTCCGAACTTAGGACTGATTTTACATCTTGCCACCTAAAATTCTTCAAACTCAACTGTACTGATTTTAGAATTTAGGGTTTAAGATTCAAACTCAACTGTACGGACCAAGCATGGTAAGAAATTTCGTAAAGTAGCTGCGTACTTATTCCTTTTTTTTAAAGTATTTTGAAAAATAATAGATATTTAAACTTCTGGTGTCTGGTAGGTGACAAATGGAGTGGAAGGCGGGAAATAAATAATGTTTATTAGGTAATGGTTTTTTTTATACCTAGGAGATATAGTCCTCCCTTCGATGGTCTATTTTTAAGATCAAATGGTACTTTCAGATATGATTTTATGTATAAAATAGTGATAAAAATCCAAATTTCGGTAAAGAATCAAAAGTTTTAAAGAAATTTTGGAGAAAACCTAAGTAAAATTATATCAACTGTATAAAAATTCAATTTAGGACGCAATTCTATTGAAATTATATCAAGAACACTATTAGATGAAATTTAGGATGTAATTTCACTATACATTTCACTAGCACTATTATTTTTAGATATAATTTAGGATGATTAGTTGCATTTGGATCAACACAGGTCATTATCATATTGGATAGAATCAAAATCAAATGTTACTTATTAAATTAATGTTTAAACTTCAGTAGTAAAAAAATACTTTTTTGCAGGAAAAAATAGTAAATAGATAATTGTTATATATCTCTTTAAATCTTAATGTTTTATTATCTTCTGTCTAATATTTTAGTTTTATTTCTTATTCTCGTGATTACTATTATTTTTAGTCATCCTATTTCTTATTCTTATTAGCAATTGTACATAAGAATTGATGTTCATCAGAAGAATGCGTACTCTTCAGGAAGCAATTACAACCTTAGATGCTTGGAGTACTTTTTTAGATAGTTATTATAGAATAAATAACTTTATCATTCATAATAACTTGTTGATAATTATAAATTACCATTTTTAGAAAAACTAAAAAGGCTATGCTATTGCCATCCTTCTATCCTTTCTTTGGGATAGGAATCAAAGTGGACAAATTCTTCCTCCACCCCCATACCCTCTTCTTGCACCCCTATACAAAATTTTAATTCTAGAATTGTTCTTGTTAAAATTATCTAAATATCCTTTTTTTTATTAAGCAATTTTGAAATTTCTGGTAGGGCACCCGGATGAGGCCATCCGGTTCTCATTTTTTGAAATTTGAGAACCGGACAGCCTGACGTCTGGTTCATAAATTGTTAACTGGATGGACTGGATGGGGGGTGTCATCCGGTTTGTAAGTTGTGAACCGGACGCCACCCGGTCCAGTTGTCATAAGGTAAATTTGTGAATTGCAAACCGGATGGGTGGTAGGTGGACTTCATTTGGTTTGTAAATTTGTGAACCGGATAAGGGTGTCATCCGGTTCACATTTTTTCAATTTTTTTTAAAGTGCACTGTGACAGATTAGTGAGGAGTGGAGTTGGTTAGTTGTTACCTATCACCACCCAATTAAAATTAATATAGATTGGGGAGGAGCAGAGGAGTTGGTTAGCTGTTACCTATCACCATCCAATTAATACTTGAAAGTAAAAAAGAAATGAAGAGTCTCTTGCTATATTTACTTCTCATTCCAATTTCCAACCCCATCTTAAATGAAGAGTCTCTCCTCTCCACCAATTCATTCATTAATTCATTGACTTTCATAAAATTAAATTAATTTAATTAAGGCAAATGAAGAGTCAAAGAGACACTCTGTCTCAAATGCAGCAAAGGAGACTCTTCTTTGACTCTTCATTTGCCTATTAATTTAGTTTTATGAAACCCAACAAAAGGAATGAATTGATGAAATGCAGTAGGAGAGAGGAGAGACCTCTTCATTTAAGATGGGGTTGGGGTTGGAAATTGGAATGAGAAGTAAACACAATAGCAAACTTTCAAGTACATTAATGCTCCTCACCAATCTATCACAATGCAGTTAAAAAAGAATTAAAAAAATGTGAACCGGATGAGGTTCACCTGTTCACAACTTACAAACTGGATGCCCATCCGGTTAACAATTTATGAACCGGACGTCAGACTGTCAGGTTCTCATTTTTTGATAAAAGAAGGGTATTTGGATAATTTTAACAAGAGCAGTTGTGGAATTAAAATTTTGTATGGGGGTGCAGGAAGAAGGTATGGGGGTGGAGGAAGAATTTGTCATCAAAGTGTTATCGGCCAATCAATTGAACCACTTTTCAACCACAAGAAAGCCCAATAAGATATGTTATCAATTACAAGTGGACTGCTTCTTCCTGCACCTCCATATCATCTTCCTGCACCTCCATAGTCTAGGCAAATTTACCATTTAACCCTTTTTAAAACATTTCATATCCCATAATACCCTCTACCACCCTTACATCCTT
>Ga0099825_1006712_pt1 | contig 14289 bp, 9 predicted proteins | sample SiratroredBW_FD_76838 | JGI IMG/M metagenome (GOLD analysis project Ga0099825, IMG submission 76838) | Root nodule microbial communities of legume samples collected from California, USA - Siratro red BW | ecosystem: Host-associated > Plants > Roots > Nodule | place: USA: California | collected... | reverse complement strand
TATATATATATATATATATATATATATATATATATATATATATATATATATATATATATATATATATATATAATATAGTTTAAACAAATTAACTTGACGCCACTTGTTGATATTGAGAAATGATTTTGCTCTCAAATAATAAGACAAGTTGAGGATTCAAATTCATTCAGAATATATTTAGACGATTTTATCATAATAACTCTATGAAGAAAAAACAAAAATAAAAATCATAAGTTTTTCATAAGCTAAAATTAATTTATATAAAAATTAAAATAAAATTTTACAAAGTTTATACTTTTTTTTAAAGAAATTAATTTTAATATATTGAAAAGTCCAATATAATTTTTCTTTCTTTTTTATTTTCTAAATGTTCTTATTGAAAAATTGGTTGAAATATAGACAGAAAGTGAGAAAAAAAATAAAAAAGTCTAAGCTAGCAAAGCATCTGATGACCCTAAGAATGCAAAAATCTTAGCAACTTTACCAACTTTTACTACTAACCAACACTTTTCCATTATTTTAACTGTTACAAAAATCGATTTGGTGAAAGAAATAATTTTGCTGCATCCTTTAAGTACTATAGTGGATATGATGAAATCCAAGTTGTTGGGTCCCTTGTGCTTTTGTTTGGTTTTACTTTCACTGGCTTATTTAGGTTAATTTTAAAATATCTTCAATCACTTCTTTGCATAAAAAATTACTGGAATCTTACCAAACACTTCCCTACACGTTGCTAATGCCAAATGCCACACTCATATGTGTTCTTCTAAAAGCAAAATGTCTTGCACCAAGTAATTGTATGATTGAATATATTTTCCTTCATCAATCCATACATGTAGATAGAGTAAAATAATATCATATGTCAAACTTGGTAAAACAAGTTTCAAACTTTAAAAGATGATTTTCTTTTAATAATACTGTTCTTATAAACTTTAAACAGAATAAAAAAAATATTGATACCTTATTAGTCTACTCTGCTTAATTTATGACATATTATTCATAAAAGGATCAATTTAAAGTGAATAATTTTATTAAATATTAATAATCTATGATTAAATATTAATATATTTAAAACACAAGTAAATAATTTATTTATTTTCATTACATATTAAGTTATATAAAATTTTATGATAAAAGGTTATTAGATATTATATTTTATTAAATTTAACTCGTGCACCATATATACATAGAGGGATAATTATTACGTTATATTAAGATTCATATAAAAAAAAATTATACAGGATTTAGGTGAAGAAAAGTAGATTAAAGTTTGCACAATTAAAATCACTTTTCAAAACTAGATAAATCACTGTTTCTGTTGTTATTCCTTTTTTGGTCTATTGCGTAAGCTTTTCTTCTTCCTCTTTGAGGCCTATATATGTTTGGAATCAAAAGAATCGCTTATAAACTAGTCACAACTATTTTGTAAGCACAAGATACTGCAATGTTTAATTTTTGAAGATATTTTGTGAGAGAAAAAAAATAGAGAAAAATCACATTTCTTGTAATTTATTTTCATAAAATAAGTGTTTTAATATAAAATTATATACAAAAATTTTATTAATTTTACAATTTCAAATTATATGCACAAACTCTTACCTCCAATTTAAATATTAATAAGTGAAACTTGATCTCTTTAGTCGGTGAAAGATTCTATCAGAACAGTTTTTGATGATAAAGTTGTCATCTTTGTCTTTTGAAAATAACCGTTGATCATTAATTTATTTCCTAAAAACTAATTAATTAACGACTATTTTATTTTATTTTCCAAGAACAAAATCAACCAAAATTATTTTCCAAGTCTTTGAAGAATCCACTCTAAAACTTATCTTTCAGCTAATAAATGGTCGAAATCATACGTTTGAAAATCTCGTAACACTGATTAATTTATATACATTAATATTATAATTTTAAAGTGTCACATGTAATCATATTTTTACCGATAAAAATTTATAAATAAACACAATTAGAGATTTTTGTTGAAAATAATTAAATCAGCTACATATCCTTAATATTTTATTTTTTAAAATCGAAAACAAAAACAGATCAAATGATTAATTCGAGTGAAACTAAACACGATATTCTCAAGTAAGATTTTAAATTTGATTTTGTACAAAGAACATAGGTAGAAAGAAAATAATTTTTTTTAATAAAGATTAATCATCAATAAAATAAGTGTTGCTCCATACCTCATACAGAACGAAACAAGTTTTTAAACCTTAAATTTCTAAAAGAGAAAACTATTTACAAAAGTATAAAAAAAAAACATTTTGTTGTATCTAACACTATCTCCTTATAATTAATGATTTTTTATTTAGTTTTTTAAATAAACAGAAAAAAAACACCCAAGAAGAGCAATTAGGTGAGTCTCTTTCCTAATCCTATATATTCTCACCCTTCCTTCACTCCTTTGTGTGTTCCTTCCCCACTTTATAACTCTCTACCCTTTTTCTCATGTGACTCTTCTTCTTCACCTTCATTCTCTTCACACACACATCAAAATAACCATATATTCTCAAACTTCTTTTCCCCGAAGTTTCAACCAAATCAATCTCCGATGATGCCCCCTCAGCGAGAAAACGCTGTTACACCTGACATTCCGGCCATCACCAACCGCCCGGAAAACAGCTCCGTCCACGCCGAACCATCTTCCGCCGCCGCCAATCACATTCACAACAACAATAATTCTCAGCAACACCCACAACCAAATATTTCACCACCCAGATTTTCTGTTCTTCGTCAATCCCTTCTCCCCATTACCCTCAAAGTACTCATCAATTCTTTTTTCAACGGACAGACATCTTCATTCTCTTTTTATTTTTTTAGTTTTTCATTATACCTTTCCTTCTCATCAAATATTTAACACAAATTAGAAAAAAAATAATTAAAAATACCATTTTTTTCTCTCTTAAGCTGTCAAAATGAAGGAAATATTTCTTTAAAATAACTCAAATGGAACGACAAAGGAACAATTTCTTTCTAAAAAATGAATTACTTTATTTTTCAACATAACAGTAAGCAATATATTTTCGGACAATACAAATAATTTGAATATTTTTTGTTTTCTCACAAATAGTCACATAGATGGTTATGGAAGACAAATTTGTTGACTTTAATCTAGTCAAACATACTTAGCATGATATTTGATCGGTTGAGAGTTTAACTTTTTTTTTTTTTTTTTTGAATAATGTTAAAACCTTGAAATGATTGAATTAACATGTAATTAATTAATTAATTAATAACGTGTTTTGCTTAGATTTAGTTTATCTAACGTTGTAATATTTTTGCATGTAGTTTGAGGATGTTTCCTACAGCATAACTTTCGGAAGGGACAAGAATGGTTGTGTATCTTCTCAAAAACCAAAGCACACAAGGACAGTGTTGAATGGTGTGACTGGTATGGTGGGGCCAGGGGAGGTAATGGCAATGTTGGGTCCCTCAGGGAGTGGCAAAACCACTTTACTCACAGCCCTCGCCGGCCGTCTAGCCGGAAAACTCTCCGGCGCCGTAACGTACAACAACCACCCTTTCTCTAGCTCCATGAGGCGCAAAATAGGGTTTGTGTCCCAAGATGATGTGTTGTACCCTCACCTCACTGTGATCGAGACTCTAACGTACGCCGCCATGTTGAAACTTCCAAAGAGTTTGACAAAGGAAGAGAAAATGGAGCAGGCTGAAATGATCGTTAGGGAGCTAGGGTTGTCCCAGTGCCGAAACAGCCAAGTTGGTGGCGGCGCCGCCTTTTTTCGGGGGATTTCAGGTGGGGAGCGAAAGCGGTTGAACATAGGACAAGAGATGTTGGTCAACCCAAGTTTGTTGCTGCTTGATGAGCCGACATCTGGGTTGGACTCCACCACTGCCCAACGCATCGTGGCAATGCTTCATGGTCTTGCCCGAAGAGGTCGAACAGTGGTGACCACCATTCACCAACCTTCGAGCAGGTTGTTTTGGATGTTTGATAAGGTGTTGTTGCTGTCGGACGGCTACCCGATTTTCACCGGGCAAGCATCTCAGGCCATGAATTATCTTGAGTCCATTGGGTTTGTGCCCACTTTGAATTTCATCAACCCAGCTGATTTTCTACTTGACCTTGCCAATGGTAAGTGATTTCACCCAGAATTTAAGGTTTTCAAATGTTTGTTTTTGTTAAAAAAGTGACATGGGAGGAAGTTTAGAGTTTTGTTTTGTGCATGATATTCAAATGAAAGTGTTATTTTCTGTGGGCTCATTTTCATATTTAACTAATGTTGGTGCGAAAAAGGGTTGGACTTTCTTACCCATGAACCTTATTTTCAAGGTGGCAGATGCTAATAGGTCATTAATAAGACTATAGCACAATCTGGTCAACTTCACAACATGTGAGTATCTCTTTTTGTAAATCTGGATCAACACATGAGAAATTTTATGTACCAAAAGGTAAAAGTAATCAATATGGTCCAACTCCCCTCACCTTATGAATTATTTGGGCTTTCACTGTCGATTTCCCCTAAAATATTGTTCCCACGTAATGAGCTCATTTTCCAACCATAAACATCACAAAAGCCTAGTAGAAGGGGTTTATTTTCTAGATACACTATTCCTATAATATTTTTTTACGATGCTCTTCTCAATTTATTTTATTTTTCATCTTTTTTTGTAATATCAATAATTTTATTTAGTATTTTTATTTATTTCTTTCTTTTCAATCATAAGTTACTTATTATTTTGTTTTATTTTATTTTATTTTGTTTTTATAGTGTAAGTGTTTATTTTTTGTCTTTATCATTTAGGAAAATGATACTTTATGTAAATGTATTCTGCAGAACTCATGGAGAGAGAGACTCATGTTTAACAATTTAAATTTAAATTTTATTTAACTAAAGGTGCTTTTAATGACATGTATTTCTTAGAACTGGTACACATTTGTTGCTCCTCATATTTTCGCACTTCTATTTTTTTTTTTTTTCTGTTCCTAAAAGTGAATCTCTTTGGTAGAGTAATTTCCTGTCTATAATATTGTGCATGCATTTTAAAGGTTTATCATTGATGATCATTTAAGCATATGTTAGTGTGAATTTAAAACGTTATTTACTCCTAACAGAGAATTTAGATGAATAATTAATTAAGCTTAATTTCTTACAATTTAAACAAGATATTTGAATGGCAAAAGTTATGATATTGGAAGCATCTTCAATCATGATTTTTGTGAGTTTGGTCATGAAGACACAAAACAAATTCAAGTAAGACATGCAATGAGCCTTTTAATTCTTTACATTCTGTGCTTTGCAGGAATAGTTGTTGATGTCAAAGAAGATGAAAATTTAGATCATCATGACGATCAAGCTTCAATCAAACAATTCCTAGTGTCATCGTATAAGAAGAATGTATATCCTCTTCTAAAACAAGAGATTCAACAAAATCACAGAGAACTAGCATTTTTTGCTTCAAGAACATTTGGAAGTAAGTGGAGTTTTATGGTAATCTTTGTATCACATTATTTTTTTCTATAACAAGTGTATACCATGACTGAATGAGTAAAATCATCTTTAAATGGATGTTTGGTAGGTTCTGAGAACCAATGGACCACTAGCTGGTGGGAACAATTCATGGTTCTCCTTAAGAGAGGTTTGAAGGAGAGGAGGCATGAATCTTACTCTGGCCTAAGAATTTTCCAAGTCTTGTCTGTCTCAATTCTCTCAGGACTTCTATGGTGGCATTCTGATCCCTCACAGATACAAGACCAGGTATCTTCTCTCTTGAAACTTTCTCTAATTTTTGTAAGAATTCAAAAATAAATTAATATTAAATAGGAAAAATTTACTGTACAAATTAGAAGGTCATAACACTAATGTACAAATTAGCACAAGACCAAATCAATATTAAACCCACATGTATTTCTTTTAAACTGCAAGAAATAAATTGAATTAAAAAGGAACACTTTAGGAGTGTCCCAACCCTTATATAAATACATCTTTAGTTTAATCCGCAGATCCACTCCACATAAAAACAATTAATCGGTATGCCCTACTAGAATCAAAATATATACTCTATATACTACACATGAAATCTAGTCATGAAAAATAAAGATAATAGTAAAATACATAAGTCAATTGAGATGTAAGTTTTTTCATATCTTCTCGTAAAGATTTTCCATCCCTGACCCAAGAAGAATGGAGAGCTGCACATACGACATACTCCCATTGAGCAATATTCCTGCGTAGAACAAGTCCTTGCAAACAATCTTACTTCACATGAACCACTATCTAATTTCTCGTAAGCAATCTAGAGGATGCATGCAACAATCTGAAAAGAATCCTTGACATCTTAACCCACCAAATTTAGTCCATGACCAAGCCTGCAATTGTGTTAATGTGAACACCTGACCAGCCTAAAAAACAATCCTATTCTTCTGAGTCCAGATTTCCTTAGTTAATACCAGCCACACCCCTCTCCAAACACACTGATAGCTTTTTTGCTAAAACCATTAATATAAAAACTACAAAAATGGTTAGCAATATCATTGTGCTTGAAGTAATCCCTACCCAATTATCACATTTAATCTACAATCAATGTGCTACTTCACAGGTAATAAATAAATAATGAGTAGTTTAAACCACTGTGTATAGCAGTACTCATAACAATGTTTATATGCTCCTAACAGGTAGGTCTGCTATTCTTCTTCTCCATCTTCTGGGGTTTTTTCCCACTCTTCAATGCCATATTTGTTTTTCCTCTGGATCGACCAATGTTGATAAAAGAAAGATCATCAGGCATGTACCATTTATCCTCCTATTATGTTGCCAGAACAGTTGGGGACTTACCAATGGAGCTTGTGCTTCCTACTATCTTTGTAACAATATCTTATTGGATGGGAGGTCTCAAGCCATCCTTGGTTACATTTGTGTATACCCTCTTGATAATGCTTTTCAATGTGCTAGTTTCTCAAGGAATAGGCCTTGCACTTGGGGCCATTCTGGTTGATGTCAAACAAGCCACAACCTTAGCCTCAGTGACTATGCTGGTGTTTCTTTTAGCTGGGGGTTACTACATTCAACAAATTCCATTCTTTATATCTTGGTTGAAGTACATCTCTTTCAGTCACTATTGCTACAAACTTCTTGCAGGAGTGCAATACTCAGTAAATGAGGTCTATGAGTGTGGACCGGGCTTACATTGCAAGATTAGAGATTTTCCTGCCATAAAGTGTCTAGGGCTTGGTAATTTGTGGGAAGATGTGGTTATATTAGCTATAATGTTGATTGGATATAGAGTTGTGGCATATCTAGCTTTGAGGAAAGGGCTACACCATTGAGTTGGGAGACTTCACAGTAGGTCAAGGAATTCAATTCAAGCCTCAAGAGACTCATTTTAGATCCTTAAGATCATTTGATATGAAATGAAGTAATTAAAATTTAGTAAAGTTGTAGTTCAAATTTTTCATGTAATATCTTCTATGTAATTTCAATTGTAACAAATTTAATCTCTATTATGAATTGATATAACATGAAGTAATTTATATAATTATAGCCCATATTTATCATCAAACATCAAAGTTGTAATTTAGCTTTCAATATTACATATTTATATCCTTGCAATAACTTGATATGAATGAAATAGAGAAATTTAAATTTGTATAGATAAACATTTTTCATGTAAATTTTGTTGTTACTTTGAATCAAACATATACAAATAAAGAAATTAAGTGATATTGAGAGTTCACAAAATAAATTAAATAAAAATTAGATTGGCACTATCCTAGACCAACATTTTAAAAATTGAATCTATTGATTAAGGTATAAATTGACGAAGAACTAGTATATCAATAATTAAAAACTATTAGCGAGAACTTTTATGTCTTTTAAATAAATTTACTTTATCCATTATAGAAAGAATAAAAGAAATTTAAGGTTTTTTTTATAAACTTAATGTCAAACGTTTTACTTTATAAATAAAAAATATATGATTCCAATTTGGAAACTCTTTTTAATGAATCATTAGTTAAGAATACGAGTAAAGTAAAAATTGAATATGATCCAAACATATTCTAACTATCAACACTACAAGAAAAAAATTATTTAGAGACCAATTTTTAGCTATCAAATAAAATGGTTATTAGTTGTGACCAAAATAATCTTCAAATTAAGTTTTGGTTGTTAAATAATTACAAAATAAAAGTGAAGATTGAATTTAGTAACCAATTAACTTAAGATAATTGGTATCTAACATTAACTACCAAGGTTTTAGCCACCTATACCATTAGATTCTAAATTAGTCTATAACTACTTTTGTTTTGTAGTTATATAGTAACCAAAACCTAATTTGGAGATTATTTTGGTCACAATTAACAACCATTTTATTTAGTAGCTAAAAATTGATCTCTAAATAAATTTTTTTTTTTTGTAATACTATTAAACTATCTTCATATTTTGAATGTAGTAAGAGATGGAACCTGTTAAAACTAATTATACAGCTTGAACAAAATATGTTATAACATAACATTTATTAGTACATAATATGGGGTCATCTGTAGTTTGAACCCAGACATGTGAAACAAACAACGTTCTTTTAGGGTATATTGATTCAGAATAAATTGCAGTGCAGATTTTGCATCTGGAAAAGCTAAAATATACCAACATATCTACAGTTTTGTTTTATAATACATGTGTTTTTGATAATGGGATGGGGAGAGGTGTTACATATGCATGTGTCTTATGGCATGAAAAAACTTTTGTTTTTAGTATATGAGTACGAGCAACTCTTCCGCCTCAATATTTACAAAATTTTTTATTGTTTATAAAAAAAATATATTCTACCTATCAAATATACTTTCACAATTCTATATTTAAAACTCGAAGTCTATTTCTAAATATGTATAAAATTATTTATTGTTGATAAAAAGGAAAGATATTCTACTTATCAAATATACTTTCACAATTCTATATTTAAAACCAGAAGTCTATTGAAGAAAATATGTAAATTAGATTTTGTAAATAATAGTTCCTGATAATTACTTATGTCCAATAGCATTTTCATGTGTAGTTAGTATTACACAACATTCGAGCCATTTCTTTAGAGGAATTATTTTCCTCTCCACAACCCCATTCTATTAGGACATTCTTGGAGTTGAAAAATTATGGTTAATACCATAGTTTTTGTGAAAGTCTAAAAGATTTTCATTTTCAAACCATGATTACTTTGATAGAAAAAATAATAAAAATTTTTCATTTTTGAACGTTTTTAAAGAATTTACAGAAGACTTTGAAAACTTATCTCATGGTTTAAGAATTTCAACACTTCATCTAGTGTAATTATCTATTATGGCAACATCATATATTTTACCACTTATAAACATAGTTCTTGTTGGTCCAAACAAATCCAATGTATTAGCTCAAAAGGTCTTTGGGTGAAAATATCATTGATAATTTTAAAAGAATTTTTCACTTGCTTGCCTTTAACACATGACTCACAAAGAAGATTGTTTTTAAATGATATTTATATGCCAGATTTAATGAACTTCTTTAATTGTTACAAGGCATGAGACCTTTTTGTGCTGACAACTAGTTTATTCCAATTTTGTAAAATATACCTTATCTATTTACGGTGAATAGTTTGGTCCCATCACAATTTTGAACTACATATTGGTCTTTGTTGGAAACAACGTCACACACATTATTACATAATTGACTTATGCTAAGTATGTTGTGTTTTATACAATCTATTAAAAAAAATTTCTAAAGGTTTCTTATCTATTGGACCAACTCTAATTATCTTTTTGTGTAGTTACCTTAAAATATGACATTACATCCTTGTTTGTTTTTAAATTCTTAGAATATAGACCTTTATCTCATCATATGTCATGAGCATCCACTTCCTTGTACCAAGATGAAGTCTTCTTGCTGTCATTGAGTATATTTGTAAGAGTAATTATTTTCTTTTTAGGTAGTATTAAGTATTCTAGTTATACACCTTTGTGGTTCCCCTTTATAGGATTTTCACTTTATGGTGCAATATGATTAACTTTACTAAGAAATGCAGTATGAGTAGATGCATGCATCTTACCACGAGACTTCATTCAAGCCCAACCATAGATTTATCATGGCGTCTCCTTGATTAGGCTTTGTTTAATGAAGCATTCTTATATAGTTGACCATATACGATCTTTCTATCTTAAACTATTTTGTGCATTTTTCCAATACTTCATTTTTCAAAGGCATTCATTTTCTAGTATTTTGAACTAATTAGAGTTTCAAGCCTTTGTTTCATATCCTTGTCCTCTTCACACAAAATTTTATTTTTAGTTGGAAGCCCAAGATTCTCATTTAGAATATCATCAAACTGTTTAGAAATCTTTTTCACTTTTTCAAGCTCTTTGGAAAACACTTTGGAAGATTCATATCCAATCATTGAACACAACTCTGCTTCTTCATCTTCTTTTGAGGCATCGCTAGAAGTGCTATCATTATCCTACCAAGCAATGTAGGCTCTTCTTGTTTCGTTGTTCTTCTCAGTTTTTTTTGTCAAAGACTTTTTCTTTGTTTTTACCATTTGGACATTCAATTTTTATATAATCTTGCTTACCACAACCAAAGCAATTAAAATTTGAAGATTAGATTTAGGTTTTCTAAAACTATATGAAATTTTTTTTGTCTTTAATCTTTCTTTTTTCAGAAATTTGCCAAACTTTATGGTGAACATATTTAGAGTCTGAAAGTCACTGCACCCATTTGATTCTTCCTCACTTATTTTCGTCCTATGATCAACAAATTTGAGTGTTATCATTTTAATCTTCTTGTCACTACTTTCCTGCACATTCAGCCCATTCATCTCAAGCTCATGTTCCTTCAATTTGTTAAATAGAGATGTAGTTGTCATAGTGGAGAGATCCTTAGACTCTAAAACAATTGTCACCTTAGGTTGCCAACTCCTATCAAGGAATTTTATAATTTTAATATTGAACTCCTCCTTGTCAAACACATTTTCTAAACCAATCAAGTGATTTACAATGTGTGTAAATCACTTTTGTACATCTATTATATTTTCTCCTTGTTGCATCTTGAAAAATTCATATTCTTGGATTAGGACACATTTCATAGCCCTCTTCACTCCAATTGTTCCCTCGTGTGTAACTTCAAAAGCATCTCACATTTCTTTTGCAGAAATGCGTTGTAAAATTATGAAAAACTCATCAAGATTTAATGTTGAAGCAATTATAATTTTTGCCATACAATCATATTAAGCCTTCTTGCTCTCAATTTTGGACCAGTCGGACCAAGGTTTTTCCACAAATTCATTGTTCACCATGTGTTTTGAAAAAAATGGTACATTTATTATATCATCCTAGATTCCTCTTTCAGTTGAATCAATAAATATTTTCATTTGAACCTTCCAAAATTGAAAGTTAACGCCTCCAAATATAGGTGGTCTATTAATAGAAGCATCTTCAACAAAAGACAACTTGGTTTTAACCATTTTTCAAAGGGCAACTTTTAGAAAAAGATTTTTGGAAAAATAGGATCAATTCTTAAGTATCTTTCACGAAGCAACTTTGACACCAATTGTTCGAATTAAAGGCTGAGCTCAAGAGAGGGATGAATTGAACTATCAAGAATTAAAAAAAAATAACATTTAAGAATGAATCTTTAATGAGAAAATGAATTTTAGAATTTGACTAAGTTCTTTTATTGTGTTAAAATTCAGACCAAGAACTAAAGAACAAACAAAAATTTTGAAAAACTAACAAGAGAGAAAAAGAAATATGCAAAACAATTCATTCTTATATAATAGCTACATCTAGTTACTTGACTACACTAGTTAAGTCTTCACTAAAATAAAATTGTAGTGAACTAATACAAGAAAATACCAAGAACCTCTCTCTTAAACCTTACAAGAGAAAAACACAACACTAGTAATAATGTTAATGAGTTGATTATGAAAATCCTATTCAAAAGAGTAATCTTACAAGATATGAAACAATATCACCTGATCCATTAGAAGTACATTAGAAAAAAGAAAATTTTAGGTGATCACACTTAACTAAGAGGATTATGTCGAAAACACCAAAAAGAAAGTTCCAAGATGTCTTTACTCAATACAAACTCTCTTAGATTTGAAAAAATATATAAAATTCAATTTTTCAAAATTCACATAAAATGTGATGAAAATGAGAGTGTTTTATAGAACATGCTATGTCAATTTTAATGGATTAAAACTATATTTTAATTTGGTGATTTCACTTATTAGTGAAAAGAATCGATTTCGTACTTTTAACTTATTAACATTTTGATTCGATAAAATAATCTATTAAAATATCTACTACAACCATATTGAACTTCAACAGAAATATTTCAATGGGTTAAACAATCTTGTCACCAAAATAAGTTCTAAAAATTCTTTTAAAATAGCTTTCTTTCAAGTAAATAAAAAATAAAACAACTTGGGAAGCAAAAAACTAAAACTGAAACATATGCACTAATACATCCAAGTTTTCAAACTTGTTTTTGTAAAGCTTTTTTTTATTGAATTCATCAAATACATTAGTAATAACTTCCTCAACTAGACTCAAACATGACCTACACATTGTATGATTCGTGTTCGTTTGCTCAACCATCTCTCTTAACTCTTCCATGGCATGAGTCAACTGTAGACTCATTGGTTGAGGTTGTAAGAAGAATGATTAAAAATGCAGAAGAAATGATGTCCTCTAACGATGTGATCATTGATGTAAAGTCAATATTAATGGTGTCCTCTAACGATGTTGATTTAGAAATGATTGATGCAAAATATTTCGCTGCTCTCTCCACTGTTGAGCAAACTTCCTTCTTGTACGAAGAAACAAATAAAGATTATGTGTTGATTAAATATGCTTCCGAAGACAAGAATGATGTTGTAGATGAAAAAATTTGGGTGTCATCAAAATTGTTTCATCATTGAAGAATGGCTATCTATATTGCATAATCTTAACTACCAGTTGGTCAAAGAATCCCTCTAGATTACTAAATATCAGTTTTTTCCAAAAAGATCTGTATCGTTTTCCTCCAACACAACAGGTAATAGTGCCTACAAACCCCATGTCACAACCCATGGAGGATCGCAAACAATAAAGTCTAATGTCACATATCATCTATAGAAAGTATATCTGATAGAACTGGCGTATAAAGGAGTTAAGGGTTTGTATTTAAGAATGGATGATGATAATGTAAATGATGAAGAAGAGTCATCATCTTTAAGTCAATTTGGAAAAATAATTCCTCTATTATCTCAATATTCCAAAGTTCCAACTGCTCTTTTTAAAAGATCAAACATGATATTTGTATGCTTTCACTCTAAAGGTCTATCCACAAAAATGCATATGTATGGTTCATGAATCTAGTTCCGAATGAAGATATTTCCTTCGAGGTTCCTGTAAATGTTTCTGCGATGATTGTTAGGAACTGAAGCTGAAGTTAAAATGCTTTTGCCATGGATTTGCAAGACCAAACCCTGTTACATGCATCAACTCTTCGAACTTGATCTCATTATCGTACATGGAATTAAATAAATTAAATCTCCCTTTAGAAGTGTAATATAGAGGTTGACTTAGATAATCTAAACGTTGGTTTTACACCATAGAAGGAGATAAAATAATAAGAAATGAATGAAAATGAAAGAAAATGTATAAAAAGAAATATATTATTATTATTTTTTATTTCTTTACGGCCATGAACAAATAACTGACAAAAATTAATCTCCTTAAAATTTAGGAAAGCATTTATAAAAAATTGAACTACTTTATCTTAATGTCTAAGAAACAATTACTTTAATTAAAGACTTATTCATAAATTGAAATAAATCAATGTGCAGTTTAAAAACAAATTAGGAGTATATGGAGATTTGATGGTATTTGAAGAATGAAATAAAGTAAGGGCTGAAGTGAAAAGAATATAAATGCAAAAATATTAAAATCAGAATTAGAAAGCAATAAAAGAAATAAAAATTGTAAATGAAAGTGGAAAAATTGAATTAACAGAAAACAAAAATTGCAAAAGGGAATTGGAATTGAAATTGCAACTGAAAGTAAAAGTAATTCAATGCATGAACTGAAATGTAATAGCAGGAATTAAAAAGAATTACAGTAAATGTGAATTCAGAACAAAATTAAAAGCAGATTCAAAGAATAACTTTATGTTTTGTTTTTTTTAAATTTGTCCTGAGGTTCTTGTTTGTATTTTTTTTTTTTTTTTTTTTTTTGTTTTTTTTTTTTTTTTTTTTTTTTTTTTTTTTTTTTTTTTTTTTTTTAATTTTTTTTTTTTTTTTTTTTTTTTTTTTTTTTTT
>Ga0099825_1006711_pt1 | contig 14290 bp, 4 predicted proteins | sample SiratroredBW_FD_76838 | JGI IMG/M metagenome (GOLD analysis project Ga0099825, IMG submission 76838) | Root nodule microbial communities of legume samples collected from California, USA - Siratro red BW | ecosystem: Host-associated > Plants > Roots > Nodule | place: USA: California | collected... | reverse complement strand
TATTTATATGTAAAAATAAATGTATTTTTGTTTATAAAATAAAATTTAATATAAAAAGAGAAAAAAAATATATTTTTTTAAAAAGATATATATATATATATATATATATATATATATATATATATATATATTCAAAACATTATATCATATCTATTATAATTTTTTGTCTTTTTAAAACATTAAGTAATCTATATTCTCACTAAGTTTAGTACATTTTCACTAAGTTTATGAATTAACTATCCATCCTTTTATAATTTTATTAAGGTGACAAAGATAAATGCATCTCGTCCTAATAAAATCTTAATTTAGATGGGTTTCATGTTTTTCTTGAGTCGAATTTCTCTCTTTTTTATCTTTTCTTTGCATGTAAAAGTTTTACATTTTATTTATGTGAAATCAAGGATAGTAGGAACTTCTGTTAGATTAAGCTAATGATAACACTTTAATTTTTACATGTGTGCTTTAAAATTTATTTAGAAATTTATGTACTTTTTTGAAGTTTAGTGATTCTTAAATTAAGTTTCTTCAAGCCTGTAAGTAAGGGAAGCTAACCCTAGACTTTTAGTTGAATCAAATTGGAAAGGATGATGAAAACATTAGTTTAGAATAATGATAATGATAGAAATTGTATAGTGGTTTACATGGTGCATTTGGAAAGAATGGGAATTGCTTGGGTTTCCTTTGGTTGAATTGAATGTCAATTGAATAGTGTATTGTTTTGCTTGAAATTAAAATAGTAAGCTTGAATTAAGGAAAATTATTTTGAAGTTGTTGGATTTTTTTTTTTAATTTATTGTGTTTTGTTGTTATATACATATATTGCGCTTTAGCATCGAACTAATCACTCAGTTGATATTCAAGCGATGAAATTTATTGTTAAGACAAAGTATTATTGCTCTAGTGTCACAATAGTCACTTATGTAAAAATGTAAAACATTCAAAAGTATATTTTTTATCAACAATAGGAATGAAATAAATATATGAACACTAAATCCTAAATCCTAAAAATTTTAAACTATGACTAGTGGCTTGAGCGAAAGAGAAACCATATCAACTCTCTTTGGAAACCTTGTCGCTAAGTGTCACATTACATGTTCAAGTTGAATTTATAAGTAATGGAGTTTTAATAATTTTATTCTATTTTTGGTGAAGATTAGTATTTAGTTGAAGTTATATAAAAACTTGAATTTAGTTATGTTATGATTAGAAATGTAAATATCTAAGATGAAAGTCTAACTAGTTATTGTTTGTCTTACTAAGTAAAAAAAACTCATTAATGGTATGAGATATTATGGATTTATTTATAATTTAAATGAATGACATAGATTAGCTAAGAAAAATTCTTTTATGCATGCTAAGTTGACATTATGAAAATGTTGATGAAAAAAAAATAAAAAAAAATCTTGATAAGGTTAAGACATTTTACTAGGAGACATATTATGATTTCATCTAGTTATACTCAATATATCAAAAGACTTTAATTACAAAATGAACTCCAATTGATGGATAGAATGATTCTTTAATTTGAATGAATTATGAAGAATAAATTTTATGTGATATATATATATATATATATATAATATCTTGCTAAACTTACCTTTTTTTATGGTTTTATAGTATATTTATTGTTATGATTGTAATTAGTAAAAACAAATGATGTCCTGATAATAACTCTAACCGGATTTATGAGTTTTGCATAGTTTTATTTATATTCTTTTCAATAAATGAATAGTTTTTGTCAGCCGATTCTATAGAACTGTATCGTAATACATATTTTTATTATTTAAAAATGGTTGGAAATCATAAAAATATGTTGTTCTACGGAACTCATTTATTTGTAATTTGACTCGATTTTAATTGAAGGACACATGTTAAAAAGTGTGTTTAGATTCGAGGGTAAAACTTTTCTCTCGTAAATTCGATCCAAACATGATTACTTTCCGTAAAAAAAATGTGGTTTCATACTTAAAGAAGTTCTATTAGATTTATAATTAAATATGCAATTAAAATTGTTAATTTAATTGGTGGTTATAATTAAGGGTTCTAATTTTATACAACCGTCAATAAATATAATGTGTTTTAAGTGATAATAAAAAATAATATTAATTATTAGATCCTATTATTAAAAAATTAAGTTAGAATATATGAATTATTTTTTAAAATGAAATAAATTTTAAAAATAATTTAGGTCTTTAAATATTGACATAAATCTATTCTTTTCCATTAAATATTATTCCCACAGGATACATATAAAAAATGAATCTAATTACAAGACCTTTTTTAAGAGAAATTGGGAAGAATAAAAATTAATAAAAATATACTAGGCTGAATTACATTTTTTTATTATTTATACGTTTATTTTTTATTTTTTTTTGAATTTGGTCATTTTTTAATGTTTAATCAAGTTCCTTAGTTTTCAAAATACAATAACGTGACCTTTTTAAAATTCAGTTGAACTACTCAATTTTTTAAATTGTAAAAATATAGCGTTTTCAGCCATTAAAATTGATTTCATTAGTTTTATTAATTGTTATTTATGTGCTGATTACAAGTTATATTATGTATAATTTAAAATCTTCAATACTTGTTTCTAACAATTTTACTAATAATTGGCTGAAAAGTATCAAATTATTACGTCTTTAAAGATTGAGAGACTTAATTGAAGTTTTTCTTAATAAAAAGACTAAATTGAATAATAATAATAATAATAATAATAATAATAATAATAATAATAGGACAAACAAAGTATTTACTCCCAGATAATAATATAATTAACAGTAAAAATTACAAAAAAGCACATATCAGAAACACTTAAATTTGTTAGATATTTTAAAAACACATTAACTTATTTTCATATGAAAAATATTCTACAGAAAATAATACAAAATCTTGCTTACGAATTTTGGAAAAATAAAATAAAAATATCTACATTATTTTAATAATGATTTTTTTTCTCATAAACAATTTAGATAATCTTATTCTTTATCAAGACAAAAGAGTTCAATTGTTATGAATGATCAACATGAAAACTTTTACAACGGCAACAAATTAAAAATAGTTCTAAAATAACTCTTTAGATAGTATTATAAAACTTCACAATGTAACATATATAGTATATATATTGTAATTACATGAGTAAAAAATTTGCAGTATAGTTTCAATTGCATTCATATGAAGTGCAACTGTCATTAAAAAAATAGAAAAAAATGATTTTGAATTGAAAGACATATAAGAGAAATTTCAGTAATTTTATTTTAGTCTCCTTCTTAATATAAAGTTCATGCTTTCTTTAGTGAAATAAAGCTAGCTGCAATATCTCTTGCATGCATAACGTTACTTCATTGACTTAGCTTTCCAAATAATCAAAGGAACGTCATAATTCTAAAGTGGGAAAGACGCGTAGAAATTAAAAAGGTAGAGAAAAATATGTTTTACTTTAATTTGTAAATCAAAATATTCAACTCATTTCAAATCAAGTGATAATATATTTATAACTTTATTTCTTTTAACTTTAAATGATTTCTCATTTTAGAAGACTTTCTTCGTATGCATGGTATCAAAATGATTGTTTGCATGCATGGTGGGTACTTTATTCTTAACATGAACGCGTTATTGGTCAAGAAAGACGGGGTGAGTTGGTAACGCGTTTGATTAACTCACAAAAGCCAGAGAACATGTTGCCTTCATCATTCACCTGCTTTCTAGTATATTCTAACAAAGTATATTTAACTTTCCACGTTATAATCCAAATATCGTGATATGGGATCTAACATTTATTTCTCAGATATTTGACTTTTACCGTATCCAAAATTTTGTGTAAGTTAAATAATTGACCCCCTTATAAGAAGTTATAATCAAATAGTTGAAACAATGGTTAAAAGAGATCATTTCAAGGTGTATTAATTATTCTTTAACGTTGTAAAGTTGATCAAGTTGAAAGAGTTATATTCTAAGTATTATTTATTGCTTTTTTATTTAAAATTGGTTAGGAATTGAAGATGAGTTAAAACTTCTACATTAGGTTAAAATAAATAATGTAAAAGAGTCATAAATTTATTATTTTAAGGTTTTGCATTTAAGACCTCTAGATATCTTATATGATTTTGTTTATGATTTATTAACTTCAAATTCTTTTAATGTTTTCTTACTAGTAACTTAAAAAAGGTTTTTTATGTTAATTTTTTGAGTAAATTACATCACATAAAAGTCTCACGTAGATGCTAGAGAGACGTAATTTGTTAAACTTTTTATCTAACTTAAAAAGTATATTTTTGTATAGAACTAATCCACAATAAACGTAAATAATTATTAAAGGTTTTTTTAATAAATTTTTACATTGGATTGCACTATATTCATCGTAAATTTAAGTTTAATATAGTGTGGTTTTAATATAAATTTATGTTGGATATAGAGCATTTTCATGTAAAAAGTAGTTTTTTTTTCATCTAGACATACCATAAATTACATTCACTCCTCAAATAGTTTGGTCAATAGATCAATTATTGGTTATTATCATCACCATCTATAAGTGTTAAAGCAAAATATTAATTTTTTTTAAATAAAACACTTTAATTTATTTGATAATCCTAATAGAATTTTGGAGTTAAACTTAACTGCTTCAACCCGATTTGGAAGTTATACAAAATCAATATCGCATAAATGACATAGGATCAAATGAAGAACTTTTAAACATAGTAAAGACATTTTTTATTTATTTAAACTTATATGAATAGATTGTATTTTACTATAAGTGTCAAAGTGAGGCAACCACCTTATATAAGTTGTATTTCATATACGATGACTCATCACGAGTTGAGTTTTTAAGTTGTATTTCATATAGGATAACTCATCACCAGTTGAGTTAAAAACGAATCCACTTAATTCAATTTATTTTTGGGTGAATCAGAAACTGAACTCAACTTACAACAAGTTGTTAAGTTAAGTGAATTGACTCATTTAAATATATTTTGTTCTTACAACTCACTTGTTTATATACAATCAAGATTTTTGTTTATTTCAATAAACATTAATTATAATTAGGAAGTGATATTATCAAAATAATAAGTAAAAATTAAAGTATTAATTCTCATATGTAATTAAACAAACAAATAAATTAAGAAAACACCCAAACTAACATTATAAGATAGCGTCACCCTAGATAATTAAATATAGTAAATAATTATAATGAAAAAAAGGATAAAATAAATTTTAAAAAGTTACTAGTTGGTCATAGGTGAACCATCTTTTAACCCTTTTAACTTGCAAATTAAATGAGTTGAATTCAATTTAGTCCATATTTAAAAAATATATAATTATCTTGACTTAACTTGAAGGCATGATAAGTCAAATTTAAACTCATTTTTGAGAACTATATATTTTACTAACACAATATTGCAAAAAAAAATTGTTTAGATTAAAAAAATAAGGTTTAGTAAATAATTAAACTTCTTTTAAAAGTATAAGACAATTTAATAACACAATTGAATGTCCTTTTTTTTATTCTTTTTTACTCCAAAAAGTGATTTTTAGTGTTTATTGTATCTTTCGAATAAAGATTCATGTTTGAAAAGACATTTAGAATGTCTTACACACATTATTCAATTTTTCTTTTCGTGTTTTTTTGTTTTTTCAAGTTTTTTTTTAATGATTAGTTCTGAATTTTTTTGATTAAGATTCTTTTTCTAATGATCAATCAATCGCATTAAAATTGATTATTTATCTTGATGAAATACTTAAATTAACTGATTAAATTGGTAATGATTTTTTTTATATTGAAAATCCTTTTAACTTGAAATCCAGATGTAAAAATCAGAAAGCCTTTAGAGTAATAGACATTAAACAACAAACACTTTATTATAAGTTAACAATGGAGAGATAATGTAAATATCTATAACAGGTAGACAATAGTAACTTAAGTATTAATCCTAACAATGAAAACATATTGATGGCTCAATTAAGCTCTAATCACTACTATTAAGTATTGATGAATATAGTGCTTCCACTTGAGGCAAACTTCATACTTGAGAGGGATATAATGTTCCAATACTACTATATATGTAAAGTTTCACTTTCTATGTGTTAGAAAGTCTTCAACTTTAAATGTGATTATCAAATTTACTTTTAAGAATAAATTTTCCGTTATTGTATATATTTCCGATGTTTTTTCTATATGATTTCGCAATATACTTATGGATGTCTAATCAAATAAAAAAAAAAAGCTTTGGTGCTGATCAATAATCAAATGAAAAAAAAAAAAACATATTTTCTCTCCCTTGTTTCTTTCTTTTTCACCTAAACCAAAAAGTGTGGTAAGCTTTGATACTGATCAATGATGTGGGTTAAATAATGCTAATGATGATAAACTCGACTTGGATATTTAAACCAAAGAGATCGAATTCATTAGGACATTCTTTTAACATATGTAACTTGGAATGCTCTTAATAAATTATTAATTATTAAATATTTCTTTAATAGTGTGGGTCGGTTTCAAAAGCTAATGGGAGGGGCAAAAATCACACAGTTTTCAAATTTTTAGCCGAAATGGGTCACTTTCTGTAACCTTAGTAGATCAGTCACCAAAGATAGTTTACATACAATTCAATATATATGGGAAAAATACAGTTAGCTTTTCAGCCTTAAATAAATTCAACGATTAACACAGATAACACCTACCTCTATAATAAAATGGATCAGAGTTTCACGATTTTTTAATCAGCAATAGAAAATTAATTAAATAAAGTTGTCCCAACCCATATAAAAAAATATACAGACAAAATATAAAAAGATTCAAATGGCAACTCCCTTAATAAAATCACTATGGTTGCATATGTTGACTTTTGAGAAAAACACAAATCAAACTAACACAAATCTCATATATAAATACGTGAAAAATTTCTTGCTCTTCATCACATGCAAAAACACTACCTATAAACCTTACCTTTCTTATACGTCTTTCAGTTTCAAAACTCCAATCACCATGACCCTTTCAGATATCATAGTTCGTTTTTTCTTACTCTTTTCCCTTATAGGGATAGTCTCAGCCCAGTTATCCTCCACCTTTTATAGCAAAACGTGCCCTAATGTACTTTCAATCATTAAATCAGAAATAGTGTCTGCTGTTAACAAAGAGCGTCGCATGGGGGCTTCCTTGCTCCGTCTTCATTTCCATGATTGCTTTGTTCAAGCAAGTAAACTTACTTTGTTCTTTTTTCTTTCTGTTTTTTTACTCTTTCCTACCATATATGCTTGAAGGCTTAACCTAGTATATATTGCATTTATTGAATATAAAGATACATGCACGTGATACACGAAAATTAATCATTTGAAAACAAAATTTATCACAAGTATACAAATTTTCTCTTGACATATATATTATCATAGAGTTTTTTTTTTTATTATTATCATAGAGTCATGATAAAAGTTTACATAGCACATGTTTATAATACAAGAGATATATTAAGAGTTGCTTATATAATAAAAGGAACATTTTAATATGATTTTTACTAATAATTGTTTATGTAAAAAATTATTTTTTATTTCAAGTTTTGTGAGATTCATTTTAAATTATTGTTTTTAATGATTAGAAATTTATGTAAGTAAATTCACTCTAATTAACTTGAGTTTAGTTTCTTATGTACTGTGCAGTATTTAGTATGATAAAATATTTATTTGCCTTTATCAGGAAATTTGACTTATTGTATTGCATTTTATTTGGACAAAAGTAAAATTTAAGTAATGTTGGGTAGTAAGGTAAGACATATATATAATTTGTTTAATCATGGGTCAATGGTGGTATATTACTCCAAATAGTGTTCGGTTTTACTCCAAATGGTGGTATATTTCCGCACAACTTCCATGTCTTCTCACCAACATAGTTAATTAATTAGGAAAGTAAGGCAAATAATCATAAGATTTGACTGTAAAAAAACTTACGTATATGGTTAGTATTGTTAGTATAATAGTTCAATCAAAATGGACATTTTATTATGTAATAACTATACATACATATAAGTTTTGTTTACTATTATTCTATGAAGTGATCAACCAAATAGAATAAGAAATTTTACATAAGCTGACTTTGATGGTAGCATGCATCTGTTTCTAAATTGGCAACAAATGTTGAGACCAATTCCAAATCATTCAGCATTACCAATAAGACAAAACTTGGCAATCGTTCAATCGTACCAATCTTCATTGGTAAAGTAAAAATGACAACTAATATAATTAAATGGATTTGCAAAAATATATAATTCTCATTGTGTTCATACCTAATATGCTTCTTAATTATTTTCCAGGGATGTGATGCATCAGTACTATTGGATGATACATCAAGTTTCACAGGAGAGAAATCGGCGGGTCCCAACGCTAATTCCCTAAGAGGCTTTGATGTAATAGACACCATAAAGTCTAAAGTGGAGAGCTCATGCCCTGGTGTTGTTTCTTGTGCTGATATACTTACTGTAGCAGCCAGAGACTCAGTAGTTGCAGTAAGTTTTATATGTATATATTTGAAGCTAAATTGAGATATTAATTATTAATTCATAGAGTAATGAAAAACATGTATATGTTAGGCACTAATAATGAATAAATTAATTTAATGTAATTTTCAGCTTGGTGGAGCTAGTTGGACTGTGCCATTGGGTAGAAGAGACTCAACCACTGCAAGTTTAAGTTCTGCCAACTCAGACTTGCCTGGCCCCTCTTCAAGTTTAAGTTCCCTCATTTCTTCTTTCTCCAACAAAGGTTTTTCTGCTAAAGAACTGGTTGCTCTTTCAGGTAGCTATTTATATAAGTAAAATTGTTTATGACACATTTTTTTGTTCATATTTTTCAAACAAAATTCATTATTAGTTAAATTCAAGTGGGACCATTGAAATGGGACTTGAGGGTAGAGGCTATTGCTTGATGTAGTATATATTTCACAAAGTCTTTGTACATAATAAAAAAAATGTAGTGAAACTGTGTGTAAGAAGGGTCTGTCGTAAGTTGATTCTCTTCTCATTTTTTTTTTAATAGAATTATTTCACACTATTCAATAATTAATTTCTCATTCAAAAACTATGATTTTTTTAAAAAAAATTACGTATAAAATAGTCATTTTAAAATTAAAAAACAGAGACGGGTAAGAGCTGTTTTCTCATTTTCTTTATTTTTTTTTAAGTATTCACAAGATAAGATTTCGAAAATATACTCACAAAACACTCACTTTCAACTACAACTATACTTAAATACTTAAAGGACAAAAAACTATCTTTTAAAAAAAATCACAAACAAGTTCTAAGTAAAACACATTTCTTATTGAAAAAGAAAAAAAAACTTAAATTTCACATTAGTATGAGAGAGAGCTTATTACATAACACAATCTTGTAAGTTTTGTAGAATTTAGTTTAGTAAAAATCTATACTTTAAGATAATATCATATTCTTTAGAGAAATAACAGTATTTCTTATTATGTTATTGTTTACATGCCAAATCCAATATCTTGCATAGGTTAAAGATAAGTTCTGAAAAATGTAAAACAAATAGATAAAATCTCTTTTTGTGGAAACATAAACTCAGTTACATTTGTCTGGTCAACATCACATTCTTCTTCCTTAAGGATGCATAATACAACTGCATATATACATGTCTGATGTCAAATGCTATATTTAGTTCGCCTGAAGCATGAACTTTATTTTTTTCTAAACCCTATTTCAACAGGATCTCACACAATTGGGCAAGCGAGGTGCACAACTTTCAGAACAAGGATCTACAACGACACCAACATAGATTCCTCTTTTGCAACATCCTTGCAAGCAAATTGCCCTAGCACAGGTGGTGACAGCACGTTGGCCCCTCTTGACACCACCAGCCAGAACTCCTTTGACAATGCCTACTTCAAGAATTTGCAGAGCAAGAAGGGTCTCCTGCACTCAGACCAAGAGCTTTTCAATGGAGGATCCACTGACTCTCAAGTAAATGCTTATAGCACCAACCCTGCAAGTTTCAAAACTGACTTTGCCAATGCAATGATTAAAATGGGGAATCTTAGTCCACTCACTGGCTCCAGTGGCCAGATTAGGACCAACTGTAGGAAGACCAACTAAGATTTTTGGCCTTCTTGTATTGTACTACAAGCATTAAGCAACTCAAGGTTATGGCCGATTTTAGATATTGTAGCCGTTGCAATTTAGGAGCAAAGCAAATGAATCCTTAAGTGTAATGGTAAAAATATTATAATATGAGATTATTAATGTCAAAATGTTTGGACTATTAATGTAAGAAAGGGATTGGTACGAACCCTTCTTATCCTAAAATTTCATCGCCCATATCTGCATTGTATGAGAAAAGGGCAAGAAAAAAAGTTAAAAATATTGGAACGGGAAACGGAAAAAAAAAAAAAAAAGTTCTTTGATACGCTCCAAATAGAAAAAAGACACTTATTTTAATAGTATAATAATATACATTAGTAGTTTAAATTAAAAATATAATTAAAATATGAATATGTTCAGTTATGAAATAGTTCTTTTTTTTTATAAAAGTCAAAATACCACCTTGGACCCTAATCTTGTACGCACGTACTGAACAAGATCAAAACATTTTATCTACAGTAAAAAGCGTGGTGAATTTCTCCATCAGGTCAACTTGTTGGACTTGAACAGTGTCAAAGCTGCGGTTGGACCATAGGAAATTTCGGCATTTTCTTCTTTCATCTGTACAAAAACAGAAAATTAACTAAAATTTTATGAATTAACCTTTTCCTAATAAGACAGGGCAACTATTTTAAATTTTAAATCGTCTAGCTAGTCCGGATTGTAAAATTAGAATTCAATTTATTCACATAAGCAATTAGTTCACATATTATGAAGATAATTTATATCATGTAGACTAATTAAAAGAAGTTTAAACTTCGTAAAAATTAAATATAATTGTTAATTATTTTTGTCTTTAATAAACAAGTTAAAGTGCATCTTGAAGAAATTTACAGCAACTTAGAAAAAAATACTTCACTTCTTCACATTTTAGGAAAATAATACTCTTAAAAGTTTCGTATACATTCTATTATCATCCGAAAAAGCTTCATACTGACATCATTATTATTACTTATGTTACTGACATCATTATTATTACTTATGTTAATATACATTATATTCTCATGGAAAATACTTCAATTATTATTATTACTTATTGTCATCGAAAAAAGCTTCAATTATACTCACATCATTATTAATACTTATGTTAAATAACTTTTCCTTAAAAAAATCTCTTAATGTAAACTCTCACCGATAAAATATAACTTTAAAAATTGAAGAAACTTGTATTTTCACTTATTCCAAGTAATGCTTAACTTTATTAATGATTGCAGTTTTTCACTTTTCCTAATTTTGTTGGGCTATACGGTGGCCCACCCCACCAAGTGGGAGTGGTGACGTCGTTTTAATAATGGAAAATATTTCCTTCACCATATCTCCTTTTATAGAAAAAAAAATTAGTATGATTCTTAAAAAGGATTTTTTTCCAACGGTGAAAACCTTCGTATTGGAAAAAGGCTACCATCACGAGAATAATTAGACACAGAAAAAGAAGAAAAAGAACATGATGATAAATAATGTATTCGTAATAGTAAAAAAGATTATTAAAAAGATAAACGGAGTACAAGAGAAGCTTGCGAGAGCAAAACCAAGAATAAAAAGGAGTTCTACTGCCTAAATGTCATAATGTTTTGAACACCTCCAGACTTTCATTAATGCACATTAATAACTACTTTTTCAAATGATTATTCACAAATAAGAACATTAATAACAAATTAATAATTTCTTACAAATATGAATGGTAAAAGTTTGGCCACAATAGAATGGTTCTAAAAACTTAACATCTTTACAAATATTCATAAAATCTTAAATGGATATTTAATCATCCACCTATTTATTTAAAATAATTATCTAGATTTCATGCTCCTAAGACTTGAATACTTTATCCACTTGTAAGATACTTGGATTGTATATGCTAATAGTTACAAATATCAAAATTAAATGTTGTTATTAATTGCTTATAACTAACAATTGTTGAGTACTAGATTAAAAACCAGATATTCAAGTACTTATCTATAATTGAATAAATTTTATATTGTTTATTATTTGAAGATCAAAGAGTCTATAAATACATACTTAATTATTTCCTATATTTACTTAAAGCTCATATTAACTTAATTGTTATAAAGTTTTTAACAATCAAGATAGATTTTTTCCTCAAAAAATCTACAAAGTTTAGTAAAAAAGATTTCACTTCTTCACACTTCAGTTAAAAGAGATTGTTACTAGGACTCCATCAACTAGCCCTCTCCCTTCCAAGAATGCACTCTATGTCTTATCAATGAGTTTTGGTAGGACATTTTTCAACCTTCTAGATAACAATTTTGCCACTAGATACTTCTCATTAATGAAATAGGTATATATTCATTTAAGTTTATAGGGCTATCCGCTTTTGAAATCAAGGTTATAAAAGATGTATTATCCCCATTTGTCCATCTTCCAATGTGTGGAAATCAATCATTGCGTTCATGATATCCTTCTTCAATACCTACCAAAATTCTTTTATAAAAGTAAAATTAAATCCATTTTGGTTCCGAATTTTTATATCCACATTCTGACATTGCTTCCCTTACTTCAGTTTCTTGGAATGATTTTGTTACTCATCCTACGACAATGATTTAAAATTTTCTTATGCAAAAGATATTTATAGGTTTAGACTAAAAGAAACGGCTACTCTCTAGGGTTAACATAAAGACACACTTCTCAAAGAGGAAGAGTATTGACAAATGGATTCGGATGGCACGTGAAAGGACCTTAAGGATACACGAACATAACATGACTTACTTGGCTTCCTTCAATTGACTTGCTTCCAAATAAACCATCACCTGCGCTATGCATGGCATGTGCTGTCATCAACTTCATTTGTGGCCAAAAGAGGTAATGCACACTTGATTAAACAAGAAAAGCCTAATAAAGCAACTCAACTTTGACTTCTCTTAATACTTATATAAAGCTTACAAAATAGGTTTCATGTGGGATACTATACACCATGCACACTGTTCACTTGGTATAGTTTCAGAAATTTTAAAGAAACCAAAATACAGAAAAAAAATTTCAAATATTTCGCTCAGATAATAGCTCGAGTTTGGAGAATTAGTCGATGAATTGGTATCGAAAATTCGGCTTTAAGATTAGTAGCAAAACTTGGAAGCATTTTAGAAGTCAGCTTATTGTGGTCAAAAGACTCTTTCCACCGTAACATGCAAGACACAATTTAATGATTGATTGAATTATATGCATTCGGTCCAATTGATTTCGTTGTATCCTACTCAGGATATTTCCGTATATATTTAAAACTAATATTTTGAATAATTTTTAAAATAAAAAATATCTGCATGTTAAAATTAATTTATATAATTTAATTTTTAAAATCTCTTTTATATATTAACTTGAGCATAAATAATTTCCAGTTTTATTTATAAACTTAAGAAGAATCTTATAAAACTTTTATCAGTAAGAGTGGAGGAGGATAAATTAGATAATATACTTAGAATTATAAGCACAGCCATCAAATATAAAAGAAACATCTAATTGAAATGTTAAAGTTTTAGTAATGTTTAACATGCTTTTATTAGAAAACATAATATATATATATATATATATATATATATATATAATTAAAATAAGTAGAAAATTATTTTAAAAAAATTAACAGGTGCAGGAATATTCATGAGAACTCAAGTCAAATTTGAAAAATCATAAATTAATCAACATGTATTTAAGTTCACGAAGAAGATGTATAACTAATTTAAGGTTCCAAAAGAAGAAAAATTCAATGATGTAGAGGTATATCTATATACCAAAAACAGTTAATCTCCATTCTTTAGTTTAGGGATACCACGGTATTAGGTTTTGTAAAAGAAAAAAATAAAATAGAATTTTTTATTTAAATGACGTAGTGCCCAGTACCAAGATTTAAATATATCTAAATTTTTATACTCAGACCTGTGACCGAGACTTGTTATCGGTAGACCAATTTAAATTACATCACTCTGATAAATTTTCTTTCATTTGTAACCATCCTTTCATCAGGTCTCAAAAATTTTTAAATTAGATAATATTAAAAGTTTTATTATGTTTGAATATATATCAGACATCTAATTTTTTTATTGAAAACTAATATTATTAGTAATATAGAGAAAATTTCTCATATATATATATATATATATATATATATATATATATATATATATATATATATATATATATATATATATATA
>Ga0099825_1006709_pt1 | contig 14291 bp, 8 predicted proteins | sample SiratroredBW_FD_76838 | JGI IMG/M metagenome (GOLD analysis project Ga0099825, IMG submission 76838) | Root nodule microbial communities of legume samples collected from California, USA - Siratro red BW | ecosystem: Host-associated > Plants > Roots > Nodule | place: USA: California | collected... | reverse complement strand
TTGTTATACTTTCCTCAAATAACCAAGTAGATTACCATTGTACACTAACTTGTCACAACCTTTCTTAGATTATTCCCACCATTTACTAGAAAATTAATTTCATACACAAAAAAGTTCTTTCACTCATTTGCTTTTTTCCCCTTTCCAAAACTAATATGGTTCCTTAGAAAATGATGTGCTAAGTGCATCCTTTGAAGCCACCTTGATATTGGAGTCCTGTAAGAAGAGGCCAATCCTTTTAGTGAGGATGAAGATGCAAGACTCCAACAAGATGATGAACAAAACGATGGTAACATGAACCATAATGAGCAACCTTAGACAAGCGGCACACCTTTAATTGCATACAGTTTTCGCACACACATGCACAATGATGTCTTGCAAACAAATTTCACTGATCTTGAATACATTCATGCTTTTGATGATATGTGGCAACATGTATTTTCAATTTGATGAATCCAATTATAACCCATCTATATGATGTATTTTATTTAGACTCTTTGGAGGAACACTAAAAACTTCAAAAGAATGATCATGATGAAGAACCAACAATTATTGATGCAAAATTCAAGATTGATGATCGATATCAAAGTCAATATTTTTGGGAGGAAAAACTTGTTATAGTGGTCATAGGTTGTTAGTTCTTTTAAGTGTAGGTTCCTTTTGTCTCAATTGTTGAGTTGGAAAACTTTTAGAAGTGATATACAACTCTTTATGATTGAAGGTAGAGTTTTAATTTATTAAACAATATTTTTAGTCAACTAATATGTTTTTAGTTAGCTCGAAAAGCTTTAAGGAACATTTTAATCGATTGAAATCACTTAATTCAACGTTGATATTGTCACCTCATGTAAGTAGATTAAAATGAGTTTTTTAATCGATTAAAATGACTTTAGTCTCATTGTTATTTTGATTATTCTTTTAATAAATTAAAGAAAACCACTTAAAAGTTATTGTTAACATTTTAAAATGTCTCTTTTATCTATTAAAACTCTTAAGCTTTTAATCGATTAAAATCATTTAACCAATGAAAAACTACAGAACAGGTTTTATATATTTCTTTGATTTCTAAACCAGAGACAACAAAATCAATTGCAATCTTTTAAAAGAAACTTTTTGCTTTCTAAGAGAGGTTTGATATTGAGTCTAATACATCTTTTTGAAGCTTTGTTGCTTGAAACTTGTGCAATACCTTTGCACAAGAAGAGAACCTAATTCTTCACCTTTTTTTCATTACTTCTTTTATGCTATAAATTCTTTCCAAGTTATTTGTAATTTCTTTGATTTGTCATAAGGGTACACCCTTGGATACAATTTCTAAGTTTCTCTTGTAATAAGGTGTTACAATAGGCAAAATCAAGTCTTGTATGGTTCAAGACTTGTGTTCTTGCTTTTTTTTTTTCTTTCTTGTTACTAAGTGTTTGTAAAACTTGAAGACTATAGTGATTTGACTTGGTTGTTATGGCTGAGAAATTGCATGTACCTCTAGTTATAGAGTGAACTAGTATAATTTTGGTCTTGTTCTCTCTCTTTTATAAATTTCAAAATTGATATATTAATTATTGATTTAAATTTTTTTTGGCTTGGATATCATTGATTGTGGTATTAATATCTTGTTCAAAGATTAAACGAAGGTTTTATTCTCTTATTTCAAAAATTGTATAAGATTTTCTAGAGCAAAAGTTTAACAATCCCATAACTTTGATCAAATACTTGTTACAACAAAGTAGGAAAGATGAAGAAACTTCATTTGAAAGACTTTTTACTTTGAAAAGAGCAGGTGACGTAAAACACAAGTGCTTCATCCAACAAATGATACAACACCTTGCAATTTTCATTTTGTCTGATAAGTGAAACATTCATAAAAAAATAAGTGCACACAAACTTAAAGGTTATATTGTACCCATTGAACACATTCTTTAAGCTTACTACTGTGTTGAAGGGAATATCCACACAAAGTACAAGTTTACCTCAAAATCTCTAGGAATACAATTTAAAGCTACTTTGTTTCAATAATCATCTTGACACTAACTTATGTCAACTCTGACACAATTATCTACCTTGTAGAATCTCTACTTTTATTTCATTTTGATTAAGCTAAGTGACCTTACATTGATAAGTATTGCCAATTATTGGAATGTTGCTTAAAGAGGAGAGTGACATTTAATGTTGCATGAAACACATTTAATGAACCTTTATGTCCATGCTCAAAAGGCAAGGAAGATGAAGCTATATGAGTTCAAAAGCTCTAAATAGTCAAAAAGGGATTTTCAACTTCTTCAAAAGCTCCATATAATGATATCCTTTAAAGAAGAAGATAAGCGATATACTATTAAATGTTAACATTCTTTTGTAACCTTAAAAACTTTATAGAAGAACATCATCATGTTCACATAACAAATTAGAGGATAGTACATATATTTGTATATGCTGTAAGATGCGAGCACTCTTTAGTGAGAAACGTTTGTGATCACACCTTCATATAAACTTTGTTTGTTTAGCCAAAAGTGACTGAGTTCCAAACAATAATATGTTCTAGTTAAGTCTAGCTACTATCTAAAGAAAACTTTGTCATGGCTAGGAATGGATGAGGTCTAAACAGTACTCTATATTAGCCAGAAGTGACCATGGTCAAAACACTACTCAATGGATTAGCTAAGAGTAGTTTTTAATAGAAGTGGTTGCATTTCAAGCAATACTTAAGGTTTTTAGGCATGAGTGGTTGAGTTTTCAAATAATACTTGGGCTTTTAGTCAAGAGTAATTGTGTTCCAAATAATACATAGTTTGAAATTTGCAATAGAAATCTGCATAGTGAAACTCAATCAGTTGAATGAGAGTTGGACGTAATTTGAATTACCAGACAAACGAACATAAAAATCAAAGAGTAATTTCTTTTTTTCTTATCCTTGTTTATTGCATATTATTATACTACATTAATGAAAGAAGGAGAGATTTACAAACCAATATTTAGAAAATATTTTTGACAGATTGTCTGTTAACCTAAAACTATCGTTTGACTACTTAATATCAAACGATACATTGCAAAATTTCAAAAAGTTTTTTAAGACACAATTCAACCATCTATTTTTATGTTTTTGACCTATTTTCACAAGGTTTAATTCAAACTCCATCTTGAACTCAACACTTTTGTTATAACATTCTACCACATTTACATCCAATATACTTCTAACACCCTGTTTGAGGCCACGACTTTCGAGACAAAAGAAAATGTCAAACAAGTTTTAAAGATATACCATGTTAGAAAATATTTGTATCACAAGATAGAAAAATAATCTCCTACCTTAATTGTTGCAAGGTGTGTTCACGAAAAATATTGTTAGAGATGTAAAACGACTTACATTAAGAAAAGTAAAAAATGGGAGATTCAAATAATATCATATGAACACTTTTGTTCTTCCCATGTTATAACATAGGATCATGCCAACATTAGTTATGTCTTGATGAAAGTATTATTCCAATGTTGGAGAGTGACCCATCAATTTCGATCCCGACATTGACAAGCCACCTAAAAAGTATAGAGGATTATATTATCTCTTATAGGAAAGCATTAATGTCAAAGCAAAAAGCAAATGAAGACTTACATGACAATTGAGAACAATTACACAATGACTTACCCAAGTTGCTAAATTCTGTAAAAACATATCTTAATGGTTTGTTGTTGAGAAGTAAATAAGATTGTTTTACAACCAACAAGGTGAGTTGATTCATGATTATGAATAATTCCATAAAGTATTTTGGAGTTCTAAACCATGTATTATGGAGCATTTCTATATAAAAATAAATAAAGTGATTCTCCTTGTGGTCATGACACAAGATGGCAATAACAAAATCTTTCCAATTGCTTTTACCATTGTTGAGGGTGAAGTAGGAGATGGATAATATTTCTTCTTGAATTATCTTAAAAAATATGTTTTTACTCAAGATGACATTTGCTTAATCTTAGGTAGGCAAGTGTAAATTGAAAATGCCTACTCAAGATAAGGTAGTGGTTATTGTGAAAACTGGTCAAATATACAAAAGAGGAGAGTTAAATTTCGTATTAAGAATTTTTGAAAAATTTTCACAAAATCTTTTTTTGATAGACATGAGGCCAAACACACAACCAAAATACTTTTGAAAGTTTTTCTTCGCAATTATCTCCATCCAAGATCAGTTATAGATTAATAACTGTCAACACCTAAATTCGTTCGAGTGAAAAATAAAAAAAATAAAAATATTTTATTTCTCACTTCATTCTATTTTAGGTATAATTTTTAGATATAAAAATGTAATAAAAATAGAAATAATAAACTAAAAATATATAAAATAGAAATGAAAAATGAGAAACAATAAAAATAGAAAAATTATAAAAATAAAATAATGATAATAATAATAATAATAATAATAATAATAATAATAATAATAATAATAATAAAAGAAAAAAACTAAGAACAAAAAAAGGGTGAAAAGATAGAAAGAGAAATAAAAGGTGGAAAAAGAAGGGACATGTGGGAAGCTCTAATTAGCCGAGCACTATTCATCATCTTCCTCCTTTCAACGGCCGTTTCACGTAGAGGATTCCATTATTTTATGACTGGTGATTGAAGGTTCAAATGATTCATACACCTTCGTCGTTTTTGAATGTGTTGGAGCGTTTTGGTTGAGTTTCCGGTTGGCAACCGGAACTCAAACCGACAAAACCCATGAGTGATTGCACTCCATATATAAAGACCATTCCATTCACATTTGGAGGGACTTTTTTCACTTCAATCATTTCCGAAACATTTGAGGGAGTAGTATGAGAGAAAGAAGAAGAAAGGAACCATCGCCAGAGAAGAAAAAGAAGTTCGCCGGGAGAAAAAATCACCGGAAAAGCTTGCTTGAAGAATGTTTATTGGGAGGCCTGCGCTTCAATAAGTAAGTACAATAAACAAATCCTCATTGGTTTAACACATAATTTGAAGTAGTTTGAATTGAGAATGTTGATTTACACCGTTTCAATTTTTTTGGCCACACTATTCATACATTCTGCAATGTTCATTATCTTCTTCATAGGACAATTATACTATTCATTCTCTGGATTTGCATTAAATACTCTCTCTGCGGTGTTCTGTTTCTTGATTTTTTTTGAGTTTAATTATAATTGTGAGTATCAACAACAATAAGAATAAATTATAAAAAAAGAGTTAACAGAAAATGATTTAGAAAGAGAGAGAGAGTGAAAGGTGAAGAAGAATCAATAATGGATGTGATGGGAGGAGAAGAAGGAGGCATAAGGTTGAGCAAGCAAATCGTAAACGGAGAAGTTGACAACAAGATCAAATCCGGCACCGTCTGGAACCATTCCTGTTTCCTTCGAGAAGCTTCTCGTGACTCCTCCGGCCTTTTCGTTTCTCACCTTAACCACTTTTTTCCCGCAGAATAATGATCTGTGAGTTTTTGCTACTGTTTTTGGTCTCTCAACAAACAATTTCAATTGTTCATGTGCTCTCTTATTATGAAAACTAGACTTGTCAACAATAATCGTCTTTGAAGGTGTTTGTTGCTTTCCTGGAATACACTGGTATCTTATCATATGGTAGTGATTCTTGTTGAGGATTTCAAGTGTTTGCTCTTAGATATTCAAATTAACTACAATGTCTTCTGAGAGTGAATAAGGATAGAAGAGATAGACAATTCTTCATATAGTGATTTCGACATCTATGTTTAGAAGTTATAATCTTCCATGTAGAAACTGAGCTTAGAGAGCTTAGTGTTGCTAGTTGAATTTGATGATCAGATAACTGTTCCTCTAAAATAAGGTTCATTGATTAGGAGTTTTGTTCATATGTTCAGTGAAGTGATGCAAGCGTGGTTCAATATTTTTTTCTTTCTTGGCACTAAAATGCATTTGCACACATGAATAAAAAAAAAACCACGTGAATGCATGACTGGAGTGATGCAAGCGTGGTTTAATCACTTTTTTTTTTTTCACTTTCCCTTTTGCACCTAATAAGCTAAGAGTGAATGAGTAAAAGGAGAGAATGAATAAATTGGAAGTAACGTAGCCATGTGTTGGTTTTACCTATTTGTTTTGTTTCCAGCACCTAAATAAAAAAAAAAAAAAGTTGAACTGGAAATGAAGCTAACGTAGTGGAATGTGACATTTGAGGCTTGATTTGAATTGCTAGTTTTTTCTTCTGGTAATAAAAAGAAAGAGAAAAGAATGATTGAAAGGCCAAAGAGGAAATAGAAAATGTGGCATTTTAATTGTCTTATAAAAAAGAGAGTGAATAAAATTAAATAAAAAAATAAATGAATAAGAAAGTAAAAAAGAGGCGCAGGAAGTTACGTGACTGTTAGTTTTCTTATATATGGGCTATTACTTAAAAGCCCATTTTGCTGTTTTTCTTTTAATTTTCTTTTCTCTTTTTTTAAGAAAAAAAGAAAGATTAGAGAATTTGAATATCTTCTATTAAATCCAATAATATTTTTTTTTATTATCATTTCACTTTCTAAAATTTACATATTTTTTATTAGATTTAGAATTTTTTTTACTTTTCCTTTATATTTTCAATAAATTTTATATTTTACTAAAAATATATTAAAGTTAAATATTCTTTTTCTGGTATTTCATTTAAAAATAATTTGATTGAATTTCCAAATGAACGTACGCATCATGCAGGATTTATTTTAAATAATAATTTCTGCTTAAATTTTCAAATGGTCGCATGCATTATACGAAATTTAATTCGAAAAGTTTCAATTTTCGTTTGGAATATGAAAAAGGCCGTACGTATCTAACGTTATCCAAAATAAAGTTTAATTTTAAAAAATTTAATAAAAATATAAAATTTTAGAATAAAAATATATTTCCCAAATCAACTCAACTTTCCTTCATAATTATGTATATCTTGATTTTTCATTCGATATGTGTGTAGAAACATAGGAGTAAGGCTAATCCTTGTCGAGTCCTTTAATTTAAAATCTCATTTTTTTTGTTTTCTTTTTATTTGTTATACTAAGTGCTCCTGCTTTGCTTATTTTATTGTTATTTGAAATTTAAACATTCTAAAACACTATATTTGTTGTTATTCATTTTGATTAAAGGTACTGTCCTTGGACAGTCGTTGTGGGGATGCTAATACCTTCCCACGCGTAACTGACTCCCGAATCCATTCTTTGATTCGCAGATCACCTTTTTCTTTTCTTTGGTTTTTCATAGTTTCTCATAATAAACTATGGTGGCGACTCCATCTCATTTTCACCATTTTCCAATTTTAAAAATTTTTCCATTTTCGGATCGCCATCAGTCCGATCATTGACGAGGTCGCGACAGATGACGACTTCACTAGGGAATGAATTCGAGAGTCAGGCTGTTTTTAATCAAAAGGAATGAAAATAAATAGGAGTATTTATATTTCCATGTTTATTTTATATTGCATGTGTATATTTGAAAATTGCAGCGCAGGAACATTTTCTAGGTATGTATATTTATTTTATTGAAATCTTGAACCCTAGGGTAGATGACATGCTTTTATTTTTGAAATATTGAACCCTAATGTAGAAGACATGTTATATATATTGTTTGATTGATTTGCAGTTGGGTAAATGATCTCCCTTACACACACTTGCATGCATATATATGAGTGCGACCCTATACCCGGGTCTAAGCAATCCATCGAGTAGCGGAAATAATAGCAATGTTGATTGGATGTACTTCCTATTGTGGCTTTTACGAAAACCCCAGTTAGAGTTTGTTTGTTTTATTTGTCTGTCCCTCGTATGTTATTTACCAACTACCTTGGATAAGACAGTAAAGTGAGTCATGGCTCTAGTGACCTTTTATACCTCCTAAGATTTAAGCAACCACCTTTTTGTGAAGAGCATGTAGTGATCCTAGAACCCGTGGTCAAATAAGATAAAACCCTTTTAGGGGGCACTAAGGGAGACAATCTGCACGCCAGAGCTCTACTGAATTTTTGATTGAGATATGATTGGAAAAGAGAAAATTTGAAAAATAAAGAGAGCGTCAATTTAATGGAAAAGGAGAAATGAAAAATATATAATTAGTATTTTAATTTTCATGCATGACATGCATAGTAATTTTTGCATAATTGTTTATTTAACAAAATAAATACTTTGTGTGAAAATCATGCAATTTAAATTTGAAATTTGAAACTAAGAGAAAATTTGTTTGAGGAAAAATGTTGAAAAACATAGAAAAACTTTGAATTTTTTCAATTAGTTTTCAAAAGCATATTTGATTGCATGATTATTTGCACAATTGTCATTTTTAATTTAAAATAATTTACATTTAGTTTCTGTCTTGCATTCTCATTCATTAAAACCATCATTTGCATGTATGTTATTCATAATCTAAAATGTTGTTATTTCATTTTTAAACACTAAACGGTAAATTTGTGCGAATCATTCATGGATTTGAACATCAAATTTGATAGTGAGAGAGAATAAGAGGTGAGGAGTCTGAAGAGGAAAATAAAGATTAAATTGGTAGAAAATAATTTGAGGGGGCTCCGTGAATTGATAAAGAAGATGGAAGTTGCTCAACGAGGAATTTTGAGAAATAGATATGGAAATCTGTTGGGTCTGTTGGAAATAGAAGTTCCTATGCCAACCATCACTGCTCTTACTCAGTATTATGATACTCCTCTGAGATGCTTCACCTTTCAAAATTTCTTATTAATGCCGACTGTTGAAGAATATGAGCAGATTGTAGATTTACCCTTCCATAAGCACATCTTGAGCATCATGCTTCTATGTTTGTGTTGTCAAGCATTATGAAGAAATCTCATACGGAGTTGAGTAACAGAATGACTTTCGTAACGAGGGAAACTGGGTGATGAGGGAAACTAGGAAACTTTTATTGATGTTTTTGCATTAACCTTGTATGGCATATTGTTATTTACTAGCCTTGAGAATTTTGTGAGTCAGACTCCTATGGATGTGTTTATTGCTATTCAAAATAAATTGGAGAATCCAGTTAGTGCTATATTGACAAACACTTATGCAGCTTTAGACTTGTGCTATGAAAAGAGGGTGAAGAAATTATCATGTTGCTTACCCATTCTTTATGTCTGGATGATGGCTCGTATAGGAGAAAAGAGAAATGGGATCAAATGTCCTGTTGTGCTAGTGTTGCGAATGAAGATTGAAGCAAAGAGTGCACAAGATAGGTCTCAATTGTTTACTGGTCTTGATCAAATAAAAATTCAGTGACAACCATCCTGGCAACAACAGACACAATTTTACTATTATTGTGGGAGGTATCCCAATGTGCCTCTGATCGGAACAAAATGCTACATCAACTACAATCCTATTCTAGCTTAGACAGTTTAGATTCCCACTGAAGGGAGCTCCAACACCTATTGCCTTAGTTGCACTTGTGTTTTATTATAATGAGGATTCTGCTTCTAAGATTTTGCACCAGGTTTGAAGTGCCTAGAAAGACATATCCTATATGGAGAGAGATTCAAGATCTTAGGCTGTAAACATAATTATTTCTTATTCTCAATGGATAGCAGAAAGAGTCAAAGAAGTAAAGCTAGCTTTCAAAGTTATTTTGCCTACTCCAATGAAAGAAGAATGTATGGTGGATCTTGAATCAGAAAATATAAAATAGTTGAAAGAAGAAATTGCCATGTTGAAGAAGGATAATGTGGCATTAGATTCTAACATACAGAACTTGCAAGATGATTATTTAGATCTTCGACATGTGTATGAAGAAAAAATAAAAGAGAACCAGGAATTAACAAAGAAGTAGAAAACACAAAAGGAGCATATCTTCAGAACTAATCAAGATTTGATGGCTGCCAATGCAGAACTGGTTTTGAGAAATAGAGAGCAGAATACAACAATTTTTTTTGAGCAACAATGGAAAAATCTTTATGATGTTGTGAAACAAGACAAACAAGAGGTGCTTGATAAACTTTGTGATCTTCAAGAACGATTCAACAACTTGGAAGCCATGATAGAAGAAAAGATGAGAGAATATGAAGAAAGAATTGAAGAGGAGCATTGGCAGAAGCTGGATAATGAAGAAAATCATCAGGCAACTATAACCCAACTAGAGGAACCATGACAGAGATGGAAAGAATTGCCATATCTTGGAAAGTGAGCTTCTTCCGGAGATGTTGCGCCAAGCTGAGATATCTTTGCCATTTTGTAAAACTCCTAAGGAAGTTGAGATTTTATTTGAGCATTATAAAGGCCTTTTAGGAGAAATGAAAAATATGATATCTCGTGCCTGAAAATAATGATTATTTCTTTGTATCTGATGAAAAACTATTCTCAGTTCTCAATAAAATTCAGATTGCTTGTTGATTTCCATGAAATATTCGCACAAGTTTTCAATTTGTTGTTTTTAAATTAATTAATTCGCATTTGCATTTAATAAAATAATGATAAAATAAATATAACTTAAAATATTCTATGACATCCTTGTAGAATTCAAATTAATAACTCATAATGGAAGACAAGGGTAAAATAATTATGGAAGATCACAAGAACATACCTCTGCCTAATTCAGTTGTCATACAATTTTCAAAGGCTGCTGCCCCCATGCCTTCAAAGCCACAACAATTAGTGATTCAAACACCATAATCTTTTCCATAGAAAAATAACAAAGTTGTTCGTTGGAAGTATGGTGTTAGCATCATTCAGGGTGAACCAAAAGAAGAATTAACGGATCAAGGCAAAGTGACAGTTGATAATATTTCTGGAATTAAGGGTATGACTGGAAATGGTTACCTTTTTACTCCTCTTGACTTAAGAGGCGAGAAAATCCATGAATAGATCAGAGAAGAAGTGGCTATGAAAAAGGCAAAATTAGTCTTGAAAGAAAAAGTTGTGCAAAACAATGCTGAAGATGGAGAAAAAGAAAAGAAAGAGATAACCGATGAACAAGCATGTGAACTTTTGAGATTTATTCAGCAAAGTGAATACAAGCTTGTAGATCAACTGAATCGCATGCTTGCAAGGGTATCCTTAATGGAGTTGTTGACACATTCCCCTTCTCATGGAAAATTATTAATGAAGATTCTAAGTGGAGCTCATGTGGAAAAAGGTATCTCATTAGATAAATTTGAGGGAATTGTTAGTCATATCACTGCTAACAATTATCTCACTTTTAGTGATGATGAAATACCATATGAAGGCAGGGGTCATAAGAAAGTTCTTCATATTTCTATCAAATGCATAAAACATTTTATATCACGTGTGTTGATTGATAATGGTTCATCTTTAAACATGATGCCAAAAGCTACCCTGAATAAATTGCCTGGCAATGGGATTCATTTATGACCTAGTAATATGGTAGTAAGAGCTTTTGATGGAAGTAAGAGAGAAATATTGGGAGAAGTTGAATTACCAGTACAAGTTGGACCCTGTGTTTTCTAAATCACATTTCAAGTAATGGATATATTTCCAGCGTATAGTTGTTTGCTTGGAAGACCATGGATTCATATAGCTGGAGTCGTGCCATCTACTTTGCATTAGAAACTGAAGTTTATAATTGATGATAAGTTGATTATAGTTTCTGGAAAGGAAAATTTATTGGTATTTGGACCATCTTCTACCCCATATATTGAAGCTGCCGAAGAAGCTCTAGAAACTTCATTTCAAGCTTTAGAGATTGTCAGCACATCTTATGTTAAGCCTTTCAAAGTGGATCCAAACTTGTCAAATGCATCATTGATGGTAGCTAAGACTATGATGAGAGAAGGGTACAAATACGACAATGGTGAATGATAAAGGTTATGTGATGCCTTTGGAAATAGTTGAAAATAAAGCCAAATTTGGTATGGGGTACAAGCCTACTGAAGCTGACTGAATGAGAATAATTGAAGAAGGAATTGAAAGAAGCCGAGCTAAGACGGAAGGCAGAAAACCAAAATTGAAAAAAATATCTTTGGAAGGCTATGCACCGTGTCTAATCTGAAAATTAGAGGTGAGTTAAAGATGTAGTGAATTTATATTGTAGAAATAATACCTAGCAACTTATCATTTTGTTATATCATATTTGTAAGTTTCAAAGATTAGCCTATATCTCCAGTGAAAGCACTAAACTGGTGCAAAATTTTTTGGTATTTATTAAACGGGTGCAATTTTTTTTTATAAAAATTGATAAATCGTGTTATTGAAGCACGACTTCAAGTAAAAAGAGTCAATATTGACGCGACTTCATTTTATTTTCTTTTATTCCATATTTGTTTAAAGTCATCGTTTTTGAAAAAAGAATTTGCACCTCTTTAGTAAAAATTGAACAAAAATTCAAATGTTTGATGCTTTAGCCTTATATCTTCTTGAATGAGTTAGAAGGTACAAAAGCTCTAATTTATATAGTGTAGATTGGTAGTTATACAAAGAGTTTGATGACCCTTTTTGTTTTTTTTTAACAGTAAAAAATTATAATTAATATTAAATATAGAAATAAAGAAATCTTGATGTTTTCATAGTCAAGATGAATATAGGATGAGAATGATCTCATTTTATTCATTTTTATGATTTTTTATTTTGGGTTTTTTTATGTGAAAGTTTAAGCAACAACATAAGGTTGGACAAGCTTCTTACTGGAATTAACTTGGATAAGAGAGGAGTCATAATTCCTAGCAACTTATGTCCTTTGTGTAAGAAGAGTGTGGAAAATGTCCAAAATGTGTTCATAAGTTGTGAAATTGCACAAAAAGTGTGGGATAAGTGTGATAGGTGGATAAGAATTTCTTATATAAGGCAGCAAACAATAGTACATCATTTTCAGAATTTTCATCTGTTAGGTTTTAATAGGAATATAAATATAGTGTGGAAGGGTGTGTGGGTGGCTATAGTGTGGGAGATTTGGAAACATAGGAATAGAATAGTCTTTAACAATGGGGTAGTGGATGACCTAGAGATTTTTACACTAGCACAACTCAAAGCATGGTCCTGGGCAAAGTTTAGATGGCAGAGAATGAATTATTCTGTTTCGGATTAGTATATTTGCCCTATGCTTTGTCTAGCTAATATTACCTAATGTTGATTATTTATATGAGGTTTATCTTGTACGGAGGTTTGAGTTTGGAGGAGTCGAAGGGTTGGTCCTGGTACATGTGTGGTTGTGCTTGTAGGTAGTTCTTTCTAAAGCAGCAGAAGAAGCAACAATACTTGGATGGAGGTTTACAAGGAGTCCAAACAGCAGTTGGAATAGGGGAATCTGGTGCCTGGGACCGATCTTGTTTGTAATTGTATAGCATTACATTTTGCTTATAATTTGTTGTGTATTTCAATGCTGATTAGGAATCTTAAGTGCGGGTGATGTTCAAAATTGTTGTTACTCTTATTTGTAAATTGTTATAAGACAATCTTGTTTTTTGTAATAGGGTTGGAACACTCCTAAAGTGTTTCTATTAATTTATTTTTTACTGTTAAAAAAAAAAGTTTCCATATAAATTATTGATGATGTTAATATATATATATATATAAAGACATTAATAACAATCTTATTAAATAGACCTTAATAATAATATTTAACATTCACTAGTATACATAATGTGTGTATTTTTTATATGCCAGCAAATACTTTGAGCTGATAATATATATGTTGCATGCATTTTGTTTGGTTGGATTTTGTTTTGTTTTGAGCTGATAATATAATAATTTTGTTTTGCATTACTAATACATATCTTGCATTCGTTGTGTTAATAATATAATTAAACAAGACTATAATAAAAAAGTAATGTGGCAGTAACAATTAATAAATGAGTTCATATATGATGACTCAGCCAACTTAGCTACCGAGCCTAGCCTTTTAGACTATACATCTAATTGACCATTTTATATAACACATTATGAATAAATTACCATTGAAACCAGTTGTCATCACCGTGCAACACAAATCTGAATTTCAGATGTGACTGTATGACCGAGCAACTGAGTTGAATGAAGAAGAACGAATAATTGGTTAGTAGAGGAGAGCAACTCCAATACACATCAACATCTCAGCTTCCCTTCTTGATTCTCTTTCAAACTTATTTTAGCATATTTCTGAAAAATGAATAAAAGTACCACAATAAATAGGTATTGAAAAATGTGTGAGGTATATTTATTTTCTTAATAATGAAAGTCCTATTTACTCTTTCTTCCTTTATCAATAAGAAGTGTACTCTAATAATTACTTAAAATTATAAAACAAGCATATTTAAAATTAATTTAAAATAATAAATACAAATTTTAATAATAATAACATTATTAATAATAATTATAATAATAATATTGAAAATAATAATAGTAAACTATAAGTTTATAAAATAATAATAT
>Ga0099825_1006707_pt1 | contig 14295 bp, 12 predicted proteins | sample SiratroredBW_FD_76838 | JGI IMG/M metagenome (GOLD analysis project Ga0099825, IMG submission 76838) | Root nodule microbial communities of legume samples collected from California, USA - Siratro red BW | ecosystem: Host-associated > Plants > Roots > Nodule | place: USA: California | collected... | reverse complement strand
TCAATTTTCATCAAGAACACTAGTCTTGGAGCATTGCTTTGGATGTGAATTCGTGAAAATGTGATTTTGATCCAGAGCTAAGTGTTCTACTCTATTCTTATACAATTTTGTAATCTGTTGAGTAGATTCACTACTGTAATTGTTTCATTGATTGATCCTTCTTGTACTATGAGTGTGGTGTTACGAATTACATAGGGATTGTAATTGTAATTGGTTTAGTGCAGTAGGTTCTGCATTGGTTAGACAACTGCTGTAGGGTACAGTAGGTTGTTCGCTGCTGGGAGCAGTGGTTGCTTGCAGGTTGCAAGTGTTTATACTGTGTAAAATTGATCTTGATGATCTTTTTTAGTGGAACTCTTTGCTGGTTGGCAAAGGACTGGACATAGCCCTTGAGGAAGGGTGAACCAGTATAAATCTTTGTGTTCTTGATCTTTCTTTCTCTCTTCTTGAACACTTATTGCTTCTGCTATCGTCCGTTCAATCAATTTTTTTTGTGCTCAATTGATTGTTTGTTCTTCTTGTGTTTTTTTGTGTTTCTCTGGAACTGTTATATCTTCTATATAATTGACTGAAATTGTTCTTGATTATACTGGAGTGCTTACTTTTTTCTGATATCTCTGTTTCATAGATTGAATTTCTGGAAACATATTTTCTTGATTCAATTGTTGTTTCTTGTTTTGAGTATTAATCTGGACTATATGTTGAGTGATAGATTGCAGTTCACTGTGATTACTATTTATCTAATTGGATTGTGTAATTTTGAAATACTTTTTATATTCAATAAATTACTTTCGCGTTCGATTAAGGTATTTTGCTGATTGACATTTGTATTCTTGTTATCATCTTGATTAATTGTTTCTGAGTGTGATTTGAATTATGAACTTTTTGATTAAGTGTATTATTTTCAGTTAATTGCTTCTGAGATTTCTTTTAATTGTTGTTTGCTATTTTCAATTCAGTGTATTATTTCAATTAATTGATTCTGATATGGAATTTATTGATCTTTTGCTGTGCACTTCATAGTATCATTTTTAGTAGTTTAATAAAGAAATTTCATTCCACAATTTTATAAATATCATATTTGTGAATGTTTTTGAAAGTTCAATTCACCTCCCTCTTAAACAATTTCAGCATGGTACATTCCTTAGTCAATCCAAATATTGTCGAGAGTTGTTGAAGAAATTTGATATGGAAAATGCAAGGAGGCAGCTACACCTATTGCTATTGGATGCTATTAGGATACAGATGAGAAAGGAGCCAATGTTGATCAAACTAAATATAGAGGGCTCATAGGATCACTTCTATATCTTACAACAAGTAGACTAGATATCATGTTTAGTGTGTGTCTTTGCATAAAATATCAAGCAAATCTTAAGGAGTCACTCTACATGACAGCTAAGAGGATATTGAAATATCTCAAAGGAACAATTGATGTTGGACTATGGTATCCCAGTGAAGTATCTCTGAATTTAATTGGTTACTCTGACTCAGATTTTGCAGGGTGAAAATTGATAGGAAGAGTACAAGTGGAACATGCCACCTTCTAGGATCCAGTTTAATATCTTGGCATAGTAAGAAGCAAGCATGTGTAGCACTATCTACGGTATAGGTGAAATACATTGCAGTTGGGAGCTGTTGTGCTCAAAGCTTATGGATCAAACAACAACTAACTGATTTTGGTTTAAGTCTTTCTCAAATTCCTTTATTATGTGATAATACCAATGCAATCAATTTAACGAAGAAACCTGTACAACATTCCAAAACTAAGCACATTGAAATATGCCACCACTTTATAAGGGATCATGTGAATAATGGTGATTGCGTAATTCAATTTGTTAATTCTGAGAATCAATTGGCTGATTTGTTTACAAAATCTCTTAATAAAGTGAGATTTAATTTTCTCATAAACGAATTGGGAATTATTGATTTATACATGTACTATTTCTTAGTTATATTTTATGTAATAAGTGTTTGATCAATTCAATAAAGCCAATTTACTGAATTTTGACTGAACTTATTGTAATTAATATGATATATCTGATCTTTGTTAAATTCTGATCAATTGGTTGGGACGAGTAAATGCTGAACAAGGAGCCTGAAGTACCACTGGATAATAGACTGTTATAAGGAAGATTGATATATGAGGAAGGCAAAGATTCCAACGCAGATTCTTGGTCAAAGGAAAAGCATTGACCAAGCTGAGTTGTCTAACACACAATAGGCGCAAGTGAAGAGTGAGAAACTGCTTAGTGCCGCATGTCAACAACCTATTGAGAGTCAATAAGTCAAAAGCTGCACAAAACTCTGAAGCTAAGTAAATTTTGTTATAGCTTATTGGTTGCAGAATCTCAATTGAAAAGATTTTCTCTATGTTGTTCATCAAAGCACTGCATGTGTGTATTACTTACCTTGTATCTATTTGAAATTTTAATTTTGTCTTATGCATATAGCTGATATTATATAGCTTGATCATCAATCATCCAACCACACACAAATTCACTCCAGTACATTCGTAATACCCAACGTTCATAGAGCAATATCCTATCTTTGTATTCACCTCCTCAACCTTCTGAAATGGCATCCTCTTCCACACCAAAGAAAAGCACCAAAAGAGCTTGTGTTAAGAATGTTGAACCAAGTGAAGCCAATGAAACTGGGTACCTTGAATGCTGGTTTGCTGGAAATTATGAAAGCATGGAAGAATATCATAAAGAGTAGAACATAAAATTTATTATTACTCCTAAGGTTCTTAGGATGCTATGGTTCAAAGAGGAGAAACTGGACGATGTTAGAGAAGCATTGAAGTTTCAAAGGCTGGAAAAATTTGTGAGGATGTCTGGGAATGTATACCTAAATTTGGTTAAAGTTTTTCTAACCAATATATGGAATGATGAAGATACCATCTATTCTCAAGTCAAAGGAATGGATATATGCATAAATGATGAAGTTTGGTTAGCAGTTGCTGGACTACAAAATGTAGGCATTCTTGTTGGGAGGAGACATGCTATTGGGCTGGGAAGATTCAACAAGGTGCAGTTTTTCAAGTCCTGCTTGAGAAACCCGAATACAAAATCCAGAAGCTACTCTTTAGGTGGACTGGCTGTAACTCCACGAATCCTAGCATTCATTGTCATCTGGCTATTGACCCCTAGAGGGTTCAATCATGCGGTATTAACTGAGGAGGATCTTATGCTTGTGTACTATTTGATGGGGAAAATTCAGGTGAACTAGGTAAGTGTGATTAAGGAGCATATCATAAAAATAAGGAGGAAGATTGAGTACATAATTCCTTATATTGTCCTTTTTCCCACTTCATCGAATATTTTGAAATATATACTGAAGGCGAAGTGGTGGAAATGGTGAAAGTTCAAAATGAGATCAGTGCAACAACATTGAGTAAGATACGACTGAAAAAGGTCAATGATGACTAGTGGATATGCAAAGCTGATGATGATGGTTAAAATCAACAGCCAGCTGATGACGGTGAAGGTGCTGGCAGAAGTGGTGGTGCTGTGACTGAAGATGAAGGAGGATTTAGTGCTCACATGTCTGATGTTCCCCCCATTGGCTATGAAAATTATTTCTCGGGCGTTGAACAAAGAATGATGAATCAACTACACACCATGCAAGAAGAAGAAAGCAGTCACCACCAATACTATGAAACCAAATTCTAGAACATTGAGGGCATTGTTGAGGATGTTCAATACAAAATAGGCCAAATGTTCTATGGACTAGAGGACTGAGTTCTTTCATGCATATCATTTCTAGTTTCTTCTTCCCACATTTTGATGAACACAAAGGGGGAGAATGGTCTGGTGTTAGTGTTGTTGCATTAGGTTGCATTAGGGTGTGTTTGCTGTGTGTGTGTTGTTGTCTTATTTTATGTTGTTATTTTTTATTTTTTATTTTTTTGTTGTTGCTGCCGTTGTAACTTGTTGCTTTATCCAGCTCTACTTTGATGATTTTCTACTAGGTTCTATTAGTTGAATGACGTTCTACCCTGTCCAATATTGTGAAATCTGGTTGCCTATAACTCTAATATGTAGCCCAGATATTTGATATGAAATGAAATTATGTATTTCTGTTGTTAATACTGAGTTTACTTACGGGGAGCAAGTTGTTGTTTTTCTGTAAACTGATCTAGTTTGATCTTTTTATAGTAGAAATCCTTACTGTGGAGTAAGGGACTAGACGTAGCCCTTGTGGAAGGGTGAACCAGGATAAATCTGCTATGTCTTGAATCTCTCTTGCTCTCTCTTGACTGTTCTTGTTAAATCTTGTTGTGTTTCTTGAATTTTCAGAATCAACTGAATCTTGCTAATTGAATAATTTCATCGACTTTCTGAAAACATTTTTAGTAATTTCTAAAAACATATAATCTGTTTAAACATAGTTTACTCTTAACAGTTCAGAACTTGATCAATAACTAGTATACCAGTTTTCTGGAAATCTGCAGTTTCGCAACTTACTGGGTTTACTATTTATCAGTTTGATTTTCCAGAAAAATTAATCTTTCACAATTATTAATTAAAAATAATTTTCATACACTTAACATAGTTTGTATTGTTTGATAAAAAGTTCTTTAATCAGTAAATCATTATAAACCTGAAGTTGATATAATTCCTTGATTTCTTGATTTAATTTTTCAAGAACTATTTTTATTGTACACAGTGTTTTCAAGAAATGCATTCTGGTTTCAGTTTATTGTATCTGTTAACTGATATTGTACTGGAACTGTTTTTGAGCCTTTGTTGTTTTCTTTACATATCATCTTGAATAGTTTTCTATAAAATTATTCATTCTCCAAAAAGTTTGCGAAAAGTTTTCAAGTGATCAATTCACCCCCTCTTGAACTTGGCTAAAACATATTTTACAATTGGCATCAGAGCTAGGACTTGAATCCTAGTCAAGTTTTTCGATCCATGTCTGAGAACAAGTTGCCTTTTGCCGAGAGAGCCTCTATACACTGGCCATCCATGTTTTATGGGGTTAATTACCAATTTTGGAAAGTGAGAATGAAGATTTTTATTGAATCTATTGATCGAGGTATATGGAATGCAATAGTGAATGGACCTTACATTCCAGTTTCTGTTGTGAATGGAATATCTGTTGCAAAGCCATTTGATGAGTTGACTGAAGTTGAAAAACGTGTTCAGTATGATTGTGTAGCCAAGAACATAATAACTTCAGCTTTGAATCTGAATGAGTTTTTCAGAGTCTCACAGTGCAGTTCTGCAAAGGAGATGTGGGACATACTTAAGGTTACTCATGAAGGCACTACTGACGTCAAACGGGCTAGAAAGCATATGCTGATTCAAGAATATGAATTATTCAGAATACAGCAAGGTGAGTCAATTGCTGATATGCAGAAGAGATTCACTCCTATAGTGAATCACTTGATCGGGCTTGGAAAGCAGTTGGACAAGGAGGAGCTGAATATAAAGATCCCCAAATGCTTAGACAGAAGTTGGCAACCCAAGGTTACTGCAATTTTAGAGAGCAGAGATTTGACAACCATCACAACAACAACACTCTTTAGAAAATTGAGAGAACATGAACTGGAAATGACGAGGTTGAAAGAGATGGAATCTGCTGAGAAGAAAACTAGAAGCCTCGCACTCAAATCAAAGGCTGCTGAAGTTGAAACCAGTGAGGACAACACAGAGGAAGATAGTGATACTGAGAACCTCAGTCTGCTGACAAAGAAATTCCAGAAATTCATCAAGCTGAAGAGCAGGACAAAGAATCAACAATCTAAAAGGTATAATAGAAAACCTGATTCAAATTCAAATAAGCTAACTTGTTTTGGCTGTGGCAAACAGGGACATAGAAAAGCAGACTGTTCAAATCTGGCTAATAAAGAGAAGACCATTGAAAAGAAGAATTACAAAGCTGGAAAGGGAAGAAAGGCATACATTGGATGGGAAGACAATGCATCTTCATCTAGCAGTTCTTCAGAGGAAGACATTGAAGCAAATCTGTGTTTCATGACTGGAAAGAATTCTGAGGTTAGTAGTGAAAATTCCAACACTTCATTTAACAGTGCAAATTACAGCTCTGCTTCAAGCTTTTCATGAAACCCATGAAGAAGCAAACAGACTGGCCTTATCTAACAATAGACTGAAAGGTTTGAATAATTGGTTAGAAGGTAGAGTCAAACAACTGGAAGATGAAATTTTAGAACTGAAAACTGATTTTGAATATTTGGAAATGATTTACAAAGCTTCCAACAATCTTGACTCCAGTCAGCCAGTTAACTGTGAAAACTGTGAAGCTCTGTAGAACAAAGTGAATTACTTAATTACTACTGCTTCTAGACTTTCAATGGGTACTGCAAACCTAAATGCCATTTTGGGTTGTCAAAACTGTGTTTTTGAAAAAACTGGTATTGATTATCAAACTGGTTTGCAAAGAAAATAAAAGAAGTATAATAGCTTTTTTAAAACAGATGCACAACAGTTTTCATCTCCATTGACCTGTTTTTATTGTATGAGAAAAGGCCACTATGTGAAGAACTATAAAATTAGAAGGTTTGATGTGCCCAAAGGACTAGTTAGGTGGTTGCCTAAAAGCACATCTAACACTGCTGGACCCAAGTTTAACTGGGTACCAAAACCTCAAATATAATCTATTTTGTAGTTCTGTTTGGCATCCAACAACTTACTGTGGTGTCTGGACAGTGGATGTTCCAAACATATGACTGGTGATGCTTCCCAGTTAACTAATCTAAAAACTGAGACTTGCTGGATATGTCACCTATGGAGATAACAATCATGGTAGAATTCTTGGAGTGGGTGACATTGGAGAAATTGACCAAGTGATCATCAAGAATGTACTCTTAGTGGAAGGTTTAAAGCACAACCTATTGAGCATTAGTCAACTATGTGACAAGGGTACAAGATCACCTTTGAACCAAATCTTTGCCTCATAACAGATTCAAAATCGACTGAAACTGTCCTAGTAGGTAAAAGGGTAAATAATGTTCATATGCTTAATGTTTCTTGCATAACATCTAGCATGAACTGCCTACTCACTAGGAATGATGAATCTTGGTTGTGGCATAGAAGATTAGCTCATATTCATATGCATAGAGCTTGTAGTTGGACTTTCTAAGCTCAAGTTTGAAACAGATAAACTGTGTGAAGCATGCCAAAAGGGTAAACAAACAAAAAGCACTTTCAAACCATTAAATGTTATTTCTACGTCTAAACCATTGGAGCTGCTGCACATGGATTTATTCGATCCCTCTAGAACTATGAGCCTAGGAGGGAACTACTATGGTCTTGTTATTGTTGATGAATATTCTAGGTTCACTTGGACATTTTTCATTGCCACCAAAGATGAAACTAACCTACCATGTTTTTAAAAGATTTGTCAAAGTTGTTCAAAATGAGAAGTACTGCAGTATTTCATCCATTAAATCTGACAATGGGAGAGAATTTCAGAATGAGAAGTTTGACAGATTTTGCAGTAAACTGGGTATTAAACACAACTTCTCAGCACCAAGAACTCCACAACAGAATGGAGTTGTAGAAAAGAAGAATCGGTCTTTGGAGGAACTTGCTAGAACAATGCTAAATGAGACTGAATTGCCAAAGTATTTCTGGGCAGATGCAGTGAGCACAGCTTGCTATGTGCTGAATCGGATACTCATCAGGCTAGTATTGAAGAAAACACCTCATGAACTGTTTAAAGGAAGAAAGCCCAATGTGTCTCATCTAAAGGTATTTGGTTGTAAGTGTTTTATCTTAGAATAATGGTAAGGATAACTTGGGCAAATTTGATTCAAAATCTGATGAGGGTATTTTCCTTGACTATTCACTTCATGGTCATGCATATAGGACATTTAATAAAAGAACCATGTTAGTAGAGGAATCCATGCATATTGTATTTGATGAAACTAACCAGAATATAGGAAAATTCTAAGACAGGTGCAGATGATGAGTTTCCAAACATTGAACAAGCTGATACTGGTCTGGAAAATAAATTAGAAGATACCAGTAAACTGCCAGAGGTTCAATCAGATGATCAGGGAGTTCAATTAACTAAATCTGAAGCTGGTACTGATACAGTTAATTTTGGACTTCCAAGAGAGTGGAGAGTTCCCAGCAATTTGTCCTTACACAATGTTATTGGTCAAGTGCATAAAGGAGTTTCAACCAGAAGTACATTGTGTAAAATAAGGTTTAGACCGAGTTCAAGAGGGGGGTGAATTGAACTTTCAAAATCTTTTCGCAAATATGAGTTGTTCTTGAAATAGAGAATGAAAATTCTTAATTCAATCAATCCACTCGTGTAGTTCTGGACTTTCCAGTAAACAATCAATTGTGCACAGCGGAAATTATCAGAGATAAACCCAGAAAACAGTTTACAGTATAGAAATGTGTTAATCCAGTTTCAAGATGATTAAACACAATACAGTAGATTAGAAATAACCTAAAAACACAGTTGATTCAGATATATGTAAACAGATACAGTGATCAGTTTATTAATCGAAAACAAGCAGATAATAAAAAGATTAAGAAGAGAGAAGAGGAAATCAAGAACTCAAAGATTTATCCTGGTTCACCCTTCCTCAAGGGCTACGTCCAGTCCTTTGCAAACTAGCAAAGATTTCCTGTAAAAAGATCACAAGATTAGTTTACAACCCTTGCTCCCAGCAAGTTACAAACTGCTCCCAACAGTAAACCCACACCTCACTGAACCCCTCAGCTAGTGTGTAACTAGTACAGAAACCCACTGCACCAAAACACTTGCAATCTGCAAGTAACACTGCTCCCCGCAGCACTAACACTCTACTGAACCCCTCAACAGATGTGAGAACAGTGCAGAAATCCAATGCACCAACTCAATTACAAACCCAGTAATTGAAAACAACAAACAGATTACAAAACAGCAAGATCAGTAGTTGATCACACAGTACTTCTATGCAGAACATATTACAAAGAATGAAGATCAGGTGCAGAAGACTTAGCTTTGGTCCAGAACCAAAGTCACTAGAACCTCACTCAAGGATGCTTTAAAGATTCACGTTCTTGGAGGTTTCTTGTTTTGAAAAGCTTTGTCAAAGGATGATCGCACAAAAGGGGCGTTATATCTCTCTTAGAAAATCTCAAGGAATGCTTTTCGAAAATCTTAGATATCTGAAAATGATAGTGCCCATTCCTTTAAATACCCAAATCAGTTTTAAAAACAGTTTAGCTGTCACAGTTCAATTAATTGAACAAACCATTCAATCGATTGAATTGCCCGTTAGTTGACCTAGTCAAAGATTCCAGTAGTAACAGAAATAACCGTCACATTAAATCGATTGTTTTAGAAAGTCAATTGATTGAAAAACCTTTTCCAACAAAAAACAGTTTTGGGCTATTTTTCTTAAAAACCAGTTTTAATAAAAATATTTGTGAATCTCTTAGCACCTTAGGAATGATGAACCATGCCACTAATGATTAAGGACTAAGCCAACACCAACACACAAACCAAACTAAGGACCAAGACCGAATCACCCAACCATCTTCATGTTGGCTCAAAGTCTTCACTTGAACAATTCTGGTCCAGGTTGGTTCCAATATATTCTTCATGAGGCATTCTTCATCAACTCACGTGCTAGGCATTGATCTAACATAGTCCAGATCCAATTCATCAGAAACTTCAGCAAGCTATGGTCTTTATTGACTTCATCAAATCACATGCTTAGCCTTGGTGCTAACACATTGAATCAATTCTGTGAACATATGGCATTTGTGTTCACAAACTAAACCGAAGACTGTAGCTGATGCACTGGAAGACAGAAATTGGATAACTACCGTGCACGAAGTACTAAACCAATTTGCAAGGAATGAGCTCTGGACACTTGTTCGAAGAACCAGTGAGGTGAATGTCATTGGCACTAAGTGGGTGTTCAAAAATAAGTTAGATGAACAAGGTGTTATTGTGAGAAACAAAGCTAGACTGGTTGCTAAGGGTTACAATCAGGAAGAAGGAATTGATTATGGGGAAACCTATGCACCAGTAGCAAGACTTGAAGCTGTTAGACTGCTATTAGCATATGCTTGCATGAATGGATTCAAGCTTCACCAAATGGATGTCAAAAGTGCTTTCCTTAATGGGTATATTGATGAAGAAGGTTATGTTTGTCAACCTCCTGGATTTGAAGATCATAAGCATCCAGATTCTGTCTTCAAACTGAAGAAAGCTCTATATGGTTTGAAGCAAGCTCCAAGACAGTGGTATGAGAGGTTGAGCAACTTCTTGTTATCTCATGCATATGAGAGAGGCAAAAAACAGATAAGACATTGTATATTAAGAAAGCATTCAATGATATAATTTTGGTTCAAGTATATATTGATGATATTATATTTGGATCCACTAATCAAAATCTGTGTGAGCAGTTTGTTGCAACTATGCAGGGAGAATTTGAGATGTCCATGATGAGAGAACTTAACTATTTTCTTGGACTGCAGATCAAGCAACTAAATCGTGGGACATTCCTTAGTCAAACCAAGTATTGCAAAGAGTTATTGAAGAAGTTTGACATGGAAATTGCAAAGACATTTCAACACTTATGGCCACTAATTGTTACTTGGATTCGGATGAGAAAGGAACCAGTGTGGATCAAACCAAGTACAGAGGATTAATCGGTTCACTGCTGTATCTTACTACTAGCAGGCCAGACATCATGTTTAGTGTTTGTCTCTGTGCCAGATTTCAATCCAATCCTAAGGAATCACACTTCATTGGAGCAAAGAGAATTTTGAAATACTTGCAAGGAACTCCAACTGTTGGGTTATGGTATCCAAGTGAGGTATCTCTGAATTTCGTAGGCTATTCTGATTTTGATTTTCTAGGTTGCAATTGACAGGAAAAGCACCAGTGGAACATGCCATCTGTTAGGATCAAGTTTGATATCTTGTCATTGTAAGAAATAAGCATGTGTTGCACTGTCCATTGCTGAAGCTGAATACATTGCAACTGGTAGCTGTTGTGCACAAAGCTTATGGATTAAACAACAGTTAAGTGATCTTGGCCTTAACTTGTCTGAAATTCCATTATTATGTGACAACACCAGTGCTATTAATCTTACAAAGAATTCAGTTCAACATTCAAGGACTAAATATATTGAAATTCGCCATCACTTCATTAGAGACCATGTAATGGTGATTGTGAAATTCAGTTTGTTAGTACTGAAAATCAGCTTGTTGATCTTTTTACAAAACCACTTAATAAAGAGAGATTTAACTTCCTTCGAAATGAATTTGGGATTATTGATTTCAAATTTGTGAAATAAATCAGTTTATGCTGAATGGATTATTGGCTGATTTTATTACATGGCTGTTTTACAAATTTCTATATCAATTTCAATTTCTGAACAGGTTACTGGATCAGTTTTAGTTTTACAGATTGCTTTACCAGTTTCGATTTTTCTTACTATATCAGTTTTAGTTTTTCATTTATTGTATGAGGTTCAATTTTTTATCAGTTTCATGTTTACACTTAAAAGCTTCTGAATCATGTGATGGTTTGCTGGGCCTAGATCAATTTTAAATTTTTTTAAAGACAGTGTTAAAACTGATTGGATATTAATATCTGACTAAATTCTAAATTCTGGATGCTTGTGAATCTTTGTTGGAATTACAATGCAACTAAAGTGGTGCTGTGTAACTGAAAGAATGCAAACAGAACCAAGCACAGTGGAACTCAGCTAGTTGAAGGGCTGAATAAGACAAAGCAACTCAATACTCATGTTTAGCATGTCAAGAGAGAGACAACTCGAGATGCCACACGGTGCTACAACAGTGGAGAGTCAACTAGTCAAAAAGCTGGCTTTGAGATTTTCTGCAGGTAAGTATAACCTGCTCTGAATTGATTACTTGTAGAATCTCAACAAACTGCAAAAGCTGTTTTGCGTTTTGAATTGTCAATCAATGTTTAAACATGCTGGATCAGACAGTGACAACAATGAACTCAATTACCTTGATAGGTGGTTTGTTGGAAACCAGGAGAGCATTGAAGAGTATTACAAACTGTACAGCAGGAAGATCATCACTACTCCGAAAGTGCTGAGTCTTGAGTGGCTCAAGGAGGAGAAACTTGATGAGGTTCGTGAAATGCTCAAGTTTCAAAAGCTGGACAGGTTCTTGAAGCTGACTGGGAACACTTACCCAGATTTGGTTAAGGTGTTCTTGACCAACATGTGGTATGACGAGGAGAACCTATACTCACAGGTGAAGGGCATTGACATAGCAATGAATGAGGAGGTTTGGCTTAGTGTCACTGGCCTGAGAAATGATGGAGCTACTGTTAGCAGAGGGAACACATCAGAACTGGGGAACTTTAACAAAGTTCAGTTCTACAAATCATGCTTGAGGAATCAAGAGTCTGCCTCGAGGATATTCAATGTAGGAGGATTGGCTGCTACACCGTGTCAACATCCAATTTCGTCCGGGCAAATAAAATTATTCCAAAATATAAAACAATATAAAATAAAAATAAAAATGTGTGTTATTATTTAAAAAAAAAAACAATTTTGGTTCCATTCTATTTTATGAATAAAGTTAAAATAAAATTCGTAAAAAAGGAAAAAAGTAAACAAAATCAGTCTATTAAAAATTTGTTAAAAAAATAATAATAATAAAAATAAAATTGTCATTAAAGTGTTGCCATGTCACATCCTCTCTTTTTGCTTGCCTTTTCTGATGCCCATTAATGATACGAAAATTAATTGAAAATAAATTTAAAAAAAGTTAGAAAGGCTAGAAATTTGAATAGTTGATCTGATTATTATTCTGATTAATATGCAAACGATTCTGCTTAATAGTGATTAAATGCTTATGGTTTTCAATTAAATGCTGATTGTCTAATAATTAGTGCATTTTCTTTTTGAATCGTTATGCTCATCCTTTTTATTTTACAGGCTCCATTTGGTTTATGTTCTAAAATAGTAATTAGATGATTTGTTTTATTTTTCGAAAAGTAAAAAAAAAATATAATAATGATAATAAATATATATTTCAAAATAATAATAATATTAAAATAAAAAAAGGTTTAAGTATCTATTTCTATTGTTGTGCTATTTAGGTTGCTTTCAATAAATGTAAAAAGGGAAAAAACAATAAAGAAAAAAAAATTAAAAAATAATAATAAAATGTTTCAGCCACATTACCTCCAATATTTCCCATTTATTCCCCATATTCATTTATTTTCGAATTTTATTATATGTATGGGAGGTTATGATGCCATAACAGCAATAATGGTACAATTCTGCCCATTTTTCAGTCTGTGTTCCTCCTTGGGATTTAACAGTCAGTTGGTGTCATAAGTTGGGATAATTAGGAATTAATAGATTTGAATTTGAATTAAAAGAGAATAACCAATTGACAGTTCACAAATTATAATTAAGTGAGAATAATTAGGAATTAAGGGATTTAAAATTTGAATTAAGTGTGAGCTTACTAGAACTAGTATAAATATGAATAGTGAGCAAGTGGATACACACATGAAAAAACACACGAGACAACAATACAAAGAGAGAGAAATTACGGTGCTTGAAAATTGTTGTGCATTTGGAGTCATCGGAGGAAAAAAGGAAAAAGTCTAAAGTTCTTGCTAAGTACTTCAACGGGTATGTTTCATATTTACCAATTTTCCAGTTTTTATATTCGTAGAGATATGCTTGCTCTGTGGTGCCATGTTTTGTTTACCCTACATCAATAATTGTTGTCGTGTTATATTTCAAGTATATAGAAATGTTATATTTTGGTTGAGTGCTTTGTATATTGCTGTCAACTTGAAATGAAGGATTGTAATAAGTGTAATATTTGTCTGGTTGCTGTTTTGTCACAACCTTCATTCCTAATGTTCGTTGCGTCAAACATGTTCACATACTGCTAACCCTAACGAATTTGATATTCAAGATTTATTTACGTTCTTTTACATGTATTGTGATCAATGTTTTAAATACTTTCTAACGATACACTTATCTATTGCCATTAAGTTTCCACTCTTCTTTTCAAAATTCTCTTTTTACATACAAAATACGTAAAATTTTTACAATAACTAATAAAATATTTTTTAAAATATTAAAAAATAAACATAGCTTAATGAGACATTTTTTTAAATAAAAAAACCAAGCGTAAAAAAAAAAGGGATCCAATACAGTTTTCAAAATAATAAAAGTATTTCAAACAATAACAAAAAAAAAATATATCTCCAAAAATAAAAAAATAATATTTTTTTAAAAAAGAAAATATAAAAACAGTTTTAAAAGGAAAAAAAAAATACATATATATATATATA
>Ga0099825_1006698_pt1 | contig 14305 bp, 11 predicted proteins | sample SiratroredBW_FD_76838 | JGI IMG/M metagenome (GOLD analysis project Ga0099825, IMG submission 76838) | Root nodule microbial communities of legume samples collected from California, USA - Siratro red BW | ecosystem: Host-associated > Plants > Roots > Nodule | place: USA: California | collected... | reverse complement strand
AGGGGATTTCTGGGCCTTACAGGTTATTATAGGAAGTTTATCAAGGGTTATGCATCTATTGCAGCCCCTTTGACAAATTTGCTCAAGAAAGACAATTTTAATTGGGATGTTGATGCTACTGCAGCTTTTGAAACACTCAAATCTGCCTTAACTCAGGCTTCAGTTCTTGCTATTCCAGAATTTTCTTAGGCTTTTGTACTAGAAACAAATGCATCAGGGATTGGTATAAGCACAGTGCTGAGTCAAAACAATCATCTAGTTGCTTACAAGCTGTTGTTGTCCTCAACTGCTTGAATTCATTTTGTTTTCATGTGTCACAGTTGAAATTATGCCAAGGTGTTCATCAACAATCATATATCCCACCTCCTCTGATTACAAATGACATTGGTCCTATATTACAGCCAGCAGATATTTTGCAATCTAGAGTTATTCTAAAGGGAGACAAACATATTTCTCAAGTCTTGGTACATTGGGAAGGCATTGATGCAGAACATGCTACTTGGGAGGAATTTACCAGCAAGCTTATCCTGACTTCAACCTTGAGGACAAGGTTGATTTTGATGGGGGAGGCAATGTCACAAGTGGAAATAACGCAAACACAAGAACAATTAAAGAAATGGGCAGGGAGAAGAATAATGAAGAGGTGTCAAGTGATGCAATGATTGTGGGTAATAGTTTAAGAATGCAGAAAGTCAATTCACTCATAAAGGATTATGTGTAATTATGAGTGAGAAATATTATTAAATATATAATAATTGAGAAAAGAAGATAATAATTGAGAGGAGAGGAAAAAGAAGACTTTTGTTGAATTCTGTTTCTTCTTTCTATTATCTCTGAGTGTTATCTTCTTATCTGTTAGTCTTTTTCTAATAATACATACATAAATTTTATAATCTTAATCTTTCCCCAATTATCCTCGACTTCCATTATAAATTATGTGAAGGGATGCCTCCTCAGAGACGCCCCATAAGTGCTTTCTGGCTTTCTGATGGTTGCATGGAGTGGATGGTCGAATGATGAGTTTCGCGCTTTGACACCCTGACATTCGACCCCTCGAGGTTCCGCAACTCGGTGTTTATTCTCTCAGTGGCATCGAGCCTCTGTCTTACTCGAGCGTTTTCTTCCTTTAGCATTCCCAACTCTTCTGCATTTGTCCTCTTCAAGGTTTTCATTTCCCTATTCATTTCTATAATCATGGTTGAGATCCAAGTGATTGTTTGACGTCTTTTCTCGCGCTTGCCGGTCTCCAATCTTCTAGTATCATGTAAATAATGAAGAGACCATTCAAAAGGAGTTTATATAAATATATATATATAATTTAAATTATTATACAGTGACGAACATAATCCCTCTTCAGTCAATGATAAATAAATAATGTATTAACAAAATGTGTTTACCAACAAATTTCTTTTTTCACGGATCCCACAATTTTATTTCTCACAGTAATAAAATCATTATTATATTATTATCATGTCTGAATCAGATACATTATTCTCTGACATAGAAGATATGATGCTACTAGTGATTACAGATCAGTTTGAGAAAAAGAGTAAAGGTAACTAATAAATATTTGAATATAGAAATACTAAATTGAAAAAAATTTGAATGGTTGAAGCAAATTGTAATTGACTTCATAATCCCAATTGTAAGTTTTTTTTTTTTTTTCATTATAGTTAATGTAACTATATATAAAAATAACTTGGTGGTATCATTTTACTAAGTAAGTCTATTTCTAATTTATTTTTAAAAAAATAAGATTGTAAGATGAGATTTTTGCGGGTTATGAAAACGTCTTCTATGTGTTATGTGCTTCTTTCCAATCAAAAACTCAGAATGACAAACTAATTTGCCAATGACATACAAGATATATCCAAAATATATAAGTTGATTTTAAGTTTTAATACTTTTATTTATAAACAGGATCACAGTATTAACTAGATAAAAATAATTGTTTAAAATGGTAGGGGTTTGTGTAAATTTCTAAAACCTCATTAAAGGTTTATATAATTGTATTTTCTGACCGACAATTTTATACACAACATTATTGCTGGTGTTATTTTTTAATTAAAATATTATTTTATTTAGTTTAGATCTATTTCGTAATTTTATACACAACATTTTCGTTGGTATTATTTTTTTTAATTAAAATATTATTTTATTTGATAGTTTAGATCTATTTCGTAAAAGAAATGAAATATTAACAAAAATATAAATCTTATCTAAAAAAATTATTAATATATATTTTTATATTATATCTACATCTTTTATATTAATACATATCCTTTAACCATTTTTTTATGAATAAAGTTGGAACATAATATTTAGAATAGTTACATGTATATGTTCTCAAAAAGTGTGATAAAAACTTGTTTCATAAATTTTGTTCTAAAATATATGGAAAGTTTCTTTAAAAAAGTATTTCATATGTTCTAAAATATATTTCATATATCTTGAAAAACTTATTATGAAAATCTTATTTTACATGTTCCAAAAATTTTGAAGATTTTATTCTATAAAATTCTGAAGAAATTGTTATGAAAAAATTGTTTGAATAGTTAATTTAAAGTCTACCTTTCGTTCTGTCGTTCGGAATTCTTCCTTTACACTTTACCACTATACATGTCTATCATTTGTACTATCTCTCTAAAAAAAATATTTTTGTTGTTTATTTTTCTAAAGTTAAAATTATATTGTTATATGTAATGTCAATACATTATACTTTTAAATAACATTTTAAATTCTTAAACTAAATATTTTTCACTATTTTATAATGAAATTTAAAGATAATAAATATTAATTTCAGATTTTAAGGAAATTAAAATAAAAAATAGTTTACAATAATTAAAATTAAAATTTTAAAAGGATAAATACTAAAAGTATATCTAGGTGTAATTAATTAATTTAATAATTTAATTCAGTTATTCTTAATAAATGTCTTCACTCTAAGCAAAATAATCCCGATATCAAATATCCTACAAGATCTAAAGGTAATTAATTAGTTTAATAATTTAGTTCAATTTTTAATACCTAAATACAATTTGGACAGTAACGATGAGTTTAATTGTCAATGTAAAAAACTTTATATATGCTCAATAAAAAATCTATACTATTGCTCCATAAATCCATACTATTGCTGCTGCTACATAAAAAGTCCGTGAATTTTAAAAACGAGTTATTTTAAGATATAAAAGTACTAAAATGTTACTGTAAAAGATAACAAATTGTAATTGAAGGATAGTGTGTGAGTATATATACTAATTACATACTCAGCAATCCAAACCTTAAAAAACTTTACACTCAATCCATTTCAATTAAAATCTAATGATAAATCCTATACTGATGGTATTGTCCAGAAGATTTGATGTGAAAATACCTAATGTCAACTCTCAACTCTCGTATCTTCGCCACCTCCATTCTATCCTCGTCGGCATGCCAGGGAAACATGATCTCCGAGACAGCAATAACCTGCAATAGCATCATCAACACACCTCAAAAACTCATCTTTCAAATTATGCATTCATAATTGCAAAATAACGAAAATTAGGAAGAAACAAAACCTCACATTTTCAAAGGCGGATCACCATGAAAAAAATCACAAAGAAACTTATAGCAATTACTAGGATAGCTCCCTTAGAGAAACGAACTGCATCACAAAGAAACATGTTAGTTCATATTACATTATCGTTTTTTATAAAATGAAACTTACGGAGTTAACGTACCAGTGTATCCAGTAGTGGCTCTTTCATACAGTCTTGCTAATCTAAAAGCTTTTTCCACAGTTGGTGGATCAAACATTCTTACTACCATTTGAATATTCTTTTTTAAACCTCCCACGAACCATTTTACCATATCTGACTCTGATAAGTTTAAATCATTATAAATACAGTCGCTAACAAAGGTATCAAAGGCAGCACGGTATTCATTTACTGTTCTAGTTTGTCTTAGGTCCTTCACTCCCATCATTGGATCTACACATCTAACATCGAATCTTTTTCTAACCAAAGACTTATACTCTTTCCAAGACAATTCAAAACAGTTTATATCAGTATGCACACTCTACTGCCATTCAAGCGCAATACCTTCTAAATAACTTGTAGCCAGTTGAACCTTATGTTCATCAGGTATATTTCTAACTATAAAATAATTCTCGCACCGAGATAGCCAGTCATGTAAGTTGTTACCGTCAAACCGAAGAAACTCCATTCTTAAAGATAGACGCAATTCTTTGAAAGAATCGTCCAGTTTCTTCTTCAAATAGGTATCCAAACTGGCCATCAAACGGGCTTCCATACCGGGCTCCAAACCGGCTTCTAAAATGGCTTCCAAATCTGTAGTACTATAATTAGCTGCCATACTAATAATCATGGTTGAGGTGAAAGAGACGAGTCAGAACAAAAAAGACAAAAAAAAACTGAGAACAGAAAATAAAAACATGGTTGAGGAGAAAGAGACGAGGCAGAAAAAAACAAACTGAGAACAGAAAATAAAAACAAAAGCCAGACCAAATAAAGAAGGCGAAGAAGAAGGGATCCGAGTTCTTACCTTTATGCAGATACAGGTAAACCTACTAGGGTTTCGAACAGAAAAAAAAAAAAACGCAAGGCAGGCGGAGCAGCAGCGATGTGCAAGCGGCGGTGACACTAGAGAAACGACGCCAGCGGCGACAATGCGAAGTACCGATGCAAGGGGGGCGAGAATTACTAGAGAACAACGAGAGGGAACGGAGAAAAAAAAGAGGGAAATGAGAAAGAGGATAGAAGCCAGAGGAAGTGAGGGAACTGAAAAGTTGAGAGAGAAATGAGAGATCTGTGCATTCACATTGGCAAATAGTCTTCTATTAAAGCAATTCAACACAACACGGAAATAGAAAACAAAACAAATGAGTTAGGGTTTTTTTTTGAAAATATGAGGTGGGAAACGGATCTGAGGTGACCCTCAATTAAGATATTTTGTATTATCTCAATAACCATTAGATAAGATTAAAGGTATAAGAATAATACTGAATATAAAGGAAACTGATTCATGATCTGATGAATTTATATCTTCTATTTATTAATTACATAAGATTTTGTATTAAATAAAATGAATAATTTATTAAATTATGTTAAAAAAAAATAAAGAAAGGATATTCAAAATGTTACCGTTAAAAAGAAATATATATATATATATATATATATATATATATATTATTTTAATAGACTAATATAATAAGAATATGAATTAGGTACATAATAATAGATAAAAGTTTTTATATCTAATATTTTAAAATACAAAAATATTTTCTATTGAAAATAGTAACGTAAATTTCATTAAATATTTAATGCATTGAATAAATAATATAGAATAAAATTCTCTTTTTTAATAAATGTATAACTGTTTTTATTTGTACACTTCTTACTAAAAAAAATCATCTAAAATTAACAGTTTAATATTATTGAAAATTTAGAAAGCAATTTTTTTTTTATTAATGACCAAAAAACTACAATTAAAATAAATGAAAATAAATATGGCATATTAGTGCTATTTAATAAAAAGTACCTAGTTAAACCTTAAAACTATAATAATAAAGTAATAGCAAGCTTAGTTTACCTTTTCATTTGCATTAACTATCCATTTCTGATTAAAAATTAAAAATTAGAAGACTGGACCACAGAAAACCAATTCAATGAACAAAGCAAATTACTGATTTGAGGCAACAGAAAAACTTCATCTAGTAAATTGGGGATTTTACCTACCTATTGAGGGGTGTTTTTACCTACCTATTGAGGGGTGTAATATCGATGAAGGAAAAGGTTGCAGATGAAAAAGGATAGTACCTGAACAAGCAGCTTGATAAGAAAAGATTAAGGGAAGCATATGTATTATATGGAATGGTTTACACCTATTAAAACAAAACAGCTAAATTCATAACCATAAATTATCACTGCTCATTTATTTTCTAATAGAAATGGGAAATTTATTAATTATGTTCTCAATATAAGGTGTGTAAAAAAAAGCAACTAAAATCAGGAAACAATACCAATTTTTAAGGTGCCATAACTATTAATTATGGAAACAACCTCTTCCTAAATATAATAACATAAATGATATATTATTAAGAAATCATAGCATGTAAGACTTGTACATCCCCACATTTCATGCAACCAAGAATAAGCTTTGTGGTTCTTTTGAACAGGATGGTAGGCCAGTTCCCAGTTGGTCCAGTTTGGCTTTGATAACCATGGTTCAAATAAGGAAACTGTTACATTCTCTTATCCCAAAGACCAAAAAAATGCTTTACGAAGACACTGGACTGGAAAAAATAACCCACAGTGAATCGTGACCATTCTCATAAAGTTTTTAAATTTATCAGTATGGTCTCATTCAGCTGAAGGTTTAAAGGGAGACGTACAAATTATCATAGTAGTAAGCATGTTTAAACAACAACAATCGAAAAGTTTCTCTACTGCACATAACCCAACAAATGTCAACGTCAACATAGGCGCATATCTTTCCAAAAAATGGTAAAAGCCAGAGAGAAACGAGAAAGAAGAAGAGAAAGAAGAAGAGAAAGAAGGAATAGGGTCCTAGTAATAGGGTTTCGAATCGAGGACGAAGAACCGCTGGGGTTTTGAACAGAAAAACAAAATAAACACGAGGCACAAACGCGCCCCCTTTTCAAAATCATCATTACCAGATTTCGCATGGATATATTTTAAAAATGTAAGGTTTCTATATAAAAAAGAAAGAAAATGAAAAATAAATATAAGCAAAGCAAATCCATAGAAAAATAAATACAGCAAACCCAACACAAAAGTGACTAACAGTACCGAGAAAGCAAAATGGTGACGATCAGATAGGTAAGTTCGCGGTGACGGACGACCAGGTGCGACCGGCAACTAGAGGCGGCCAGCGGCTACTATCGAAGACGTGCATCGACCAACAGCTATCAGCCGAAGCTAGTGGCGGCGAGGTGCGATAGCTGTGACAGCGGTTTTTTTCGTGAGAGAAGAAGGGAAAAAAAGAACGCGACACCTTTCGTTTAGCGGACGTGTGATTTGTGAGTCCCATTTAATTTATGATATTTTTATGGTTGTCATATATTTCAGTAAAAATTTCATAAACTTTTACGGTTTTTTTTTTTTTTTCAATCCACCCCGTACAAGCGTGAAAAAAAGGTGTAACGTAACTTCTTTTGATTTCGAGCATAACACCCGATTAATAGCAATATCAAGGATTCTATCAGCTTTTTGTTTCCTACCATCATCTTATTCTTTCACTTTAAAAGGCAAACCTAGCATATTATTCTCTAATGATAAACTTTTTTCTTACACACCATCGGTAATCACAAAAGCATGAGTTTAAAATTAAAATTTTAGAAGGATAAATACTAAAAAGAATCATAAATCAAAATAATGAATGATATCTAATGTAATGAATGAAATTTAGTAATTTAGTTATGTTTTTCTAAATAAAAGTTATCACTAAAAAAATCCGATAATAAATATACTACAATATATCTCTTATTTTTTTTCCTTATTGAGAATAGAAAACCACATCTTAATATGCAGAGGCTTTCTCCTCTTGTATTACAATATGCAATTTTCTTTAGTGGATGTGAATATATATGACATTGGACTCAATGTTTAAATTTTCGTTAATGCTTCATTATTGTTAAGAAAATAATAGCCAAGATATTTTTTAAGTTGTCATTCACCGAAAATACAAGTATTACAATGTTTTTTCTCCTTTTTGTTAAAATATACACTCTCATCTTTTAATAGATACAATTACAGTTTACTCTATAATACTCTATGCTAGGTTATTTAAGCATATCTGTGCCGGAAGGGGAAACAAATGCTGTCAAGAGTTAGCCCTTTTTGGAGATCTGAGACCCATGAAGCTGTAGAAGCAGTGAGTTGCCAACCACGAAGATGGAGCTCATAGCCATCAGTCCTCCTGTGATTAAATATTAAGGGTGACAAACAGAAAATAACCATTTTTTTGCCGAATAAAGAAAAATACATACTCAAAGCACCATATGCAGAAGGCAATAGCCCTCTTTCTTCTCAATTATAAGATATTCTTTTGAAATTTTTTTATCCCTTCTTATAAAACTATATTTTAATTGTTCCTGACTATTTATTGATCAAAATACCTTAATTACTTTTTTATACCTAAGAAAATGCCATCAATTGGCTCTCTTTGATGAAGACTATAGAATTATAGAGTTTAGCTTGAAAAACTAAAATTATACTACTATTATTCTTTTTCCATACATTAAGTATTTAAAGATAATTTTAAAATTCTTACAATTATAAACAACTCAAATACTACTAATTAAATTAATTATCTTTCTTAATAACTTAAATAGCCGGAGGAAATATAAAAGAAGAATGGAGTGGTAGAATGCTGCTCACCTGAAAGTGATGGTGTCATAGCAAAGTCAAATTGGGGAAGTAACACACCAGCCGCAATGGGAACGGCAACAACATTATAGGCGACCGCCCAAGACAAATTCTGGTACACTTTTGCCATTGTTGCCTGTGCCAGGTCCAGCGCATCGACAACCTGTCAAATTAAAAGTTAGAAAACTAACCCACCATCTGTTAGAAAATGAAGAGTGTTAGAAAGTTTTGAAATTTTAGTATGTTATTGTACGAGAGCTCCTTTTTTCCCCACCACAACCCCTTCTATTTTGTTCTTCTCTCTCCCGTAATAAAAGTCAACAAGCTAAAGAACATGAAATTACTACATTCATAAAAAAAAAAAAAAAAACCTACAACATTACAACACTGTGGTATGAAACAAAGGATTGCTTTAAGCAGATCACTTGTATCATGGTGCAAATTCAAAGCAATGAGAAAACATTTAGAGTTGCCATAACCGATGAAAATTTCGAAGTATTAAAAAATTTCACAATCTGCTTGGATACCCGCTCCCCCTCTCCCTCCCAAAAAGAGAGCCGTATATTGGGATGCATTATGCCATCATCATTGTTATATCAAACAAAAGATTGCCTGAGCAGGTCACTTGTATTCTCGTGTAAATTGAAAACAATGAGAAAACATTAAGATTTGCCACAAGCGATGAAAATTTCAAGTATTTCAAAATATCACCATCTGCCACCCATTTAGGTGAAAATGAAAAAAAAAAAAAAAATATCAATAGTTTGGGGATTGCATATAGGTGAAACAAAAAATTTGGGGCATCATAAAAGACATACTTGTGAAATTTTGTTCCCTAGAAGTATAATAGATGCTGCATCCGAGGCAGCATTCTCTTGAGCTTCATTCTGCAGAGCAATCCCAACATCAGCTACAGCCAAAGAGGGTGCATCATTTATCCCATCACCTACCTTAGAAAAGGGGAGAAAAAAACTGTCTTAGTAAAAATGTCATTTTTTTGTTCGTTGGTAGATGGATGCAATAGTTGAGTGCAATTCCACAGCATGATGCTTTTACAGCGAAAGCATTTTGGTGTGAAGCTGTTCCATGGCATGTTCTTTAATTAATAGCAACCGTAAATATCTCAATAACTTTAAAAACAAAAAACAAAATTCAATTCTTTATAACTACTTATGATACTAGTACGCGCTAAATTTAAGATCAGCCTTGGTATCATATTATAAGTTCAGTGGATCTTTTATCATATTATGATTCTCGACTGAACTAAGGCCAAAATCCAAGATAAAGAAAGTTACAATGAAAGAGCAAGTGGGAGGGGGAGAGAACTAGGTCAATTACAGCAGTCGTCATTCAACATACCATCGCAACATGATGTCCTGCAGCTTTTAGAGAGGAGATAAAACTAGACTTCTGTTGTGGAGACAAAGATGCTTTGACAAAATCATTTTCAATTCCAACTATATCTGCTACTGTTGCAACTGCCTCTTCCCTATCCCCTGACAAGAGGACCGTTTTAATCCCCTTCTGCTCGAGCCTTCCAATAAATGCAACAAAGTCAGCCGGAAAATGCACCCATGAAGGATTAAAAAAAAGACAAGCATATTTGAATTGGCAAATACTTCCAATGAATGCAGGAAATATATTAAATTCAGTATATGGCGTACATTACAATGGATAAGAAAACGGTGTAACGCTGTGCTAGTATTGAGATTGAAATGAATGCTAAGCTCGTAGAACAAAAAAACTGCACTTTTATTCTGAAAAAAGTGAAGTGAACCAACTTCACATTTGGTCAGAAGAAGCACTGGTATTATTAGCCTATAATGAGTGGTACTAGGTAGAATATTCTGAGGACACATACAGCAAAGTAAACTTACCTCATTACAGTAGATTCAGCATCTTCACGCACGGTGTCAGATATGGCAATAGCACCAATGACGCCTTCTCCTTCACGTCCAACATAGACAACAGTTTTCGAATACTTAGAAGATGTTGTATTCGATGAATGATTCATCAAACTATGTTCCAGGTTTGTCAAATCAGATGGATTCACTCTTGTTTGGAAGCGTTGATGAACCCATTCCAAAGACCCAACTGCAATCAAACGCCCATCTACTTCTGCTAAAGTACCAAAACCGGGTTCAACTAACTGTCTCTTTGTGACAGGAAGGATCAACTTCAATGACTCAGCTTTATTGATAATAGCCTTTGCTATTGGGTGAGATGCAGTCTTCTCCACTGCAGCAGCAATCCGAAGAATTTCAGACTCTCCATAATGGATAGAGCCTATGGCCGACACAACTGGTTTTCCTTTCGTCAGGGTTCCTGTCTGAAAGCACAGTGCTAGTAAATATTCTTCCTTTTCAAGACAAATTATAGCCGGTCTAACAAGTTGGAGTAGTGTATAGATTAGTTTTCTTTTTTTCTTTCAAAATAATTAATATTTGTTTGTTAGTTATGCGTACTGTATATCTGTTCTACAACATAGTACAGCATACTTACTATATAGGCTCCCATTACGTAGTGTCAATAAAGCAGAACATAATAAGGGACCACTCACTCACATACTTTTTTTGAGTTTTCTGTCTCGATGTGAAATTTGGTATGCACAATACAAACTTAATAATTTCTTTTTCATCCTACTAAAGTCATTAACACAGTACTTATTACATAAATACATGCATGTTACCATATAAATATTTGTATATGGCGAATGGGGAGGATTGAGGAAAGACGAATAATACTGTCTATGAACATGGAATTACCTTGTCTAGAGCAATATAATTTATTTTGGCCAAGCGTTCTAGCACATCCCCTCCCCTAATAAGAAGTCCTTTTCTTGCTCCTGGTCAATGGTCAACACGTGCCTAATGTGAGAGTTAGTTACAAAAAGAGATACTAAAAATACCTTACCAGTTTGCTCGGCAGCATGTTTTACACAATAAAAGTTGACAAATTCGAGGGCATAAGAAAAACTAGATAAGATACCTTATCCCAAGCCTGATTAAGACATGGTTACTTTGTTACGCAAGCGTTTTGTGTCTTGTTCATTAATATATATTTATAGAACCACAGTTGACCAAACAAAAACTAATGAGTACGTGAAAGAGTATAACAACTTTACAAAATTAACCTTATCATCATTAATTCATTAATAGTTTTTGTTGGCCATTATTAGTATTATTGGGAGTATAAATGGAAAGAAAAAGTGATTGATATTAGATTACTCAGTGCCAATCAGTTTTCAAGGAAAAGAAAATTGAAAACCTTGGTATCAGATAATATGAATCAATATTTGAGCAATGAGGAATGCTAGCATAGGGTCCTTATATACATACTCTTGTCAACGCAGACTATGATATTAGAAGAAATCTATACAGGACCCATTAAACAAGAAATGGGAATCACAGTAAATGGAGTTAAAGTGTAACTATAAAAGTGGAGTGTACTGTTCAAGTAACTTCAAGTAACAGTTGTCTAAGTTTACTAAATACAGAAATCAAAAGCATCGTACCAAGTGAGGTGCCAACCAGGATTGCTGTGGGCGTAGCAAGACCCAATGCACAAGGACAAGAAACAACCTACAAATGGGGACAAAGATTATTATTTTTAAATAAACTCAGTAATTACAAACACCAACATTCGTGTCCTGCCTGGAATTTTTTTTTTATCAGGAGCAATTCCTTACACTCTTTTTCAGGACCCTACTTTTTTTCCTTCCTCTTTATCCACACTGTTGCAATCAGTTCCACATAAATAAACTCACAACTACTAGTTTACAGCACCAAGTTTTAGATTGATTAATATGAAGAGTCCAAATTAAAGGTTGTTTGCAACTCTGAAGACACATAAACGACATGCAAGATTTTGTCAAGTACGTCCTAACTAACAACAGATGCATGCAGAAAGCCAGTAAAAAGGGGTGCTTCATAGGAGATATTGAAAGAAAAGTGAATAAGGACATTCAATTAGTTTTAGTTGCAAACTTGAAGCACCGACTACAAGGGAACTTAGAGTTTAAAAATGGCTCACCAAAACATCTACAGATAGCTTTAAACTCAAAAGCAAAGGATCTCCTTCTGGGCCCGCAATGTCATTGAGCAAAACATCGGGAAATATCTGTGATCCAACAAAATACCTGGAGATAAATGCAACAACTTTGTCAAATATAAGAGGCAACATGAACTGTATACATTAAGTCTTTTCCTCGGGAAAGTTAAATGTGCATGACAATCATAAATCTTGCAAGATTCTAAAAAGAATAGACACTGATGTTTGCATGGGACACAAAAGGACACAACTATATCTTGTCTAAGTGTCAGGGAGAGACACAGGCTGGATAGCATTAACCACACTACCATTTGGGATCAGTGGAGCAAATCAAAAATTATCAACTAAAAAACTTGAATGGAAATATAAGTACTTACCAAAATGCAAATGTTGCTGCTGACAGAGTCATTACACTATATACAAATGGCCCTGCTATTGAATCTGCAAGCCTTTGTACAGGTGCTTCACGTGATTGAGCCTCCTCAACCTAAATTTCCCAAGATAAAGATGTAATATTGCCGAAACTCTACAATTGTTTGATTTCCGCATATCGCATGTCAATGGATTTATCAACAATGCTAGCGCAAAATATTCCAAAAAAACATTGAATGAAGCAAAGCAATTCTACAATGTGTTCAACACTACATTGTCCTATAAAACTGGAACAATTAGGGATGCATGAAATTGCACTTTTAACTCAGCAAAAAATAGAAAAACATGATCATATCAATTAAATGATACAGCATCTTATCACCAAGCCATTACAAAAGATGAAATACTAACCATGCGTACAATCTTCGAAATCATAGTGTTGGAACCAGTTGAAGAAGCTTCAATCCTTAAAGGACCATCCTGAAACAGAAATTTGTTTGTCTAAGAAAGAGATCAACAAGTTTGGTCTCAAGCAAAGGTAGATGAATTGAAATCACTTATGTGCCTCACATGTGAATTTAGTGAGACAACACAAAGTTAAAGACTGACCCAATTTATAGTTCCTGCTGAAACTGTGAGGCCTTTCTCCTTAAATACAGGAAGTGATTCCCCTGTAAGCATGGATTCATCTACCACACTTCTTCCAGAAATAACCTTTCCCTGACCATTCATTTCTCTAGTTAGCAAGCAATACCACATGAACCAAATGTTCAAGTGTAAGTATTTGAATGACTATTTCCATAACAATGTTATTATTGTAAGACGTTGTTGGCATATCAGGCACATCCTATCTATTGAGCATTTGGCCCTAGGGAGCACAAACTTCATGCAATAATATGTGGCACTCTCACGAATTCACGTACCACAAAAATAACTCATTGCTTTGTTTCAATTAAGGTAAACAGAATACCAATAGAAATCCGAAAGGCTTACATCTATCGGAATAGTCTCTCCAGGCAACACCAACACAGAGTCACCTACTCGAATGTCATCAGTTGGGACTTCAACACAAATTGCATCAGAGCAAAGCACGGTGTCAGTAGAAGGTGAACCTTCGGTTGAAGTAATCACAAGTCTTGACTGAGTAGATACAAGTGACTGGAAAAACATTCACCACAGCTTAATCATGTAAGATAAAATAATTAAACTTACAGTAAAATATGACTCTAAAGAAATGTCATTCATAACAGCAAAACTATAATTTGATGCTTAATTTCCATATAAGCCACTTTATCTTGGATTTTTTTTTTTTTTTTTTTTTTTTTTCCATAAATATTTATTTTTTATTATTTTTTGTTGAATTTTAAAAAAAATTAAATTTAAAAAAAAAAATAAATTTAAAAAAAATGAATTAAAAAAAAAAAAATTTTTATTTTATTTTTAATTTCCATTTAATCCTTTTTTTTTTTGTTTTTTTTTTTTTTTTTTTCATTTTT
>Ga0099825_1006695_pt1 | contig 14307 bp, 6 predicted proteins | sample SiratroredBW_FD_76838 | JGI IMG/M metagenome (GOLD analysis project Ga0099825, IMG submission 76838) | Root nodule microbial communities of legume samples collected from California, USA - Siratro red BW | ecosystem: Host-associated > Plants > Roots > Nodule | place: USA: California | collected... | reverse complement strand
TAAAATCGGATAACCCAATGAGACTTTATTGTGATAACAAATCTGCTATTAGTATAGCTCATAATCCAGTGCAACATGATAGAACCAAACATATTGAGGTTGACAGACATTTTATCAAAGAAACGTTAGACAGTGGTTTGATCTGCACTCTATATGTTCCCTCACAAGACAACCTTTCAGATATTCTAACGAAGGGGCTAAAGAGCAACTACTTTGAGAGTATTGTTTCCAAGGGAAAAATACCTATTCACCAGCTTGAGGGGGAGTGTTAGAATTTGTTTTTATTAGCTGTACTATTCGTGTTTTATTATTTCCTTATTTAGCATACTATAATTATAGTGAATGATGGTATCCCACAATCATAGGGATTTGGGTGAGTAGGTGGTATTATTATACTTCCTAAAATAGCTTTTTAGCCTTGTATATATGAATTGTAATCTTAGCATGATATGAATAAGAGTGATATTTTTTCTACCCTAAATTATAACAGATGCCTCGATGGCCCTTGTAGTTTGGTTTTCTATTGTGCTCAACTTTCAACTGTCATCCGTCATCTAACACATGTTATGATGTTTGAATCGAGGCCAAGAAAGTACACTCTAATGATGTTCTACAGTGTGTTCGCCACTTTGATGACCATAAAACTTGAGAATATGGATAAGCTTGATCATTTGATGCCTCTCCCTCCTAATACAAAATGACCTTTCACTGGCAATGTAGCCAATACTTCATGGTTCTTGCTCATGTCGATTTGACACCTGAGCTTGATTCTTTCGACGCCCAATATTCCTACATATGACATGGTTAGTGAATAGTTATTGCGACTCTCTATTACACATGTTTTTGGCCAGTCCTCCACCTTTGTCTCACACTCACCTAATATTGGTGGTAATAGTGGTGGTCGTACAAACAAGAGTTGTCGTTGCCATTATTGTAAAATCTATGCCATATTAAAGTTGACTGTCACACTAAAGCTTAGGACCAACCAATCAGCAAACCTACCCCCTTTCGAAAATTTCGGTACCTCTACCTCTCACTATTACTGGTTCCTTCAATTTCAAGCAGCTCAACAATTTGCATCGCTTGTCATTGTCGTGGTTCAATCTGGTAATTGCATAGCCTTTGTCTCTTAGCCATCCTCTCTTGGACTGGATACCTGACTTTGATGCTTCCGATCTGATTTCAATTATCTTTTTCAGAGTCTTTGCCTTTTCTTACTTTCACAAGTTGCTCTCATTAAAGTTTGTGGCATTGGTTAAACTCACTCATTCCCTAATTTTACTTTAAATTCTATCTCATTTATTGGTGGTTGCTCGTTCTATTTAATTTCCATTGGCAAACTGCTCCATTAATTTCTCTGGCTTGTTTGTTAATAATTTTCTTCTAGTTCAAAATTGAATTACTAGAAGGATGGTTAGAGTAGGATATGAGTGTGGGGGATTGTACCATCTATGACCATTGATTGCCTGTCAGACCTTGCCCGTCAATGCCTTGGTCATCGTAGTTTGGAAAAATTGTGTTTTTTAGTTCCTAGTCTTTCTTCACTTAATGCGTCATGTCAATTAGGAAAACATGATCGTCATTCATGTAGTCCTGGAGTCCGCATCATCTTGTGTTTTAGTTCAGTTTGATATTTGGGGGTCTAGTGAAGTTGGTTCAACCTTTTACGGTATTAATGTTTCGCCATTGATGACTTTTGTCACTGGTCTCGGGTCTTCCTGTTTTTTCTATTTTTTTGAAGTTTTTCACATGAAATTACTACTCAATTTGGATCACCCAGTAAAACTTTAAGCAATGCTAACGCTCAACAATATTTGTTTTCACAATTCCAATTGATTCTGAAATCCCATGACATTCTTCATCAAACTTCTAGTACTCACATCACAAACAATGGTGTCGTTGAACACCAAAACCGCCACCTGTTTGAAACAACTCACACCGGTTGTCTGCATTATTATGTTCCTTTTCACTTTTGGGGTGTTGCACTTATTAATTTTACTTGATCAATCACATACCTTTGACCATCCTCAATAATCAGACACTATACTCTATTTTGTCCCCACAATGGGAATCACTTACCCTAACCCTCCATGTCTCGGGTTGTACCTGTTTTGTTCATGATCTTATTCTAGGATAAACTCTTTGTTGATGTTTCTTTCTTTGAATCTATTTCATTGTTCTCGGATAGTGTTGTCAATAATGCTTTTGGTTGCTCAACCAGATGTTCTGACTCCGATCATCGTAAATAATACTCCTCTGGTTGCCCAACCTGTTATTGTAGCTTCGACTATGAACACTAATCCACCTTCACCGATAGTCTCTTAGCAATGGTCTCAGCGTCCACCAGTGCTTGCAACTACTGATTCCCTAAGACCATATGTTGCTCCAAACGACCCTCTAACCGCATCTGCTCAAGAGCTTCCAATTGCCTAGCGAAAAGGTATTCACACTTGTAATCCTAATGTTGAGTATGCTTGTACTCATTAATGTCACCTCTTATCTCCTTTCTATTTTTCTGTAACATCTTTTGATTTTGTGTCTATTCCTAAGTTTACAAGTGAAGCTATCGCTGATCCCTGTTGGTGACAAACATTGTTAGATGAGATGGCTTCTTTACAGACTAGTGGCACATGGGAGTTAGTCCAATTACTTCCAGAGACGACTACTTTTGGTTTTCAATGGGTGTTTATACAATGCTGGTTTGGTGGCTAAAGGCTATATTTAGATCTTTAGTCTTGATCATGGGGCACTTTTGGTTGTATCTGGATGTATACAGTGAAGGTTGGACTGGATGGTAATACTAATTGGTTCAAAGGTCGTTTGTTTGCTAAAGGCTATACTTAGATCTTTGGTCTTGATTATGAGGCACTATTTTCTCCTGAGTGCCAAGATTACTATTGTTCATCTATTTTTTGCCATGGTTGCTATTTGCCATTAGCCGCTTCACTAATTAGATATTAAAAGTGTATTCTTACATTTTGAGTTACAGGTAGAGGTTTACACGGATAAACCCTTAGGTTTTACTGCTTTTGTTGGCTCTCGCGTCGTTTATATTTTGCGACACTCCTTTTATGGAATGGCTGATATAGGGATACAAGATATATTAATATGTAGGGATTTTATTTTATTTTGTTACCTTAATCATCATCTACATATATAGTTATAAATGGAATAGAGTGTATGCTCAAATACACACGATTCCTGTAATCCGACAGTGATATATGTGTCTATATATACAGAGAACAAAATAAAGGGAAATAAGCAGAGAAGAGTCCCAAGCGTGTCACCAGTTCAGCTGTTCGAATCATGTCCTGATGCCCTCTTGCACTGAGGGCCTTATAGATGACATCTGATTCTTTGAAGGCATCGGCCTCAATGATGACAGCATTGCCTGCTGCTCGTGCCCAGAAAGGCCTGTTCATGAAAACAGAATTAGGTCTTGCACTTTGTTTCGATGGTTTGAGTATTTTACATCGTAGGACAAATTATATTATTGAAAATCTTAGTTATTAGTTTTTGTGCCGAGAATGAGGATATGACTTCTCTTACTCTTTGAGAATGTCCTTAAGCACAGTGCTCTTGCCAGCTCCCATGCCACCACCCATGAAAAGAAGCACTGGGCTCCTATCACTGTGAGCCACTGGGGCCATCACCTCTGTGCATTGGGAGTCATCATTTGTCAGTCCCATTGCTTTCATTTCTTCCACTAATGTGTTGAAAACTCTAGCCACCTTCAGATTCTTGGTCACTCTGTCGATCCTTTGTTCCCTGTGCACAGGATACTGTTTAGGTTAAAAAGGAAAATCACCCTTTTCACACTGCTCATATTAATAAAAAAGTTTCTCAGAAATGTGACACGTTCATTCTGTCTCAAACCAACAGGGATGCCCTTGAAAACTGGCACCACTCACTAGTTACAGAAGATGGTTTATTCATGAACATTATTCTTTTTTCATTTGTTGCTACTTCAAAAAGGAATGGGAGAAGAAAGAGAGCTCCATCATAGTTTCTTATTATGTTTCGATATTGATTTCTAGGGGCAACTGAAATGGTAAAATCTTTCGTCCCTATAATAATTTAGATATTCACACCCTGCATCACAACATGATCCTCACATCGATTTCAAAGATGCTTCAATAATTATTCTCAGAGAATAATGGTAATACACACCTAGTTGCCGCCATAACTATGTGCCTGAGCTTTGCTCTTGGTTCAATTTCAGAGCTAAACACCTGCAATTCCAGACAACAAAGCAAACAGTTTTTTCACCTAATAATATATCTTCAATTTCATGAGTAAATATGTTTTTGGATCCTCAATTTTTTTCTATCAAAATTAATCTTAGTTACTGCATTTTAGAAACAATGATTTTACACTAATTGCCACATTACACAGGCGGACACAAGTGGGTTGGGGTGAAGGACTCATTCCACCGATTTTCACAACATAAACATTAAATCGTCAGATTTATAACGTGTAGGGACAAGACAAAAAAATTGAGCAACTCATACATTTCATAAACCGATATAAATGATTCTGACGCTTGTTTATACGTTCACATAAAATGTAGATACCTGGCTTATCAAAGCATCACCATATCTCCAATGGAATGCAAAGTAACTGAGAATGCATCTCTCAAACTCCTCCACAAGCTTCACAAAAAGCGAATCCGCATCTGGTTCATTCTCAAAGAAGGCGTAGAGATCATCTTCACATCCCTCAGATTTCCTTATGTATTCAGTAGCCAATTTACAAAGATGAGGACAACATCTCCTATCTTTGAACCCCATTTGCCTAGCTGCACCAATTCAATACCAGAATCTCACATACAAGTATGATTAGCATCATCGTATATGATTATGTAATATATATAATATATCAATGTTTATGGATCCATAATTTTATGTGTATGTATAACTGAAAATATATTTTTATACATCATTATTACCTACGTAATGAGGGAACTTTTCAAGCTTTGGGGTATGGTTTGCCTTTGATATTCTCAGACGTGGAATGATCTTTCGATCTCTCATTTTCTTAACTCGATAATGCATTGCTGCAGCAAATATCAACCCAATGGAGGAAGCCACCACGATCTGTGTGAAGGTGGGCTTTCCATTATACTCTGAATTAACAAGATTGAGGTACGAGTGAAGAATAGTTCAATTTACATTGCACGTTTGTTAATATCAATAAAAGAACCAAATACGATAATGTCATGCATGGTAGTTGAATTGTGTTGTGGTAGTTTTTTACGTACCTTTGTGCATGTCGGTGAGAAGTGCGAGAGACAGACCATGCATGCACCACCGGAGCTGTAAGAGATTGCGAATTACTGTGTCTGGATCGCTGCTATTTTCATTTCCGAAGAATTTGATTTTCTTGTTTGAAGGAGTTCTTGTCTTCACATGTGGCTCTGCATGGCAACGGCATCGTGATTATTGCAATTTTATTTTACTAATATTCCACTGCTAAAAACGTTGAAGAAGAAAAACACCAAAATAAGTGATGTAATGGGGAGATGAATGAGTCTCCTAAATTAAGAAAAGATACGGTAATTTTGTTATAAGATTCAAGTGCATGAATAATAAAGTAAAAAATTTATCAACTTAGGAAAAAAAAATCAACAATCAACATTATACGTATTTGTATAATTAAGATAGTAGAATATTAAGTGTAGATTTTCTTGTTAAATTACTTCGCCCTTGTTCTAGAAAACTAACTTTTGATACTTTAATCTATTCATGGAAAATAAAATGTTATTTTTTCTATTGAAGATTGCGATTATTTATTTATTTATTTTTCTAAAAAGTAAATTACTCATTTTAGAGAATTAGATCCTAAAGAGGCGAAGAGGACAAATATATAAATTTGTTGGAAATGTATTTATAGAAGAGATGTATAAGAGATGCGTGTATTCATTCAAGGATAAAGATTTAGATTTATAATATTATCTTAATTTTTTTTATTGATTCAGTTATAAGGTTTAAGTATTGACAAAAAGAACTTGAAAAGGTGAGAGAATTTTTATATATTATAAATTAATTTTACTTTTAGTTGATGTAATATTTCTAACACTTTTCTTAAGTGAAATTATATATTTATAGATAGTTCTAAGAGTAGATGATATAATAGGCTTAACAAGGATATAGTTTGATACTATATTAGTGAATCTAAATATAACTCATTCTCATTTAATTGACTTTAATTCATCCTCTTAAATATATATATTTATTGAACGGATTATATAATCATTCACAAAAATTTATAAATATAGGATTAAAGTCTTTAATAATTTTTAGATTTTACTTTTTCTAGCTTTTTGTAAATTTATTTCAGTTTTGATTTTGTTCAATATAATGAAATTGGTAAGTAATTCATGGTCATTAAATATTTTATGAACACTTGAATAAGATTATTTAAATAAGATTTATATTTCGACAAAATTTGTAAATTTTATTTTTAGTATTTAATAATTTTTTGTTAATTATAAAAATATTACTAGTTTATGTTTTATATTCATTGGTGCCTTTTTTTTAAAGATAAACTATCTATTAGGTGATTATGTCAACTATTAAGTAAGATCGATAATATGTTAATCCTTTAATAATTATTTTAAATTATGAACCATTAATATGATCTTATTACGTCCTAATATCTATAACACAAAACTATCTTTTACTTATATTTATGAAAAAATTAGGAAATTATATTCTAGAGGAAAGATCATTTTTCCCAATTTATTTTTATGAACAAGATAATATCTAATACAAATGAGTCGACTAATATTAATTTGTGTAATGAAGTGATTTAGGATTTGAATATTTGTAAACTAATTTAATTATGAAATAAATTATATTAAAAAATATTTATATTATCTCTGCTCAAGGTCTCTTAAAAGAAAAAATATGAAAGGATTATTTCTTTGAGAAAACTTCTCACCACCACAGTATTATAGTCGAGATTAATTTTTAGCCAAATGAACATGCCAACAAAAAGTACTAATGACAAAATACACTATTTTTCTCTGTTACATTTTAAGAGAATTCGAACCGTGTACAAAAAAAAAAAAAAAAGAATTCCAAACAAATACTTTATCATCAAACCAAATATTTTGTAACCACACCATTGTTGACAAACATTACCATAACTACAGTGGCAATTTATGATAGACACCATCTGATATTTTTGTTCCTAAGACATATCTTTGTATCAACACTTCTACTCTTTGAGAGAACAAGCTCCAATTTTTCTCTAGCAGCAAAATCATGGGCCCACTTCTCCCTAGAGAAAAAAAAAAAAAAAGGAACAACTAAGCTATCTGATATGCAATGATTACTACTGATTCTGCAATTTCTTTAGTTTGGTCTAAAAGCAGTGATTCATGTTGGTGCACTAACTTGAGCAAAAGGGTATGGGACAACCAGCATCACTCATGTTTGGAGAGGACAGCGTAGTACAATGTTGGTCTCGAAGGCGTAGGAAACGAAACATTGCCGCTCCTGCCACTGCTCCACCACTGGGGGCTACCATGTATATCCATATGTTCTTAAACTTCCATGAGACAAGTGCTGGACCTAATGATCTTGCAGGATTCATTGATCCACCTGACACTGGGCTGCAACAAATAACCAATGACTTTGATATTACAAAATAAGACTAACCACATGTTTTGTAACACAGAAATATTGTTTAAAGTTAGAAAAATATGTTGTTAGGTATATAAGAGTGAATTAAGTTTCACGATTCACAAATTCAATGTCTTAAAGTTTTGGATTGAATATATTATCATTCTACTTATCACTCTATTTTCATTGTTGTTTTTAAAGTACAAGTTTAAGTAATGAACAACTTTGGACCACTTAATGTGAAAGTAATTTAATCACATAACTTTATACCATGTCTTGGCCATCGTAATTATGCAATATCTAAACGTAAGTTAAAACAAACAAAAGCTAATTTCACCAAGCATGTTTTGAAAAGAAAAAAGCATGTCCGTAGGTACCCTGTGATTAGCACACCAAGTCCAATTGCTACACCAGCAACAAAGCCAGATAAATGGCCCACCTGCACAGTGTTTTAGGTTATAATTAGGTAGTTACATATTTAAGAAACATAGGTATGTAACCTTGTAGCTTAGTCCTTACTGATTGAGACTCAGATGTCAAAGCTGCAACAAGGAACATGATGATGAAAGTTGCAATAAGCTCCACCCAGAAGGCAGAGGTGCACCCTTGGAGTGGCATGGTCATGATAGCATCTGATTTTATGCCGTATACAAGGCTACCTATGTATGTTGCCGACATAGAACCTACTGTCTGTGCTATTATGTAAACTGGAACCTGTTCAACAAAATAATGGTACGTAGTCATAAACCAATCAATTATACCACCAGAAAAAAATTTAACAAGGGCTATCTATGCCTTGCTATGCTATGCTAGCTCTTGTTCTATTATTATTAGCACCTTGAACCATGGAAATTGACCCATTGTAGCAAAGGCTATTGTGACAGCTGGGTTAACGTGCGCACAAGATATTGGCCCTATAGAGAAAATTATCACCACCACTGTTAACCCTGCTGTAGCTGCATACTCCGCAAGCCCCACTGCACCCTTTTGGAATTCTGTGCTTGCACTGATTCCACATACACAGAACATCAAAATAAAAGTACCCACCATCTCTGCCATTGCCTACATACCAAAAAATAGTACCTTTCATCTTACAAAACTTTATACTTTGTTTCTATGCAAAATAATGAGCCACAATATTTGGTTTCTGTTTAGATCATCATGTTTAGATTCTTTTACAGCTTCACAGGATTTTCACCGAACATGTTGTCAACATTAACACTTACCCTTCTCTCATAGTCAAAATTGCTATCTCACATTCCATACAATGTTATTCACTCCACATTGCTTACATCCTTACCTATCTAGAATCATAATGTTCAATAAATTAAGCATTGCTTGCTTTCTTTAGATGTTTGTGTTTTGAAATTATGCTTGAATAAACTTCTTTGTAAATGTATTAGAAGAAAAATAAATTAACTTTCTCTGATAAGCTTAATTCATTGTACTCTCTTGTTGTTTCTGTGAGTGTTTTAGGAAGAAATTTACTTAAAAACAATGCCTAAATATAAGATAGGTTCTTAATACTCTTACCATGCGAGCACAATTCGGGTAAATTTTGATGGAAAAAAAGTGGAGAGCAGATTCGTTGGCCAAAAGATATGCATGTTTTGATGTTGCAGCTCTGTATCCAATCTCCTTATCGTCCACAGAGAAGGCACTGCTTGATGCATAGTTTGAAGAATCAGGTGATGGATGGTTTTCATATATGTGTGTCATGATTAAACTTGTCTAGAAAATACTTCAGTATCTTTGATGAGACCTCATATATATGTAGAGTAAGTGCAAAGAACATGTTGGCAAGAAAAAGTTGAGTTCTAGCATTCCATGGAACTGTCATGATGCAGTAGTGTGGGGTAAGGTTAACTATGGTTGGGACCCTTTTGATGCTCACACATATTTAGCTTCCTAAAAGATTTTCTGAGAAGGGCATCAACATGCGATTCATGTGTTGCTTGCAATGACATATGAAGAACATTTGTGCTTATTAACTGCTCCAACTTAGAATTAAAACTACTACATTTTGCTTATTCTTTAGTATGTAGAATCCAAACTAAAAGCTAGCAGAACTCAACCACTTCCTTTCTAATCTTACCAAGTTTTGTTTGTTATTGTTCTACCTCAGTTTCTTCAATCCCTTTTCTTGAATTCGCATTCTTGGTGAATAACATGATATGATTATGTTCGAAAAAGAAAAATTTTCATCGAACAAAGAACTATCAGGTTTGGCTGTCGAACTCACTTATTAAATTTGATGTAGATTGTGTCTTTTTCTTTGTAAGAAGACCATATCCTACTAAAAAAATTTACTTTTTCATGTTTGAAGTAAGTCAAAGGAAAGTTGTAGGCATAAGAAATTGCAAAACTAGGCAGAGTATATGCCATTTTTTTATGTATTAGAATGTCATGTATGGTAAAAAAAAAGTTAATAGATTCAATATCAACCATTGAAAGAAATAATTTCTAACTAAATTTTACTTACTTTTGGTTGATTCATATTAGTTGAGATAAAGTCTTAAGATACCAGTAAATCGTGTTTATGAAAAAAACAGACTTTGTAAATAATAAGTAATAAAATAATTAAATTTTAGATTTCAATACCATATAGTATTCTTATAACGGTTATATAAATCGATATTGTTTTCCATTAATATTAATATGTATTTTTTAAAACATATTATCTCTAAAAATTAAATATGATTTTAGTATTCTAATCGTACTGATTTTTTTTACTTAACATTTTTTTCTCTAACTTCTATAAAGTATTTTATTATTTATTGTTACTTTCCGTTTAAAATTATTGATCTAACTGACACTAATGTTGTCATGTTGATGCATCAAGAATCACTACAATAAATGTCGAGTTATCATGGACAAAAAATGAAAATAATATGTTTGCGAGAAATAAAAACAGAAAAAGAAATATAGGGATTAAAAACAAAAGAACATATTTGTTAGAAGAAACATATTAATATATATACGTGAGAATTTCTGTTTTTCTGTTTTTTCATTCGTCATACCATTTATAAATGTTACAAATATATTTATGGACATCAATAATAATAATGACACTATTATTCTAATTTCTATAATTAGATAATATAAATACACAAATTTCTAATTTGAAACAAAAAAATTATAATCAACATTTAATATAAAATATTAACCACACAATTCTTATTGACATCTCCCTCAAATTGATCTGTTTGGTCAAGGATTATCTGATAAGAAACTGATGGTCAGACAATACACTCTTGGTGAAGATATTTGCAAGCAGAAGTTGTGGTGTAATATGTGAAAGATATAAAATATTTGTCCAATGCTTCCCTGATAAAAGGACATTTCACCACAATATGCTTAGTGAGTTAATGAAAAATCAAGTTTTTAACAATCTGAATGAAACTTAAATTGTTATCATAGAGTGGTGTGACAATGGTTTGACAGAAGTTAAACTAAGCCAAATTATATCAGAGCAAGTCATAGGCATAACATTGAGAATTTAGAGACACAAGACTGGTTTTTACTCTTCCAAGAGATAGGAAACATGCACCAACTAGTGAGTGATTTCTATGTATCAGGACAACTAGCTCATTTTGATCATTATAACTAACCAAATTAAGAGATTGCTCAACATGAAAGAATAGGCCTCAATTATAGGTGCCTTTAAGGTAATGAATGATGTGATGAAAACAACCAAATGAAGATGGTGAGGACTCTGCATAATTTGTTGAATGACTGCATGATAAGAACCCATAATGATCATATGATTAACATAAATAAGTAAAAGAGCAATACCAATGGGTGTATGATGAATGAACATGGAAGAATCAAAGTTGCTCTGCATAAAGGAAAAACCAAGAAAGGTGGTTTGAAACTTGTCAAATCATGCTTGTGAAGCCTGTCACAAGTCATATATAGAACGTTTGAACTTGCACACATAGTTAGAGGAGGAAAATATGATGAAATGCATTCTTCACATTCATTTGAGTGAGAAGTTGCAACAAAAAGAATGGTCCAAATAGTGCAAATGTCTCATCATAATTCACCCAATAATTTTGTTTATTTCTAACAGAAAACAAAACAAGCTTTATAATGATTAAGGGTTCTATCAAAATTCAGTTTCACTAATTAAACCCATTTGTAACCAGTGGGCTTAACCTTTTGGTGGCTGAGGACAATGTCCAATGTGAAATTTTCTTGAAGGGATTGGAGTTCATCAATCATTGTGTTGACCCAACAAATGCCTTTAATTGCTTGAGAATAACATGTAGGAATAGTTGTGCCAAATAATGTGAAATTGGTCCAAATTCATACCCCTATATTGGCTGGTGAGAAACTCGTGAGTGTGGCAGATATCTAACCTAAAAAGGCACACATGCAAATTATTACAAAGATAGATACACACCACTTCAATCCAAAACTTCAAAAGAATGAGTCTATGGATTTTTTTTTTTTTATATGTTAACTTATTTTCTACTTCATATGAAACAAAACTCACGCTTAAATTCCTACTAAATTGTGATGGTAGATAATTCATGAATAACAATGATAATAGTAAAGATAAGTATAATCATAATGTGGATGCACGTGAAATAGGTAAAAGAAAAGGAAATGAAACCCAAAGACATGGGAAGGAAGACGATTGATTAGAAAAAAAATAGTTGTTAATAGAGCTTCAACCCAAAATTTAGGAGAAACATCAAGCAAGTATCGATTTATGCAATTTGACTTAGGCATGTAGAGACAAGAATTTTGAGATAATATACCTTTTTGTTGTAGGAAATCACAAAAGACATGTGAAATATACTCCCCCACTAGAGCCAATGGGTAACATCTTAAACATTGTAAAGTTTCAACTTTAAAAAGAAGGAAGTAAATAGTGAAGCAGTTATGATGATCAATAAACGTCACAAAATATTTCTAATTAGCATTAAATAAGATATGAAAGACACTTCAAACATTACTATAAATAATTTCAGAACACTTTTCAAAACAAATTTTATTATTTATAAAATTTGGTTTATTGCAAATATTTCAAAAAGAGATGTTTATTTTCGAATAAACCAAATTTTATTAGATGGGTTAAAACAACAAAATAGAATAGGCACTTGTGATAGTCTCAAAAAGGATTATGATTATGGGAAATGTTATTTTGGGTGAGGAGATGTTCTTGTTAACAAGTTCAACACAAATCTCCATTATTTTGTAAAAAAATAGCATCAGCTATAAAAGTAACACACGGTACTCCTATATTAGACAAAACTTAATGCAAAATGGATACTTTTGTCTTGTTTTTCAATAAAAAGATTGGAATTTCACCTTAATGGTATTTATTGAAATAAGTTATTATGTTGATAACCAAAATAAAAGTCTAATCTGACTGAAAAACAACGTAAACTCTTTTCGAGTCTTGTCCAACAAATTAATAAGCAAAAATGAATAAAAAAATAACACATATTTTAATTGTCGTTCATAGCATTTTAGGTAGCAGAATTTGAGAATTTAGAATTAGGACTATCTGTTGTCACACTTTGAACCAATTAAAAGAGATGAAGCTTTGAAAATGGAGGGAAAGAAATAAAAAAAAGAGAGGAACGGAAGTGGGGATACAAGTATATTAATATTCAAGTCTTTATTTTAAATTAGTTCAATTTAAATATTTTTTTCCATGTAAATATTTCACTTTTTACTTTTAGTTTCTGTTATTTTTTTTTTCAAAATATGTGTCACTCTTTACTTTGAGTTTTTTTTTTTAATTATTTTGTCTTTAATTTCTAAAAATGTCATTTTTATTTTTAATTCCTAATAACATCAACGTGATACCGACAAATATGTCAATATTTTCACAATAGAGAGAATGATGATCGAGAATAAAGGAATTCATGTACTCTATAAAAATTAAAATCATATTCAATTCTTGCTAAATTAACTAAAATCTTCTATACTTTTACATTGTTTGACAAAAATGATGTATAGTTCGAGAAGTAATAAATCATTTATCAGTTTCTCGCGTGTTTACTTGTATTTATAGAATTAACTTATATATAGGATTAAGTTAATATTACAATCCATGTCTTAACATGATTTAAAATATAATCTATTAATCCTTGTGTATTATTAATTAGAAGGCAAGAAGCTTGTGAATATCAAAGATAATATAATAAACTTAGAATGTCGGTATTGAATGTTGGCACGTGAGGTTTTAAACACTTTAATCTCGTATTAAAGGGAGAGTTTAAGTCAAATTTATCATTATAAAACCAATTTAATAAAATACTAATTTAATAAGATGAGATTTACATTTACTATTATATTAGTGTTATTTTTAGTGGATATATAATCTTTAATATGACATTGAAGTTTATTAGTCCTCTAATTGGTGAGTCTTCTAAATGGTTATATGTTGTTAAGAACTTGAAAAAAAAAAAAAAAAAAAAAAAAAATTTTTAATTTTTTATTTTTAATAAATCAAAAAAAAATTTTTTAAATAAAAAAAAAAATAGACAAAAGGGAAATTAAAATAATTTGGGAAGTAAAAAATATCATTAGAAAACCAATTGAATAAAATACTAATTTAATAAGATGAGATTTACATTTACTATTATATTAGTGTTATTTTTAGTGGATATATAATCTTGAATATGACATTGAAGTTTATTAGTCCTCTAATTGGTGAGTC
>Ga0099825_1006693_pt1 | contig 14308 bp, 5 predicted proteins | sample SiratroredBW_FD_76838 | JGI IMG/M metagenome (GOLD analysis project Ga0099825, IMG submission 76838) | Root nodule microbial communities of legume samples collected from California, USA - Siratro red BW | ecosystem: Host-associated > Plants > Roots > Nodule | place: USA: California | collected... | reverse complement strand
TATATTTTAATACTAATGTCTATATATATATATATATATATATATATATATATATATATACACATTACATTATAGCTTTAGTATATATTTACAAAGTACTAAATAATTTTAAATTATTTAATATAAAACATTTGTAAATTATTTATATAAAAAATTTAATTCAATAACAATTTTGAGATAAAATCATTAAATAGAGTGAAACTATATATAACTTATAAAAGTGTAAATTAATATATATCCTTGTGCGCGACAGGTAATTAAATACGATTTTGTGTCGTATAAAATATTACATTGTAAATGATGAAATCATATATAACTAAGGCATATGCCTCGAAATTTCACAAATATAATCGTTAAAATATCTTAATAATCATGTATTTTTATTTTATATAATTAAATATGTATAAGTATTTGTATTCTTTATGTTAAAATTTATTTATATTTGAAAGTATATTATTTATTAAAATAAAGACTTAAATATCATTTTAATTCTTATAAAATGAGTATATATTGATTTTAGTCTCTATGTTTTTAATATTTTATCTATGAAAAATTAAAATTCTTGACCTTAATCCTTATAAAATAAATAAATTCTAGTTTTGGTCTCTATAAAATATTTTTTTATTAACTCTTTAGCATTTAAAGTTCATTTTAAGGTAGAAAATACAATTACTTTTGGGATTAAAAAACGTTTTAAAGGTTTATGAAAACACTAGTGTAGTGAATATCTAGATGATCACTTGATCTTTGCTAAACATATAAATCGTTAACAATCTCATGTTATGAAAAAAAATAAAAAGTTTATCTTTTTAAAAAGGGAAAAGTGAAATAAAATATATAGGAATTAAACTTGTTAATTTTATATTAACTAAAATCATATTTTAACTAGAAAAAAATAAATTTTAATTTTATATTTTTCTGCGATTTAAAGTTTAAATATTTTGTCTCTTGACACGATTATTTATACGAGAAACTCACTTCACATTATAAAGTAAGTTATTATAATTACTAGTGAAAATTATAAATATTCTATGTATATTCATATTCCATCATGATTATATTAAAACATTAACAAAATTTTATAAATCAAAGAATTCATAACAAGACTCAAGCACGTTACTTCAGTGGATTTCGTGACTTAAGTAAATTAAAATAAGATTTGTTTAAATTTTAAATAAATTATAAATTTAAATATTTTTAATCAAATCTTTATTAAAAATTGTAGTTTTATTTGAATATTTAAAATATTTTATCATTTTATTTTATCATTATCAATAATGTTTCCATATCTTATTCGTAGTCCAACTCACTCATTTCTTCTTTAATATCTGTGATCCAATATCTTTAATTTATTCAATATTTATGATTTAATATGTCTAATTTATTGGTCAAGTTAGAGAGAAAATTCTAATAAATACTCAGTTAAAAGTATGCAAATTTATAAGACTGTTAGAAATTAATCAAGTTTTATATAAATACAAAATAATATAAATAAATTTTGAAAATAAATATACTAAACAACACAACTAAGTATAGTAGAATGACTCAACTCTGATAAAAAAAAAAAGAAAAAATTACCCAAGCCTATCAGAAAACTGAATTAAAAAGAAATTGACTGACAAATGACAACTCAGAAACACATATAAAAACTTTAAATGGAAGAAGACAATAATAGGACATAATTGAGCAAAGTGGAAATATCATATCAATTAACGTGAGGTTCTACCAAGTTTTCAATTTCAATACTTGTACAATTATAATGTTTTTGTTCACAGTCATTATATTCCAAACAAAAAACATTATCTTTAATAAATATGAACAATTTCTGAAAAAATTTAGCCCTCTATAGATATTATTAAATAAAAAAATCAGTAATAGCAAATAAACAAATACAAATCATTATTTTCACGAAAAACCGGTAAGGTATTTTGCGGTTTGATTAGTGTTTTACCTGTTCCCACTGTCTTCACAAACCCTATTCTTTATTTTTTTTATATTGAAAAATAAAATAAAAACATTTTAATTTTTTTATGCTCTGTAGAATATTTTTAAAAAAGACATAAAATAAAAATAAAATTGGTGATGGGGCTGTTGTTCTTGTAATTGGTGATGACATGACATGCATTCACGGGACATGGGCTCGTGTATGTGTTCACGATATCACACATAGCATAACTCATTCATTCATTAAAATAATTTAATTTTTTTTAACGATACCCTCAACACTCTCTGCTTGCACATGCACTTCACGTGGTTCAAACATGGTGAGGTCGGAATCGTTTGGGTCGCTACTGAACCGACACCTCTTTTTAATATTTTCTTTATTTACCTACCTATAATATATATATATATATATATATATATATATAAACAGTCTCAAAAATATATATAATAAAACTTAAATATTTAGGGATTTATAATGTGATAATATTATGCATTTTAAGATATTGAATATATATATATTTCTTTCATCTCCAAGATATTGTTCCAACATCTCATGAGGCGTGCGTATTCAAAAGACAAAGGATTGGTACTTTTATTTTAAAGAATATCATAAACTTAATTGCAGGCGTGATAAACAATTTTAATTTATTTAAAATGGTGACTTTATATAGTTCACTTTTTTTTTTCTTTTCATAAGATAATGTCTTGACTTTTGATTAGAGATTCTTGTAATTAAAAGAAAAGGGTGGCTTTTGCAACATTGGTTGAATCTCTTTCCAATATCTAAAAACAAAGTGTGTTATCTATGGATTACACAATCCAATTTCATCTCAAACATGCTTTATTATTATATTGCTATGTAATAATGACTTTTAAGAGATTTGGAAAAACAATTTAATCATAATGCCTTATCCATAATGTCAAAGAATGTACCTGTTTTTGTATACTGTAATAACTAATTAAGATGTTGGATGAGTCAAATATATGACATTGGTGCCAAAATTAATTTTGATTTAACCAATCGAGTGGAGTTTGGTTCCGTATGGTTACTTCTTTATTCTTCTTGTATGAAAGTTTTTTTCTTTTGTTTTCTTTCTATCTTTTCCCTTGTCTTTTTCCCATGAAAAGCAAAACTAGGAAATACCTAAGATCTAGGAAGAAATAGGACACGTTATACAGGGAAATCAACACACCCATGCTCCCTAATTTTAACGATTAGGAAAATTACATGCATGGAATGTTTTCAATATATTAAATAATTAATATTGGTATTTTTCCTCCTTTCTTATCATTTCTTATAAATTTGTGTAAAAAATAAAATTCATTTACGTTTAACTTGTAGAAGTTTCATATACTTTTCATTTTTAATTTATATATAACATAATTTTTTAATAAGTTAAAAGGGATCCAGTTCAGAACATCTGAATTATTGTAAACTCTCCCATGTGTATTTAATTTCTACTGATGGAAAAAAAACATATATCTGTTAGAAAATTTTAATGAAACTACTTTTAATTATCGTCAAATGGTATGAAAAAACTCTTTCAGATCTTGCATGTAATGCTTGCCCATATGGAGTCATGTTTGTGAAAATGTCTAAAGGCCATCTTCAAAGAGTATAACCTAATAATACAGCGAAAAGTTTTTTTTTTTTTTCATTTCCCTCGTTGTGCAATTAAATCCAAAAATTAAATTATAAATTTTTGTATTGAAAATAATCGAATAACAGTCAAAATAACCAAACTGATTTAATTAATTTGAGTTATTAAATTTGTTAGTTGCACTCAATAGGACGAACACTTGTATACTAGTATACCTCGACACATGTTACACTATAGTTTAAACAAAAACGAGGAATACAAAAAAATGTGGAGTCCTAGGATGTTTATGTTTGGAGATATTCCAGTTTGTTTAGCTTTCTACTTGCAGCAAATGATTTTGGTGAAGAAAGTAGCACCATAAAAGCAAGATTCGCCATGTTTCAACATAACTGGGTGGCATCTTTCTCATAAGTCTATTTAGCCATCTACAAAAGTATATGCTTAGGATTGATATGCCTATGCTATCATGTTAACAATCACACTGTTTCCCATTAAAAAGAAACTCTATCATAAAGTTTTTTGTTTTTTCTTTTAAGTTTCTCTTCAAAATATTTTCCAAAAACTAATTAATCACTTAGGTGACCATGGAGAAATTATGATATATAAATGACTTTCTACTTGAATCTAGATTAAAAATTATATTAAAAAATAATTATTAAACCAATAGAGACATCAACACTTATGTGTCTGAAAGTTATGATATAAGTGTATTTCTGTCTATTCTAAATCTTGAATTATGTGATGGTAATGACAAAGTGATGATTATTAAGAACTAGACTTTAAGTTTAATTTAACCTTACAAAATCGGCTTGTAAGGTGAGGTTTGCACCCATTTATAAAATATTGAAATGCCTCATCAACACATCTCGTCATGCTGATTCGAGCGTGAAACTTATATGTAAAGGTGGTCCGATAGCGACCCGATAACAAATGACTCAATAGGTTCAACAATCTTATTAGGATAGACTTTCATGCCATATCAAAAAATAGACTTTAAATCTAACTCAACCTTACAAAACCAGCTTGTAAAATGAGGTTTACACCTATTTATAAACTATTGAAAGTAGTCATCAACAATGATAATTTTGTATCAATGTTGTTGTTCTTAAAATACACAAGAAACCCCCAATATGAGGAACTAGTGTCGTGGCTAAACAGATCACGTCACAGACAAAGGCATCTTTCATATGCATCTTGCTTCACTAATGGAGAAGCAACTCTTACATAATTCTAGGCTTTTCATTCTCATTTCTCACTCATCCACAACACAACACCCTTCTCAAGAACACAACAAACTATGGTGGAGACAAGACACAGAGGATAATTATTGCACGTGTTTCCTTCAAACTGGACCCTCCTATGTTGCTTTTATAATCAAACTTTAACAATTCAAAAACCTTATTAAATATCACTGTTTTGTTCTTGTTGTTTACCAATAGGATAAAAAAATTCAATTATACTGGAGAAGATTAATATTAATATCTATATCAGTGTATCTAATCTAAGTTTATCCTTAAAAAGAGTAGTTTCAAAATTGAATTAGTATTAATAAAATAATAAATAAATACTCCTTATAATACTATAATTAATAACTATAAAGATTAAAATTTTTCTTTTATACGTTCTTGAAATTCAAATAGCCATACATGTCTAATCAGTTATACTATAATGTGCAGTTTTAAGTCTCAGCAACATACGGCCACGTCCACTAATGATAAAAATGAATTTTTTAATTAAAAATAATATGTTAACCTTTTTCATTTAAAAAAAAATGGGGTTACGTCAAACATTTTTATTGATAAACTAATTTTGTGTGATTTTGCCTTTTTTTTTTTAAGTCAAATGAATGATTTATTTCGTTCAAAAGTTAAATCAATGCACCATTTTTCGGTCAATGATTGATTCGGTCCAGTTTTCAGATCAATGATTAGGTATTTAAGTTGAATTAAAGGTGAGTTTTTTTTTTTCTAAAAAAATTCCTTCACGTTCTATTATTCTTTAAACTATTAATATATTATTTTAATATTTTTGTCTGTAAGTTAGTTTATTTTTAAACTAATTATTTGCTGGGCAAACTTTTGCCTTCTTATAAGTTCAGGCACTATTGAGCTATTTGTAAAGTTGGGATTATGGTTAAATAGGTTAAGTAGTCATTTAAAAAAACTGGTGCAAGTTAATTAAGTTTTTTTTTTCTTCTTATCAAAGCGGTGAAATTTATTTCAAATTACTCAAATTATTTTTTGAATAAAAAAGTAGATAAATAGTGATGGAAAAATAAAATCGTCATTTAAAATACAATCTGATTTATTATTATTATTATTATTATTATTATTATATTAAAAATATCATAATTAGATTATTATCATAGTATACTACTATAACTTATATTATCATAATTATTAGTATTATTATTATTGATGTACAAAGAAATATAATTTTAGTTTATTGATAAAATTGAAGTTATACTTCTACGTACCTCTTCAATATCATAAAAAAAAAATTAAAATTGCGGTTTTGAATGATGGATTCGTTTCAATTTTAAGAAGAATTAAAACTGTTTGTAAATACGGGTTTTATAACAAAATTAGTTTCTAAACAGAATTTATATATATTTGTAATTCTATAAAAAGTTATAGATTTCAATAATTTTGTAAAAAATGACCTAAGTTTGGTAGGAAAAAAGGGGGCTAATTAGGCATCGTTTTGTCTAAAAGATGTATGAAAAAACATGAATTTTTGGAGCCTTTTGAGTAAGGGTTCCACTTATCTGTAGCACTACTGCATATAAGTGAATAACTTGATGACAATTAATGACGAAAAACAATAAGAAAAGAAAACCCAGGACAACTCTAATGGTCCAAAATGTACTTGAAATAAAATTCGAAAACATCAATGTTGGGCTTCGTGGGTTCTGCTTCTCTACTCTTGTGTTTGTTCCCCTAAATCATGATATGTCAGCTGCGTTATTGTGATGCTTCTCACTGTACTTTCATGAAAAGTTAGATCAACATTGACAAGAGATATAATTTCACTCACTAATCAAATTTCAAGGACGTCCTATTGTTGCACTTCTTCTATCTATCATTCTTCCTCACATAATGCATTTACAAAAACTTATTTATACTTTATTTACCTCTCTTATAAATAATATTTTTAGACATGTCTTCAAATAACTTTTTGAACTATAAATTACATTTTTAAACATGAAACCATAACTTCAAATGGATGTCCTTTGCATAAATATTTGAGAGATTATGAAAAGAATATACCAATGTGATCATAAGTTATATTTTCAATTTATTTCGACAAGTTATCTTAAATAGTTTATGAAAACAACTTATACAAATATATGCTTTAATCCTATTTTCGTTTTCAATTATAAAAACAACTTATATTATAAGTATATAAGTATTGATAAGCACTTAATTAGACTGTTTGTAGAAACACCCAAGAGCCTTTTTAACAACTGTTTGCTTATGCTGGTATGAGGTGAAACACTAAAACCATAATTCTTATCTCATATATATAATCATAACCACAAATTTATGTATTATTGATGTAAGATAAACCCAAATGAAAAGCCTATATTCCATGGCTCTTGTTGTTTTCTTTATTTAGTGCATTGGAATATGAAAATTCAAGTTTGATAAGCCTGGTGGATGAAAGCTGTGAAATTTGTAAATATTCCAGTACTGTCAGAAGAGATTGTGAGAGGAACTCTGGCATTAATAGGTGATTGTTGACTCCCAAGTAGTATGAATAGATATTACTTTGATGCTTGCAGTCCTAATCTAGATCAATTTCAAGGATTGATTCTGGTGCTTTCAATAAAATGATAATTCATAGCCAATTCATATTTTTCGTCACACATTTTGCTGCACTATGTTTTCAAAAGGGTACTAATTCTTGAAGATTTCACGTGGACTAAATATAAGGTTTTTCAAATATATCGTGAGAATACAATATGGTAGCTAAAAAAGGTGTTTAGACTGATCCAAATTCAGCAAACCACTTTTGATGGCGTTCAATGTCAGCCTGAGAAACACTTGGTTGATCTCATCCTTGGACATCAGGGTCCTTGGAAATCTCATCCTTGGACTTCTTCTTGATCTCACCACGCTTCAACGCAGGTAATCAATAATGGTGAAAGTGAGGAGCTAGTTTTCACACCGCCAAGATTTGTTATGTTTGATACGGGATCAAATAAACGTACTATATCTGTCTGTTGTTATTTTCTTATGCTTGATGCGAATATACTTTTAACATGGTGAGGTTGCTTGAAGTATGCACTGACACTTCCCAAACTGAAGCGACAATAACCAACCAGTTCCAACTACCAATGATAATGGTGCAAAGTGTTTGTTGTTGCAGTAAGTTAACGAATGAGGCTAGCAAAACGAGGTAATTAACACGGTAAAACAAGAGACACAGAGGAGAACGGAAGTGTGTCTACGGTCAAATGTTAATTACTGTTTGCTTCTACATATATATGTGTCGGATCTAAATAATAGTATAACTTGATATTTTGCTGAATGTGTTCATAAACTGGGTAGTGTACAACGAAAGAAAAAAATATAATATATCAAGATTGAAGATCGCGCCATTACCGACAGCACACTCACGTGTACAGATAGGTGACTAATAAATGGAAGTTATAAGTTCTAAAACCATAAATCCGCCACAACCATTCTGCAGTAAACTCTTGATTGTGAAGGATGGATAAAATATATTTCCATAAAGCTTTAGAAAACAAGAACGGACCTTCTTGCTTGTTCGGTCAGATTTTATGATAGTTAGATCAATCAGAGAAGTTTCTATGAAAGAAGTGCATGCATGCATGCATGCATTTGAAGCCAATGTTTTGAAATTGATCAAAATAAAAGTAATTAAAACTTGCTATCCCACAACTTGACCGGGTAGAAAGTAAATCCTCCATTTATTAAAAATGCATCAGCTGCAAACTTGCTACATTGGCAAGTGAATTTTCTTTCTATTGATATCTACTGTTTTTTCCACTGTGATGCTTGGGAAGGGGATGTTCTATGATTAATGTCAGTTACTGACGCAGTCCATCTCTAACCAATTCTTCTAAGCCTTTCTTCAGTCTTTCTGCAGCAGCTCTGCAATCATTCTCTGTCAAGCCGCCAAATGAGATTCTAAGATTGCCGGGACAACCACATGCCTTTCCTGGGATTACTGCAACACCATGCTTGTTGGCTAGCCAGCGAACAACATCAAAATCATCGTAGGCATTTTCATGTGGGAGCTTTGCCCACAGGTATATGGCACCCTCTCCTCCTTTCACAGAACCCTCTCCAAGGGGGGAGAGAGCTTCTAAAACAATTTCTCTGTTCTTCTCAAGACTTTTTACCCGGTCCACAACCCACTGAGGCCCCAGTTCCAGTGAATACAGGGCAAGATACTGCGATATTATTGAAGCACAGATGGGAATGTTGTCTTGAACTTTGAGAAGTTGGTCAGCAAAGTTTTCTACTTCAGAGGGGTACGCTATCTGCAATAATCAGGTATTAGGACAGACTAGGCAATGCTGATCTGTTAACACTACTTTTATGAAGTTTGCAACTGAAAGTGTAACTACTATGCGGCACACAAAAATGGATGAGATAATAAAACATAAAGACATTGAGACTTGGAAAGAACAGGGATTTTACTTTTCTTGTTTTGTAGGGTGGGGCGGAACCGTTATCAAATTCTTGCCTGATTTGCTTATTGTATGATATAAGAATAGAATTGTTTATATTTTTCCTACCCTAGAATACTACTATGATAGGTTATATTATAGATATACTTAAGTTTTAAGCACCTCATAAATTAAGTATTTTTAATTGAATTTCTATTAGAAATTGTCATTTCATTGAATATCCAAAATCTTTACATTTTTTAATTAAACCCTAATCGTTTATAAAACTTGAACAAGACGTTACTATTTATAAAAATCCAATCCAATGGTTGTGTAGCATGGTTGATAAACCCTTTATTTCACTAGAGAGGTCATATAAACTCTAAGTCTCGATGTTTTTTTCTCCTGCAGATGAGACTACATAAAGAACAGATGGCACTTACATATCCAACCCGCCATCCCATCATTCCATATGCTTTTGAGAATGAGAAAACATTGACAATATGATTTCCCTCAACACAAGAATGTTTCAGGCCATCGTACATAAAATACCTGCATGCAGAATTAATCTGTTTATTACTCTATTTTTGAAACATGAACTTGTAACTCAGAATTGTAGAATTGTCGTAGGTAGTCATATAGTTAGAGAAGAAGACTACAAGTAGGATCTCATAAGAATTTTGGGCACCCGGGCTGACTACAATGTAAGTGAAAGAGATTAAAAACTTATTTTAAATGGTAAATAACAGAAAAACTAGTCAACAAAAACTCTTTTTTTTTTTTGTTTTTCTTTTCATAATTAAAGAAAATAATGTCATAAGTTCTATTAGAACAGCAAGTTTAAAAGGCTTACTCGTATGTATTATCAACAACAAGCCAAGAGCCAGCCTTCTTGCATAGATCCGAAATCCTCTGATCAAATAAGAGAAAATACACACTCAGAAATTTTATCATTTAAAAAAAAAATAGCATCATGGTCAATCAATATATTCTTTGGGAATATTATGTGATGTCAAATACAGGCATATTGGCAACTCAAGAAGATTAAAAATGAAGCACATCTAAAATCATAGTAGCTGTTGATATATTCAGAAAGGGGGAAAGAGAAACCTTTAGAAGGGGCTCCGGAATGTAGGTTCCACTTGGATTGCCTGGATTTACAACACTAACAAGCTTTGGAGCTGGTTTAGTTTCCGACAATATTCTTTCCAACCAATCTGAAAATCAAGACATTTCTCATAATAGCCTTAAACATAGAAATCAACATCAGAAGAAGCTGTAAACTTGGATGATAAAAGTCTAACAGACATCAATCAGCCTTCTAATATTTTAATTTTGTATATATAAGGGATAGCATTGAGTGGTTGTTCATCAGCATGAGCATTTAGGACATAGCAATAAGTGAAACTACAGATAGAGTAGCATCAACGAGTCAGTCATTTACAAAGTACAAGAAACCAAAAGTTCAGTCATTTACTAGTATACAGACCAAAATCCATTCAATATTCAACTAATATGTGAACCCCCTGGATGGAGGAAAATAGATGCTCTTGGAAACCAAAGATTGAGTTTGACTCCCTAGTCCTTGCCAGTAAAAATGGATTACAGAAACAAGATCATGCAGCTTCTTACCTGCATCAGGATGAAGTGTGTCTGGACTACCGGGACCAACTAGTATATTGGTAACACCAGTCATCTGGAAGGACATGTACGCATTGAAGTAGTAAGGAGCAAACAGAACCACGGAATCATTCGGATCACACAGAGTAAGAACTAGATTGACAAATGCCTGTATTTGTTGGAATAGAATGAGTTACCACAGATTTTTGAGATGGGTAGAATAATACTGTTGAAAGCTTAAACTCAAAGAGATCAAGTAGCAACAGACAACAAGTCATAGAAGCTATAAACTGTGAGCTAATCCAGTCAACTCTAAGAGTCAGAATAACAAAAACCATGCTAGTCCTATTGGATACTTGTCCTTTCAAATGCATTTTGAGCTTCAGGAAGAAGAAGTAACAACATTATAATGGTTATAGATGGAATTTTATATAAGAAATCAATAAAGGCTAAATTTAAATGGTTATAAAGAAGTCAAATGGAAGCTGGAATGCTAATGCTTCACCTTTTCAGAAACTGTGTTAGCTTTTCTAGGATAAGACAAAATAATGAACATAAAACAAAAATTACAGATCGAATGTTATTGATAGCCTCACCTGATTGGCCCCTGCTGTAACCATTACTGAAGATTTGTGCAAATTATTTTCATCACGCAACTACATGAAAGTGATAAAAGAGAATGAGTTAATTCATTGGTCACCAAGATCCAAAATTCAATATTGGAAAATAATTTATCAGAGCAGTAAGAGACAAAACACCTTGCTATGACAGCAATTAATTTCCTATTTTATTTAGTTTTTTAAATTAAGCAACATCTATTGAGGGAGAGACCATGATGGATTACAGCTATATTTAACATAATCAAGTGCTTAGGAAAAGTAAAAACAGTGTATGTACAAAAATTTTGACCAGTGAAGGGAAAAAAGCATAAGATATGACATCTATAACAAATTATAAATCAGATAATGCCTGAATGCTATGAGAAAACGTTGTTAAATAAAGTAATATACAATCAGTAATAGCCAAACAACGTCTATGTTCTAAAAATTATCCTGACTCGTCCAAAACAAATAAGTTACGAGACCCAGGTTCAGCTGAATCCATATTTCAGTTCACCAAATGCCAACACAATGCAATTTGATAAAACCAAAAGACCAAAGACTATACCAGACACTAATAGGTCTAAATTTAACTGCAGTGTCAATGTATGTTTGAGTTCCAATATATTTCAGAATCTACACAATATAAGATTTCTATTATCCCAAATGATATCACAAGTTGTTGTGCGGACAATACAGTACTATGTTATCTACATATATTACCTTGAATAAATAATAAAGGTAATCATCCTTAAATGAAACACAACAACTATCAAAATTTATGGTGTAAAATGCTTCGGATTGTCCAATTCAACTGCTACAAATGACATTCTATGGTTTTCAACATGGATGCAAACCTAAAGCTCTGATCAAATGAAGAACTTCAAACAGATAACTTGACTTTCCACATTCCCACTTGTACAGAATGCATATTGTAAGAAGAAATTATACCATTTACCTTTTTTATTAATGCTGCTCTGAGTTCAGGAATGCCTTCGTCAGTACCATATCGACTGACTATAGGTTCAAATACAAGTTCTTTCACCTTTTTCAAAGCTTGCTCTGGTGGTTGCCAATGAACCACTCCCTACAGTAGATAATTAAAAAAAATCCATTAAAAATTGCAGCTAAGAAGCAAACAGTAATACATTAAAATCAAAAGAATACTGGTGGTAATAAGTCAGAGCCATAAAATTTAAAAGCTGATGGTAAAACTTCAGTTGATTATTATGTGTGTTGAACCAAAATCAGATGCATAATCAAAACCACATGGCCTTCACTTTAGCTCAGTCCTATATGTAAGCTACATCATATAAATCAGGCCCTAACCTAAATTCAACTTGAAATCAACCTTGGAAATTGAGGTCATTATTAACATTCAAATAGAGCAACACAGCCAAAAATATAATTCTGTTCATCTCATTTCCTTTTCTCGTAAAAAATGTTGTGACTCGGCCATTTTGTAGATCAAGCAGGAAGCAGATTTATGAAACAGTCTCCCCAAGCATTTTAAGGCCGTGCCCATAATCATCATTTACAGCTTACTAAAAGGAACAAACCCATCTAAACTCGCACCAAAACACATCCCAATTCTTAAATAGTAGAAAATAAAATTGTTCTCATTTCCCAATCTCTCTCCAAAGAACACCAAACTCCCAAGCAAGTTAAACTAATGTGTAATCAAACATTGAAAACCCCATCTCCTTCTCCAATTGCCTCGCAAAAATCAAGAAGGGGTTAGATTAATTACTATTAACAAGCATTGGAGAGACAAAAAATACCTGGGCCAAAGACACGGCATTTTTAGATCCCCGGATCAGTTCCTGCATCTGCAAACACACAGACACCAACAACCTTGGTTATCAAAAACATTTTATTCTCAAATCAAACCAAACCAAACATCATCAATCCTAAAGACAAACAAACACCCATTGGAAGGGATCAAATTCCAATGAAGAAAGAAATGGTATAAGAGTGAGTACTGTGTACCTGAACCATAACGGGCATCTCTGTTTCCAAGGCCCTCCTTGAAAGCTTCAAGAGCGAACTCATCTCTCCCCAATTCTGTGATCTTGCCCTCACCAGAAAAGTAAAAAAAGCCTCCCCGTGAACCTACCTAACCAAAAGACACCAACTTTCAGACGCTAGCCTTATACCTTTCCGAATTATTAAACAAAAATACGTCACCATATATATATAATTTAATAAAAAGAGAAGAAGAAAAAAACAGAAAGAAAGGGAACTTTTTTATTTACAGAAAAAATGAAGCTTGTCACGCTTAATGAAAAGGGAGACCTTTTTTTTTTATGTATCTATCTAGTTCAGTTACTTTTCGGTGGTTTCCCTCGTTTGACTTTTGGGTTGTCAGAATGAATATATTTTGTGCAGCAAAAGGAGTGAGTCAGTTTCCACTACTATTGCTACTTGCTACTGCTACATTTACTGGTTTTGTTGGTCAAGGAGGATAGAATCGGATGCGGTTTGTAGAAAAGAAAGAAAGAATGGAACAAACAATTTCACCCACACCAGTAATTATCCTCCTTTCCTCTGTGCAAAAATTGTCTCTTTCATTTTTTGGGTATTTTTCAAACGTATGAAAAATAAACGTGGTTGTTGCAAAAAAGGTTCCTTTTTTCTTTTTTTTAACGTGCGTCAGAATTGGGGTGTGAAACTGTTTATTGCAGGAAGGGACAGTAATTCCCAGAAATTGAGGGAAAGAGAGATAAGTGAAGTGTTTGTTTGTTTGTTTGCGAGAAGGGAAAAAAAAAAAAAAAAAAGGAAGGGAAAAAAAAAAAAAATTTTTGAGAAAAAAACAACTTTCTTTTAGAATTGGGGGCTTTTTCAAAAAGCAAGGGCAAAGAAAACAAAAGGAGGAAAAAAACACAACACGGGCCTTCCAAAAC
>Ga0099825_1006690_pt1 | contig 14309 bp, 7 predicted proteins | sample SiratroredBW_FD_76838 | JGI IMG/M metagenome (GOLD analysis project Ga0099825, IMG submission 76838) | Root nodule microbial communities of legume samples collected from California, USA - Siratro red BW | ecosystem: Host-associated > Plants > Roots > Nodule | place: USA: California | collected... | reverse complement strand
CTTTTTTTATTTTTATTTTAAAAAAATGCTTAATTGATTAAATTTAACTTCTTTTTTTTTTATATCTTTTTATAAATATCTAAACTAATCAAATATTATTTATTTTATAATAATTCCTAAAAAACATTTTTTTAATTTATTATTTTTGAATTTATTATTATTTACCCGGACGAAATCGGGTGTTGACAAAATTCAATTAAATAAGTCATAATTAAAAACTTAATTTATTATTGATTACGATTCAAGAAAATCATATTAAGGCTTATAAATATGATTAAATTATGTTTATGATTGGACTTAATTGATAAATATAAAAATTTTAAAATTTAATAGATCAATATGTTTTTTAATAAGAACTCAATTTGAAAATGTGATGAGAAATTCAAAACTTGATTATGCTTTTTTACCTTTTTAACGAGATAAGAATAAGAGGTAATGATAACGTGAGTTGAATCCAATATAGTTCAATTGAAAATTTATAAAAAAAAATTGGATACAAAATAAAAATTAGTAATAGAAAACACATTCAAAAAAATTATGAATTAAATTAAGGTTTGTGGTAGGAATTGAGGGTGTTCAATAATCATTGCTGAATAAAAAAGAAAAGGTTTAAATTAAATATTTATTCATGAAAAATGTTGTGTCATTTAACATTTAGAATTCATATTAATTGTTATTATTTGAAGCAGCATGGCAATATTCTGAATAAGTTGAACACACCACACAAATGAAAGTGAACCTACCAACAAAAAGAGAACTCGACTTTTTCTATTCTTGAAAATTCAACCAACCGATTCTGCAGAAATTTTCGTCAGAAGTAACCCAACTGTCATAAATTAGTTAAGCCTAACGCAATTCAAAGTACCAAAATACCCTTCTCAGAGATAAAACGAACAAAGAACAAAACAAGGACATCCTTCATTCTTCTCTTTGTTTTTTCTCTTTCCTTCATCCAAACCATAAAACTGAACCATTTTTAATGAATAATGGGAACGTTTCAGAGCTTCAGAAAAGCATATGGAGCTCTCAAGGACTCTACCAAGGTTGGCCTTGCCAAAGTCAATAGCGAATACAAGGTCATATCATATATCATTTCTTCATTATATTCCACGTAAAAATGCATGCATGCATGCATGCATGCACACGTATTTTCTTATTCTTTTGAAATTTTAATGCATAGATTGATTCTGTTTCATTTTGTTTATAAAGGAGTTGGATATTGCAATTGTAAAGGCTACCAATCATGTGGAATACCCTCCCAAGGAACGTCATGTTCGAAGTATATATATGTTAACATACAATTTACAATTTCTGTTCAATTATGCAGATGATGTTTTTACATTTTGATAATATCATGAAACTTGTTTAATTTACGTAATCTCTTGCTTCTATTCATCGATTTATGTTTTTTTATTTTCCTTGCACAAATATTCCTTTCACATTCTTCTCTTATATATAATATTCCTTAAATTGTTTGCAGAAATATTTTATGCAACATCAGCACACCAGCCACGAGCAGATGTGTCATACTGCATTCATAAACTTTCTAAGAGACTTTCCAAAACACGAAGCTGGATAGTAAATCCTTTTATTGATACTCATATATTGTCTTTTGAAATCGCTGTGAACTAAATCATCTTAAGAACTTATTTTTCAGATATGACATGGTAATAAGTATTGGAACAGTTTAGTTAATGATTTTGTTATATTTTTTTTCTCTTTATGTACATATACTAGGAAAAAAGTAATGAAAAAAAGGAAGAATAAAAGAATGAATGATATATATTGTAAAACTAATGACTTATGATGTGTTCATCAATTATCATAGAGTAAAACTAAATTTTCATGATTGCATAAAATTCACATGTAATTGAATGAATCACAGGTTGCCATAAAGGCATTAATAGTCATTCATAGGACTTTAAGAGAGGGTGATCCTACCTTTAGAGAAGAGATTCTTAACTACTCACGCAGGGGACATATTCTCCAAATATCCAATTTCAAAGATGATTCAAGCCCTCTTGGTAAATTAATTAGTTATGCAGATTACTTAATTTGTTGCAACTATTTTGAACATCTTGGCCCTTTTCTTTCTCATTCAATATTTTTACACTACATGACCAATTCAACTTATCCTTGTAGCTTGGGATTGTTCTGCATGGGTTCGAACCTATGCACTATTTTTGGAAGAAAGACTTGAATGCTTTAGAGTGCTTAAATATGATATAGAATCAGAACGTTTAACAAAAGCATCACCAACTGCAACTAAAGTGTGTGCTTTTCCTTGTCTTGTTCACACTCAAGTTTATTTTTCAAGCATCATATTTCTATGTTCAGAATACTATTGACTTTTTCTACTTTGACAGGCACACAGTAGAACTCGATCGTTGACTGGTGAGGAGCTGTTAGGGCAGTTACCTGCACTGCAACAACTCCTATATCGCCTTATTGCTTGTCAGGTATGAACTAATGGGAAATTTCATAGTTGATGACTTAAATTTGTTAAAACACTTTCCTTACCATTGAATTTTCTTTAATATGTTGCAGCCTGAAGGATGCTCTTATAGCAACTATCTAGTGCAGTATGCGTTGGCCCTGGTATGCATTTTGTTGTTCAGTATTTGCACTCTCAGCATAATAGCAATTTGAGTATCATCTCAGAAAATGATTAGGTGCAATAACGTGATTAGTTATGGATACCTTTACCTGTGATCATGGTATTCATAGTTGAACTACTATCTGTCAGCAAGGAGCTATTAGAATTATATGGACAATTTAATTGGTTTAATTAGGTGTTTTTTATGTTATTAACTTAGACTGATCTTTAATGTCAATCTTGATTACAGGAATTATCAAAGTGAAACTGTAACTGAGGGATTTGCATCTAAGTTTTGTCTAAATTCATATTTGCATGATTCTTGCTATTAGATAATGTTACCCTTGAATTGAATTCATTGAACAAATGACTTCCACTCATAAAAGAAGTTCACGGTGATTTGGTGAACTACGCAATGAAATTATTACTTTGTATCTCCTATACGCTCAAACAAGAGAAAACAGAGAAGTTATATAGGAAAACCAGAGGCACTAATTTTCTGGTTGTACAGTTGTGTTAGTTATATCTAATACATTATCATCCCCCGTGAATTTATAGTGGGTTTAGCAATATTTTAAAAGAAGATTGAGACAAGAGTTTGGTAAGAATATCAACAATTTGAAGTCTTTCTGGAAGATGTAGAAGAGAACAAAACCATGTTATTTCAGTTAACACAACAGTTATGCTCCTGTATTAAGCTTCTGTTTAATACAGAATTCAAAAATAGACATTATTATCTTGAGCAAACTTGGAAACACTCAAGAGATTCTTGGTGATGGTATAGGAACAAGCAACATATTGTTCAGAAGGAGAGGCGAATTATGATAAGGCAAAGAACAGAAAGCAAACCAAACATTTTGAATCTTATACATGTACCATTACCTATTTTGACTGTGTCATTGCCAATGTGGAAACTTTGTGAGAAAGATTACTGGAATCATTTGTAATGTGATGAGTAGCTCCACTATCTGGATACCATAGCGGAAGGTGTTCTAAGAATAGATGAGGTAATATCAATAGTATCTGCATTAAAGAACTGAGAATGATTTGCAAAAGCATTAGATTGAGCATCAATGCCATATCTATGCCAACAGTAAATAGCAATATGACCAAATTTTCCACAAATCTGGCACTGTGATCTTTTAGTAGAAGAATATGAATTGATCATATTAGGTTTATTATATTGTTTGGACTAAAAAAATTTAGAAAATTTATGAGAGAAAGAATTCCAAGACATATTTCGATGAAACTTCTGAGCATAACCACCAAAATTGGACTTATGAGATTGATTTCCAGAAACAAGATTAGCTTCAATGGGAGTATTAGCAGAGACTATGTGCTTGTCAAATTGTTCCTCTTGTGAAAGAAGCAAAGCTTCAACCTCCTCAACAGTATAAGGGTCCAAACTAGATAAGATTGCAGTGATAAAATCATCAAATTCCTCAAGCAGACCCTCTAAAGTGGCTTCAACACGATCATCATTTGAGATGAGAGAACCAATGGCTGCTAACAAATCAACATATTTCTTGATATCAAGAACATAATCAGTGGAAGAGAGAAATGTGGAAGCCAGGTCAAAATCACAAAGTTCTTGATACCATGTTATGAAAAGAGAAAACAAGAGAAGAAAGATATTTTGTATAACGCTTAAACAAGATAAAATAGAGAAGTTGTATAGGAAAACCAGGCACTACTTTTCTGGTTTCGCAGTAGTATCAGTTATATCTAATACATTATCATGGGAGCCTAATTCATCTTCAACACATCATTTAACTTCATGAAAGAAAATGAAATTTGATTATTTTTCAGTGCATCTTTTACTTGTGTCTCATTTTGTCATTTACTTTTGGTTTTTGGCAATGTCATGTAGGTTTTGAAAGAAAGTTTCAAAATATATTGTGCACTCAATGATGGAATCATCAATCTCGTGGATATGGTAGTTTCTAGCATGCTTTAATTTACCATTTGATAATTTTATTTGATATTCAAATCACACTAACTAGTGAAAATTATAGTTCTTCGATATGACAAGGCATGACGCAGTGAAGGCTCTAAACATTTATAAAAGAGCTGGTCAACAGGTTTACAATAATACTATTTCTAACACATGTTAATTGATGTCCAATATGCATCAAGCTTTATGCTTTATAAGGTGTTGATGTTTTCTTATGAACATTATGCAGGCTGAGAATCTTGCTGACTTCTATGAATATTGCAAGGGCTTGGAACTTGCCAGGAATTTCCAGTTTCCAACACTGAGACAGGTTCTTTTTGTTTGTTAGAGTAAACCATATGTGATATTATGAAAGGAGGAATCTAACAATTTTTTTTACTATATAATGAACAGCCACCTCCCTCTTTCCTTGCAACTATGGAAGAATACATTAGAGAAGCACCTCAAACAGGATATGTTAACAAGAGATTGGTAAGAAAAAATCATCTACAAGTTCCTTAGGAATAAACGTGTATGTCATACATATTCTTATGTTAGTATGTGAATTTCAATGAACTGATAGGATCTCTTTCTAACATAATAATAAAGCCTGTGAGTCTAATCCATTATGGCAAATGAGGCTTAAGCCATTTCTTCAAGGAGCAGGAGCTAAACAGACCTTAAATGTATTATATATTATGTTTATAACTTGCAAAAATGCAAACTCTTAAACATATTTGCTAATTAAACAAGTTAGAGATATTAATTTATTCTGCATTGGCTTCCAAAGTATTTTTTTATCTCTTTTCCAAAACCTGTTTCACAATGTATCCTCAGAATTATACTTAAAAAAATTGTACCAATGTCATTATTTATTGTTTCTGCAACTTCTCACATAACACTACCCTATTCAGGTTTCATCATAGAGAAACTGATACAACGGAAAAAAGTGATCATTTTTTCATAAAAAACTTGCTCTAATGCTTTCACTATGAAACTACTTATACTTGCAATGTAATAAATGTTATTCAACATCAGGAATACCAAGAACATGATGAATCATCTAAAGAAGATTCAGAATCCAATGAAACTGAAGAGCCTCAAGAAAATGAAGAACAGTATGAGGAGGTCAACGAGGAAGATTCGGTAGCAGAGGAAGAAGTACCTTCCAAGGAGGAGGAGGAGGTGGCGGTTGAGCCTCCTCCTTTGATATCAACTGATGATGGTACAGATGATTTGTTGGTATGTGTTTCATCATAAAATAATGTTTTGTGTGGATGCTTGTGATGTTTCACTTGATGGAATGAATAACACTTGTCCACCTTTGTAGGGACTTAATGAAATAAATCAAAAAGCTATGGAACTGGAGGAAAACAATGCTATGGCTCTTGCAATTGTACAACCTGGTGGTAAGGACTAAAGTAACTGATTGAAAAATATAGAATATTTCACATAAGCGATTGCACTTTGCTTCATTGATGCATACCAATATTTTTAAGTTTCAGACATCTACATTTCAACAATCATGCAATGCTTGTTGAGATTCTCTAGGACAAGTTCATATTTACATTTTGATATGCAATTTTGGGAATCCAAAAAAGAGTTATGTTTTCAATTTTTCCACATGAAGTTGATAGAAGATGATAGACACTTGTTTTAGAAGATTATCTTAGCAATGTGATTTTCACAATATAATTTTGTCTAATATCCATGAGGATGCTTGTAGTATTTCTCTTTCCCTTATTCACATACACTATAATAGGACTTAAACCTAAGAAACTTTAAATATGCACATAATTACTTAAACTGTATTTGTTTGACTTTCTTGATTTCTAAAAGTTTCAAGTTTGTGTAGGAAGTAATCCAAACAATCTTGCTTTGAGTAACATTGATGGGACAACTGGTTGGGAACTTTCATTAGTTACAAAACCTAGTAACCATACTAGTCAAGCCACAGAGCGCAAAATGGTTTGTTTCTGTACTAAAGTAAAATCAATTATTCACCTTTCCCTCTTCATTTATTTTCATCTTGGTTTTGCTTCTGAAAGTTTGTATCAGAAAAACTTTCAGAAACAGGAAACACAGTAGAAATAGGAATGAAACATTATCCTTGGCTTTATAGGTTATAAAACCTTACAAGTCATGATGCAGAAAATATTAACACAGTTCTTTTACTATTAAGCCAGGCCGGTGGTTTTGATAACCTATTATTGGACAGTCTGTATGAAGATGAAACTGCCAGGAGACAACTTCAACTCCAAAATGCAGGTTATGGACATGGGGGAACCATGGAAGTACACAACCCTTTTGATCATTATAACCAACAAGATCCATTTGCAATGTCCAGCAACATAGCACCCCCACCCAATGTGCAAATGGCACTGATGGCTCAACAACAACAACAGCAACAAATGATGTTCCAACAGCAACAAATGATGTACCAACAACAGCCAGAACAACACAACATGATGATGGTCCCTCACCAGCAGCAACCACATAACCAATTCTCACAACAGATGCAGAATCCAGGTTCTCACAATCCATTTGGAGATCCTTTGCCAGTACCAAACTATAATCAGAATTACATGGCCCAACAAGGAAATTACAATTTAATGTAAATTTTTTGCCTTTGTTGTCTTTTGATCTTCTCCTTTTCCTCACCCCAATTTTCCACAACATTGGTGATAGAAGTATACATTTTTTTTCATATTAACATTCTTTAACTAATTATTGACTAGTGAATGACATAATTCTTTTTCTTCATTTGTAGTCATCAATGATTCATTAGACAGTTCTCAAGGATTAGTATGTTTCAAACCTGTTGAAACAAATGGTTAATGAAAAATCTCCATGTACATGGGCTCATTGAAAATTTGTCAACCTTGCATGTTTGATTGAGAAAACATAATATTAAGAAAACACAAATATAGTTTTATTCTTTTACAAATATGATTATATCTGATTTTAATCTTTACAAAGGGTTTTGATACTTTTTTAAGATCAATATAAAAGCAGTAACATCACGACTCATAATACATTAAAAGTTAAAAAATAAAAAATGTAAATTTAAAGTGCATGTATAACTACTTTATCAATAGAACATAATAAATATATTTAATTGAATTACAACTAAAATAATCTAATTTCCTCAATTTAAATACTTTATTCTCTTAATTATTTTCTTATTTTGTTAGCTATATTGATGCTCAAATAACTAAAATTAATGATAAAAATTAAAAATTAATACCAGTACATGTTTGGATTTCAATTTTGGCAAAAATTTAAGTTTTCAACCAGTTTAAGTTTGGAATAGTATTCCATCCCAGTTTAAGTTTTCAACCATTCTCAAAAGTCAATATTCAAATTTCTATAATTAATTGATATGTGAGTCCCTCCCTAATAGCCCCACTTGGTTCACATATTTAAGCCTGTTAAGAAAATTATTCATTTACATTAATTGTTCTCTTAAATAAGAACTTAGAACACAAATATTCAGTCACATACTAATAATAAAATAACCATTTTGTAATGCCAAGCTATTGATTAAAAAATAAGAAAAGTTTTTTGGTTCTACAAACCTTTCATCTTATAGCATTCACAATGCTCATTAGCATTCAGTCTTGAGGTAGTTTACATACCTCTTAACATTAGGTCCATAAATGGTAGGGTGAAATAAAATTTGCTTTTAACATATTTTGAAATTTACATTTTTTTTATCAAAAGAATTATTTTTATTTTTTTAATTAAAATTTGTGTGTGTGCGTATATAAAAGGAACCTTACTTATAATTAAAAAAAAATAGTTTTGATATTTAAAAAAAAAAAAGTAAGTTGTCCCGCAGACCAGTAAGGAAAAAGGTTCACAGTGAACCAGCTCTACTTATTTAGTTTAATAAGTTATCTTTTGCAGTTTACATATAATAGTAATTAGAATTTATTTAAAGTATAAGTCTACTACCTGCTGCAACCACTCCTTTTCCTCTTTCCATTTTTGGTTGTGGTTTCTTTGATTTCTATTTTTTCTTAGTTGTTGCCTTCATCTAAATCTAGATCTAGATGTTACGTGCTGTATGTTCATTGAAGTTTTAGCTTCTTTGTTAGAAATTGACTTCTGCACAAATGAGTTCATATTCTTCAATTGCTGACTTTGCCCTTCTACCATCATCAACCCTGAATCAAACATTCAAAATTATCTAGACTTCAAATCAAAAAATGTTAGAGGGCCTAAATATTTACTATACAACATTTAATACCTTGAGTTATAATAGACTAAAAGGGAAATTTTCACCATTAAGTTATTAAACATTGATTAATTGATGATAATTTTTTACAACCTTTTAACCATTAATCTACCCCCTACAATATTATAATGGGTTCATTTGTTTAAACTTATTTTAGAAAAAAAAAAAAAAGAGTGATTTTTTAATGAAATATTAATTTGATATCATTTTCAATATGTTTGGCTAAACCTGTTTAGAAAGGTAAAAACAAAACAGAAAGTAATTTTCTACCTTTTTGTCTGGAAACATATTGAAGTTGTTTCACATGGTAGAAAAGAGATAAATACTGTTAAGAAAGCATGGTGAGGTGTTTATGATTTTTATAGTGACATTACACGAGAGTATATCTGCAATCATTGTTAAACTCATTCGGAAATCCCTATGCTTTAACAGCATTTGTTTCTTGAACACATTGCTTAGTGGATTGCTTGCCTTATGGCCTTTACATGAGAAACTATTTCTTCAAATACAAATCAATGGGGAGGGGAATAGAGAAGAAAATATAACGTAACTTAATGCTGAAATTCAAGCTAGAGAGTGTGACTTCAATGAGCTTTTAAAGAAATGTCTTTGTTACAGTTATATACAGATCAACATAATACATGATAGAGCATTTCCTTGCAGGTTTAGAGGGAAATATTCTAAAGGTCTTTTTTTATTAGTTGGATAAATATATACATTCAGCCTACCATTGCAAATATTCAGCATACACAGCATAAACAGATCAGTTCTAGAGTGAGATGGGTTTAATCCCAAAACAACCACCAGTTCTGCGCCTTAAGGAATTTCAATTTCAACCCATTGTCCTTTTCAATATTCAGAGTCTGGACTTTCTCCCATGTTTTTTTGGACTTCTCAACAACCATAGTTTGCATCATGAAAATCCTACAAATAAGAGTTCAACACAATATTGTTACATGGGCAAACAATATTCAGATATTGAAAAATATTTTGTGCGAATTTTATGCTCCCTGTTCCCAAACCAAAAGGTGGGGATTAAAGAATGAGATTTCATCTTTGAATAAATATCCTCTTTTTACATGACATGCATTACCATTACCTAGTAAAAAGTTTATGTGCACCGTATTATAATGTCCATAAATAAAGACACAAGCACATAAGAAGATTCCAAGCTAAAGAAGAAGCTAGCTCACCGCAGCAACTGGCTCAGCTAAATTATGAATTAACTCTCTTCATCTTCAGACTGAGCTACATTTTCTGAAAATGTCAGAACCTTCACTTTCACAGTCCTGTCTCCCACATCCCGACTACTTACCTCCACATCAGTATCCTCATCATCAGTAGATTCATTCTCTGAAGTCAAAAAAACAAGCACATGGAATTGTTTGAGCTTATAAATCACAGTATTTTCACCCAACCCAAAGTGCAAAAACAAATAAAACAACATTTGCAGCCTTCAATGTATAATACTTATGAACAACATTTTACAGAAGAAACTCATGAACATCAAAATAAATCGATATTCTGATCCTCAAAGTTTCACTAACTTGTTAGCAATGCCCATTAGAGTTCATAGACCAATCTACCCCTCTCATAAGTACATAATAAGATGCCACTAATATGGAACACCCATCACATTGCTTTTCAGGTTCCAAGTTTCACACTTTTAACAAGCCAACCCCCAGCCAATAAAAACTATAACCAAAACTAACAGCAGCAACAACTATTCTCCATCAACAAAAACATACGTATCACTTTTTACACCCACTCACACGAACCAGATGCAGCAGAATCTGATGAAAGTCATACAAAATTTCAATTGGAATGAGATGCAATCAAAATAAGCCGCTTGAAAGAAATGCACAATCAGCATCAGAACCATTAGATTTGTGCCTTTTTAACAAAAATCTACACATAACTCAAGCCAAAACAAACCAATCCAACCATAACCAAAAGAGGAGGAAAAAAACATTTTTGTCAATGCAAAAGGTTGTAGTATATGGCAATGAAAAGGACACAAATCAATAACCCAACTTCAGCACTGGTACAAAACTGCAAGTTCAAAGCAAAGCTTAAAATCATGGTCAAGGTCACAGCCACAGTCTATACAGGTTTCTACGAATTGCAGAAAGCTGCAGACAAATGCATGCGATTGATGTAACCACATTCGCAATTGCAAACATTCAAAAACCTAGAATTACGGTCGAAACAGCGGTGGTGGAAAGATTTTTAAAGCCATGCAATTGCAGACAAATGCAATCGATATGACCACAATTACAATCATCGATATTCAAAAACCTCTACATTAAGGTCCAAGGCAGTGAACAGCTTGTTAAAAGCCTCAGCTTTTTTAAATGTGAGCAGGAACAATCCGAAACAAACACCACCCCCAAATGACGAAATCAATCAACAAGACAAATACACCCCCAGAAACCCACGCCTTTCCTCAATTTCCCCGAAACCCCCAAACACAACCACAAAGCGGTAAAAAAAAACACCAACTTTTATTGTTTATCTAAATACCCAATTGGAGAAAAGGGCAAAAAATGAGATTTTGTGAGAAGGGTACCTACCATTGATGAAAAAGTTTGAGGAGGGCCAACCGCGGAGGGTGGAGAGGAGAGGGGAATCCTGGGGACGATCGTCTTCGCGGGCAAGTTTGTGGACGAGGTCGACGACGTTGGCCGGCGAGGGTCGCGGCGGGACCCAGAAGGAGGAGCCGGGCACGAAGGGTAGCCAGTCCGGCGTGGCCTTCTTCACCAGGATCCTGTGGATTAGGTCATCGAAGTGCTTCAGCGCCACGTCGTACTCCGCCATGTCGACCTCCACCACCTGCGACGCCCCCGCCTTGCTGGACCTCCGCCTCGTCGCCACCGCCAGCGACGGGATTCGGCCCACCGCCTTGGCCCTCCACAGAAAACCCGCCATCATCGTCATGTCTGACAAAGACAGAAACAGAGAGAAACAGAGAGAGAGAAAACGAGGGTTTGGTTCTGTTGGGTTAAGAATGGATGAAAAGCTGTTTCTAGTAGCAAATGGATACAGATATAGCAGCACAAAATTCACAAACAACTTTTAATCATTTAATTAATTAATTGATTAACTAATTAATCACCTACTTAATTAGTTAATTGCCATTCATTCCACCAATTTATTTTAACCGTACAACCGCTTCAATTTGTTAGAAACTGCTTCAGCGGTCAAAAAAACATAGAAGAGAAAGAAAATAAGATTTAATAAATTTTTCATATTATTTTTTGATTGCAGTTTAGATTTTTTTAATAAAATATGATTAATAAAACATATTTAAGTTTATTTATGTTATAGATTAAGTAAAAAGGTAGTTTGGCTGACCTGGTTTTTTTTCTTTAAGGATGTTTTCCTATCAGCCCACTGAATTGAAGTTGTTTTTGACAATTTTAGCTATTTGATATTTTTTTAAAATAAGTTTGCTTAAAAATGGTGCATTTGACAGGCTTGTAAAAATAAAATAAAAATGGATTGAAAAAATAAAAACAAGTTATGAGAATTTTAACCAATTGAAGTGAAAATTATTTCTGACGAACACTAATTTAATTTAAATACTTGGTAATATAAAAGTTTTATATGCAACACTTCTAAAATAAGTTCCCATTAATTTTCTAATTTGATGGAAAGTATTGACTGTGTGTCACATTAAATGTATTTATCTTATTTAATATTTTATAGAAAAATTAGTAAAATGATACAATTTAAAAAAAATAAAGATATTTTCGAAATTATTATGAATTACCTTTTTAATTTATTGATAATTTCAAATATTTACTTTGATGATATATGAAAAGTATACTAATAAATCATTCTATCTCATTTAAATGTATGATCTGATGAGTTGTTGGGTTGCTTAAAAAGTCATCGTGTGAGAAAGGTGGGTAAGAAAAAAGTTCCACGTGATAAATACTTTTTCTCCTCTTATTTTAATCTTATCTATGACATTTGTATTATTTTATCTCTAATACTGTGGTTTTGTTAGTATTAGGTATTGGAATATAGTAGTTTTTTTTTTTTCAAGTTATTATGTAGTTTTTATGAAGTTATTCCATTATTCAATGCAACTATTTTTCTGTTTTAATTTTATGCTATACTTTTTAATTTTTGTAACATCTGAATCATTAGAGAAATTTCAATTAATTTAGGAAAATATAAGATTCTAATAAAACTTCGTCCTTTTATATATATACATGATACGGGAATTAACTGGAATTGAAAAATAGAGAAATTTATGAAGATTTAATTCCTAAATGAATATTTTAACAAACAAAAATCTATAATTCTTAATAACATCAAAATTCCCTAAAGAATGAGTTCAAAAAGAATTTGCAATAGGGAGGGTGAGCCCAAAAAAATCCAAATATCTTTGATTATGAGACATAATTTTTACTGTAAATAAGAATGGGAATGGTAAACGTAGTAACTAATATGGATCAAGTAACAAACTCTAAACAAATATTATTATTTATGGTTTAAGACCATAAATATTAATAATGTGAAATATTAAAAAAAATGAAATGTCATTAAGATTATAGGTATCATCCTGATTCTTAATCTAATAAACTATTTTATTTGACGTTTCGTATGTCTAACCTATATATTGCATTTATTTTAGTAATTTTAATGATATTAAATTTTCTATTCGTATACGTAGATAGTAAATAATATTGGAAATTAGTACAAATAATGAAATACTAATTAATTGTATTAAATCTTAAATTATTCATTTGTATAATTTTGAAAAATTAATTTTATAGTTTAAGACTTAAAAATTAAGTTTAACCTTAAATTTATAAAATTTTTAATCATAGTATCTATAAATCACAACTTTTATTTGTGTATTCTGAATAGAAAATAAAATTTAATATATACATATTAACTATTTGTGAAAATTTTATGAGTAAAAAGGTGTTATCTTTTAATTTTAAAAGTGATATTCAAGTTACATTATATTGATGATTATGATTGAGTTTTAAACATAATTGTATTAAAATTGGATAAATGCATGTTTCATTACTGTTAATGAGTTATTCAATTTTATATGACAATATCGAAAAACCTATTAAAAAGACGTATTATTGTTAATGTGTTTACTATTTAATTCAAAGACATCATAAACATAGGAGATAAGACCACTTATTTATCTTTAAGATTGTCCTTAGTTATACAATATTGATAACAAGATATTAAGTATTATAATATGTTGCATGATTCTTTATTATGGATAACAACATTATATTTTACATAATTAAAAAATATACAATACAAACTTATAGAACTTATTTTATTTCTTAAAATTATATAACATTATTTTAGCTCAACATCTTTACACTCTTAAACATTTAACATTAGATTGGTAACCTTTTCATAACTTATACGGAAGTTAACGTGTATCTTTTTTTTTTTTTTTTTTTTTTTTTTTTTTTTTTTTTTTTACATTTAAACAAAAAATATTTATAATAAACAATGTTTCGAGCTTTTCATGGTTTGGTTCAATCGTTTTAATTTTT
>Ga0099825_1006686_pt1 | contig 14315 bp, 10 predicted proteins | sample SiratroredBW_FD_76838 | JGI IMG/M metagenome (GOLD analysis project Ga0099825, IMG submission 76838) | Root nodule microbial communities of legume samples collected from California, USA - Siratro red BW | ecosystem: Host-associated > Plants > Roots > Nodule | place: USA: California | collected... | reverse complement strand
CATTGATTAAGATTGCATGCTTCACTAATTAGACCTCAACCTTACCCCACAACACACACTCTTAAGTTCTAGACCAAGTCTTCAATCTTCATGAAGTCTTCATGCATTCCACATATGCTCTTAAGGTCTTGAACTTCACTTGGTTGGCTTCATCAAATAATCATAGCAGCCCACTGGTGCTAACACTAATAGAGTGTTCAGGCCTTGTATTCATTGAAATACATGTTTCTCTACCTACTGAGCAAAAACCTTATTGTGATAAACAAGAAAACACAAGAAGCGATGGTTGAATTGTATATTTTTGCAAGTATCATATGAACATATGCAACGATATATCAAGCAGCGGAAGACCAATAAAATTTAAACTTTTTCAAATTTCTTGAGAAACTCTAATTACTCTTCCAAGGAAGGATCCTTGAAGGAGAATTTTAGCAGAATATTGTTCTCATGTTTAACCTTAAAAGCAAGAAGACAAACATTTTAGCTAAATCGATTTTCTTTCTTCAAAAGATAAATTGCATATGTACCAAGGGATCTTATTTATAGATGCCTAGCCCCTTGACACTCCATGACACAAAAAATGTGGGACTAAATGAGTTACAAATGACAACCCAAAGGCTGAAGTATAGTGCACTAAAATGGCTAATTCTGGCTTCTCTCAAGTGATGTGGGGCTTCCATGCTTGAAGGTCTCTTCCCCAATGTTTCTACATGCTTTGGCCAAATTTTACTACGGTTCTTGGCTGAAGTTTCAAGCCAGAATCAAGGTCCAAAATATGTCCACTTATGTCTCTACGAAATCCTACAAATATACAATGACAATACACATCTATATAATTTGTACAAGACTAAGAAGAAAGAAGAAAATCCTAATGTTACTCCTAAAATATAGAGTCATCTTCCTTCAAGTTTCATTTTCTTCTCTCCTCTTAGACAAAGGTTTTGTGGTTGGATGATTTTCATCACAATAACTATGAACATCAAGTCAAGCAAGAACTAGATTATCATCTCGACGTTTTCTCTTATGTACAACTAGCTCAACAAGGAGTCACGAGGATTTAAATCCTGTGTAGTGAACAATCTTCTTACGTGGTGCATGTTCTTGATGTATATGTTAATAGGGAGTCAAATTTCAATGTGTACCCACCTCCACTAGTTTCTTCTACATAACATACAAACCTCATCATGTTGCACTCACATACTAATAGAACAATTTTTCCTAAATGGACTGACCTTCCTTTTAATGCATCCTTAAGCAATGAGATTATTGCATTGACTCACTTATTGCAATTGTTTACACCTTGGATCAAGTACACCAACTCTAACCCAGTTCCCTTGGACTATAAGATCAACCCAATGGACTTGTTAGCAAGTGAGGAATTCAAAGATTGGAAGGATTGTGAAGTCATCTTCAAACCGCAAATGATGACTCGCATGTTTCATGAGGAAGGGGTTTAACGACAATGCCTTTTGGAGAAATCTCAATATCTTCTAAAAGGAACACGTTTTGGGTTTGACTCTATGCAACACTGCATATCTCTCTCAATGTCTTATATGTTAGGCATGTATCATCCTCAAACACACATACCTTTTAAGTTCTACAAAAGCAAAAGGGTGGTCAAGGAAGACGAAGATGAGTCATCCCTTCTATTCAAGGATTCACCAATCCTTCTAACCAAATCCTATATTTTATACAATAAAGGGACCTAAATCTTAGACTTCATGCACAACCACTTTGAAGTGTGTGAAAACCATTTTGAAGAAAAGAGAGAGAGGTATACACAGTTCACAGTTACTTCCTATAGTAATTATGTTGGTTATTTTGAAGATCCAAGAGTGAAAATTTGTCTGTTCGAGCTACAATTTTTATTGAAGATTCCTCACTCATATTTATTCAATCTGGACGGTGGGATTGTGTACTAGAGGTCAGTAGAAGCATTAGGATTTTTATGAAGAGTTGTTGTCCGTAGGAAGTTCTTGTTACCGTCAGTCTTGGTTGTTTCAAATCCAACGGTGAAATATTCTCCAATTGCTCTGAAATTTTTATTAGAGTTTTATTACTCATAGTACATTATTTTGGACGGTCGGATTTAAAATCAGAGTTGTAGTCTGTTTCCAGAAAATTTGTGAACAATGACAATTTTTCTAGTGACGAGATTCTTGAACTATTCCTTATTAAATTCAATTTGTTGATATTTTGGGTCATTGTTATTGACTATTTGAGGATTAGGAAAAGTTGTATTGATACGCTCTGTGATTAGGTTTTGTGAGACTCATTGTATCTTTGTTTGATATTACTGGAGTATTTACCATTTTGTGAGTTTTTTTATCTTTATTGAGAGGTTTTTCCCACATTAATTATTAGTGTTGATTTATCCTTATGTTTTCAATTGCATATTTTTTTTTGGATTAATTGATTGCATTCAGGGTGTCTCCATATTGTTCTGATAAAAGTGAATCTTATTGTTTTCGTTGCCTGACTCCCATCATATATTTATTCCTCACACTTTAAGATATAAAATTTAAAGATTAATAACAATGTCGCCTAAAAGACGATATAAAACCCCTTGTCCCAGTAATGATATATAGGGCAATCTTGTCTGGGTTCACTAATATGGCAAGCTCCAATACTGATAGAGCCTGACAGCAAAAGCAATAAAATTCACTATTATCATAACAATATAGAAACACCCTAAAGGCAATCAATCAACCAACCAATTAAAAGTCAATATGGATAGAAAAGTTAATCAACACCAATAATTAAGGTGGAAAAAATCTCTCAATAGATATAAAAAAAACTCACACAGTAAATACTCCACTAATATCAAAACAAAGGTATAATAAGTCTTACAAAAATACAAAAACTATAACAAACCAATACAAATGCCACTGTTCAGAATAAAGGTACCAATACAACTCTTCCTAATCCTCAAATGGTCACCAACAACCAGTTGAAATTTAATAAGAAAGAGTTCAAAATTTAATAAGAAAGAGTTCAAGAATCTTGTCCTCAGAACAAATATCACTGTTCACAAATTTTTTGCAAACAAACCAGAACTCTGATTTAAAATCTGACCGTCCAGGATGAAACAATGTGAGTGATAAAAATCTATTAAAATTTAGAGCAATTGGAGAAGATTGCACCGTTGATCTCTGAAATAACCGAGATTGACGATAATAAGAATTTTTTGTTGACAATAACACTTCACAAAATTCCTAGCACTTCTACAGGCCTTTAGTGGACAATCTCACAGTTCAAATTGAAGAATTATTAGTGAAGAATCTTCAATAAAAGTTGCAGCTCAATTAGACTAGGTTTCACTATCCCAATCTTCAAAACAACCATGGTTGGTTGTTGTAGGAAGTAGTTGGGAATTTTGTTGACCTCTCTCTTTTCTTCAAAGTGGTTGCCCACACACTTCTCCACATTCACTTCTCCACTCACTTAGCTGGACACACTTAGGGTTACTATTTATTTTCTTTTCATGTTTACTCTAATCAGAATGTGGATATATTATATAGAACCTGTCATATATCATGGACACAAAAAACAATGAGTTTGGGCTTTACAAGGAAAGAACAAACCCAAGTACATTCGCTCGAGGGGGATGTTACAATGTAAAAGAGACTCTCATTTGAGAAGAAGATTGTTAGGTATCTAAGTGTAAGTCTAAATGTTAGATTGAGTAGAGATGAGAATGTTTATCAACATATAAGAACGAAGACTTACACCTTAAAATTTTGAATTAAAAGTTACAACAATACCTTTTTGTATAGATTTATCTCATATTTTATTGTTATGAGATATCTCTAATGTTTTCTTTCTTAATTTTCTTAACAAATATATTCACATAATGACGACACTTATACATGTCATCTTATGTGTGGCTAAATATATTTAAATTCGAGATGAAATTAAAATAAAATAATAAACGAATTAAATTATATAACGTAATTTCATTTAGATAAACTTTATAACCTTCGAAATTGTCAAACATTTTATAATTTAATGAGGTATATCTCATTTAAGAATAAGTGGATTTAAGAATAAGAAAATTATGATATTGACACGTTAATAATTTTTCTAAAGGATGAAATAGCTATGAAAAACTAAAGTTATTTGAATTTTTGTTTCCCAGTTGAAAAGGTGAAACCATGTTCCAACGTCAAATCAAACCATCTATTAAACATGATATAATGAAATTTTATTAGTTCATCATGTTCCAACGTCAAATCAAACCATCTATTAAACATGATATAATGAAATTTTATTAGTTCATCGCATGGCAATTTCTTCTCCTCTACTTTTCTTTCTGCCGTTTGGATAACAATGAGGTTGATTGATTAGTCCCAACCCCATAAAAAACCAAAGCATATAAAGGAGTCATGTACGTAAGCACCACCAAACCACGTTGTGTTATGTAAAAAAATTAAAAATAAAAATAAAAATAAAAATGAAACCACTTTGTGTTTGTCACTTGCATCCAATGTGTCCAAATTTCTCAGAGATTCGTTTTCTCCGTCTTCAACTTAACCATGGTATCTATTTCCACAGCGCTGACACAAAATCCGACGAACAAAAATGTCCTCATGCTTTATTATAAATGTTTAAATTGAATACATTTATTAAAAAGTATTTATGTTTATTATACTATATAAAAATATAAAGCATAAAAAATACTTCTATAATGAAATTAAGTCTATATTTTAATTATACTTTTTCTTTAAGTACTTAAATCATTGTACTATGTATTTAAAAATTAAGTCTATATTTTTTAATTTGAAAAACTTATATTCAATTTAGTTCAAACAATGGATGAATTAGTACAAGTTTATTTTTGTTCTTATTTTGATTCATTTATTTACGTTATTTATTTTGACATCATGGTTTTATTCATAAAAAACAAATGTTCGATTATGAAGAGAATTGAATAGAGTTTAAAATGATTTTTTAATCTTTTTTCAAAACATTATGGCTAAATGATTTGATGGATCTAATTTTAGTTCAGAAATTAAGGTTAAATATTTTTTATAGAATTTGTGTAAGGATAATACATTAAAAATATTCTTAAAGAGTTTTACCATAAAAAAATTATATAAGTATTTTTTTAAATGTCATTTCTAGTTTATAAGTGTATAAAAAAAATCACTTCTAGTTATTTTTTTCTCTCTCTAAAATAAAAAATAAGTAATTTTGTTTTACGGAACCAATTTGTCTTTTTTTTAATCATTTTATGACTATAACTCCTAGTTACTGCAGATAAAGAAAATGTATGAAAGTATAAAGAAAACTCTTTCAAGAAAAGATACGAGATTTAAACATTTTTCGTTTGAGAGAACCTAATAAAAAAAGTGAAGAATTTACAAATACATATGACATTTTATCTTTTTTATTAGACAATTTAAAGATCTAAAACTTACAAATTTAAAAACAATATAATATACAAATCACTTGTTTTTACATAATAAGATTTTTATTTATAAACATTTTGAATAAGATATTAAATATTATATGCAGAATTTTTGTTGATGTGTAAGAGTTTTGTCAAAAGTGAGTAACGTAAGAGTTTTATCAAATTTTAGTCACACTTTTAATCAATAACATATTCACTTGTTATGAATAAAGTATCTTCTTTTATTTTGAACATATCTTTTATACTCACAATATTAAATTTAATATAAATTTTATTAAAAACTTTCATGTATGATAAGATCATTATATGATTGTTGGATGATTTTTTTTATGATTCTTAAATCGAATTTTAACTTAGGAAAGTTTAATAATATTTATTATAATTAGAACATTAGGATTATTTTATTTTTTATATTGATTGCACTAATTAGATCGTCCATTTTAACAATTAAGAGTTAGAATATATGAAATGATATTGGATCAACCAAATATCTATAGTAATATATTAGTAGTAATATAATACTTAAATAAACAACATCATATAAAAGGTATATATATGCTATTTTATATATATATATATATATATATTAACATGAGTCCAAACATAATTAGGACCATCATACAACTTAGGTTGAATTTGTAGACAGATTGAGTTTTTGTCTTTATTTTTTTTTTATTTCTAAATCTTTCCGTAGGTGCATAATATACTAAATCAATGATTTTATTTATATAAAAAAATTATTAGAAATGTTCTAAGATATTTTTAAAAGTTTATTATTCCTTTTTCATTAATTCCTTTGCAGTTGAATAATATATAATTTTTTTAAAAGTACTCTTAATTAATTAAATTGTGTTTATCAAAATAGATTAATATTTGAAATGAATAATATTGTTTAGTCAACAACAAATAATATATAAATATAGGAACCAAAAGTACTTCAATCTCTATATTACATAGGTTTTCAGATGATTTGAACCAAGAGTTGTATCAAAATTCCTGCACTTATGTCTACATTCCCCCTAACACCTGTGACATTACTGACGGTACTTTCCCCAAATCAAGGCCAAGTTAAGACTCTTGTATATACGCAGAAATCTAATAAAAATAATCTTGTGATCCTGATGTAAAAAAAAACATTAGAGACCTGAACAACAATAAGTAAATAGAACATGTTTCCTCTGTATTAAAAGAACATGTTTCCATGTCTTTTAATTTTGTTATATAACACGTAATTATGCAAACTATCCATTGTCTCTTGTGGCCTAAGTTAACTGTCTCTTAAAACAAAAATAAATTAGTAAGAAAAAAAGAAGTAAACAACATGTAAAGATAAAAAGTGCTTCCAAGTACAGTGAAGAAATTCAATTTGGTTTCCAAACTCCACTTTAACTAATCTATTCCTACAGTAGGCACCAACTTTCAACGTCACCTCAACTGAGCAAAACAACAACCTCGGTTCTTGTTCCCTTACACATTCATTCATTATACGTAACACTAATAACTAATAATGCACCCACCAAACATAACACCACAAGGCACGCTAATTTGCAGTAACACTGCACTTTTGGATCACAATTTGAGTACCACTTCTATATTCTTCCTATAATAATTAGAATGAAAGTTCACCTCACTCTACTCTACTCCACTAATCCACTCTCTCTCACTATGGACACTTTCTCTGCTTACCTGTCATGCTTTCTCCTTCTCATTTTTCTCACACACGCACGTGCCGATCTCCCCGGCTCGTGGGAGGTCCTCGTCCCCGACGCCGGCGTCGCCTCCATGCACACGGCGGTCACGCGCTTCAACACCGTCGTCCTCCTCGACCGGACCAACATCGGCCCTTCAAGAAAACTCCTTCCCAAGGGCCACTGCCGCTACGACCGGAACGATGCCCTCTTGAAGCGCGACTGCTACGCGCACTCCGTCCACCTCGACCTCCAAACCAACCACGTCCGTCCTCTGAAAATCCTCACCGACACGTGGTGTTCCTCCGGTCAGTTCCTCCCCGACGGCACGCTTTTGCAGACTGGCGGCGACCTCGACGGGTTGAAAAAGATCCGATTGTTCAACCCGTGTGACGCAACCGGGTCGTGTGACTGGAAAGAGCTAGATGACGTGGAATTGTCGGAAGGCAGATGGTACGCCACTAACCAGATTTTGCCGGACGGATCGGTGATTATAATCGGCGGAAGAGGCTCAAACACCGTCGAGTTTTACCCTCCGCGCAAAAACGGCGCCGTCTCATTTCCCTTTTTGGCTGAAACGGAAGACACGCAGATGGATAACTTATACCCTTACGTCCACCTTCTCCCAAACGGTCACCTTTTCGTTTTCGCCAACACGCGATCGGTGATGTATGATTTCACGCGCCACGTCATCGTTAAGGAGTACCCTCAATTGGAGGGCGGTCCACGGAACTACCCTTCCGCAGGGTCCTCCGCGATGCTGGCTTTACAAAGGGACTACTCAACGGCGGAGATTGTCGTATGCGGCGGCGCGGAATACGGTGCGTTTTTGCAGCGGAGTACGGACAGCCCGGCGCACGGTAGCTGTGGGCGCATATTAGCTGTGGGGGAGAATGAGAATCCGAAATGGGAAATGGAGAACATGCCGTTCGGGAGAATAATGGGGGATATGGTGATGCTTCCAAACGGCGACGTTTTGGTTATTAATGGAGCTATGTCGGGGACACAGGGGTTTGAGTCGGCTAGTAATCCTTGTTTGAATCCGGTTCTGTACCGGCCTGACCAACCGGTTGGGTTGCGGTTCATGGTTTTGAACCCTGGCACGGTTCCAAGAATGTACCATGCAACGGCCAATTTGTTACCCGATGGAAGGGTTCTTCTTGCGGGTAGTAACCCGCATGTTTTGTACCGGTTCGACGCAGAGTATCCGACCGAGTTACGAGTGGAAGCGTTTTCGCCCGAGTATTTGTCCCCGGACCGAGCCAATCTTAGACCGGTCATTGAGGAGATCCCCGAAACGGTGCGGTTTGGGGGGAGTTTCGATGTGGTGGTTTCCGTTTCTTTGCCTGTAGTAGGAATTGTGGAAGTGAATTTGGCGAGTGCCCCTTTCGCTACGCACTCGTTTTCGCAGGGTCAACGTTTGGTCAAACTTGCCGTTTCCTCTGCCGCGCCTGCCGGCGACGGGAAGTACCGGATCGGCGTGACTGCGCCGCCAAGTGGGTCAGTGGCGCCGCCCGGGTATTACATGGCCTTCGCGGTGAACCAGGGCGTGCCCAGCGTTGCCAAGTGGATACACGTGGCGTAGCAGTGAAGTAACGAAGTTCGGTGCGGTTTTGAAAATTAAAAATTAAAATTGTATTTAATTTTATTTACCTTTCTTTTTTTTAGCAAGTGGAAGATCAAAATTTAAAATTGAGATTATACAATTGTTAATAGGCATAGGCACTATCACTGTTAAATTGGAAACCTTGTTTAATGGGGATTTGCAATGTATTATTGATTCAATGAATACCGTACTACTACTCTATGATGTTTAATGTATGGGCTGGTTCTGATGTGATCTCAGGCTAAAAAGTAATTTGCTTAGATAAATTAATAAACAAAATTTTAAATGAGGATTATCCATTTAATTAAATGATTTAAACGTGTTAATATTTGAACATATTAGAAAGAACATTAATATTATTAATTACTTTTATAATAATAAGAACAGAAAATGAAAAATTAAAATGTATAGAAGTTTCATTTCGTGGTCCTGATTTCGAGCTAAAAGTTCTTCTTTTTTTATATTTGTTTTGACGTGTTAACTAACCTTGATCTGTATTTTTAGTGTTTTTAAACAATCATTTGTTGGTTATTTATCATATAATAGTTAGTTGAACCTTGTGTTTGAAAGTTCCTTTTACAAGGGGAAAAAGAATGCATGTTGTCTTTTCAAAAGTTTCGATAAAAGAGCCATAAAAAAATCCAATTCGTCCTCTTATCTAATGACAGGACAAACAGTTTGAAAAAAAAAAAAACCTTTATCAAGACAAACATGTTTTAAAAAAAATTGAAGGATTAAATGAAATCCGCAACAAACATATTTAAAACATCGATTTTTTAACAAATAAAAATAGTACACTTCTGATTAAATAATTACGTTGTAATCGTTTTTTGTTTAGGGAACATTACACTTGCATGCTTTCATTTTTTTATATAACAAAAACTCTCCTAAATTCCATAATTTTTGTGACAGTTGCACCTTTGTTTTGTTTTGTGAGGGGACAATCTTTTAAAACATAATACACATCATATTGTAATTCAATTATCCTAAAGTGACGCATTCCTAGCTAGATTTGAAGGACTTGTATATAAATAATTAAATATAAAAATGCATCCACCTCCCACAACACGCCATCGTTGAAAGACATAATTCATGATGCCGTTGCGTGCGCTGGGAAGAGCTGCAAATCTTTTTTTTATTATAAATTATAAATTTATGAGTAAAACACAAAACAAAAATTGGAATATATTAATTTTTACAAATATTTATAAGTTTTAATTAATAATAAAACATTATTCTGCGTTTAAAACCATTACCAATATTTCTTCCCTATGTTCCTTCGCTTTTAATGTTGGAGTCCATTTTGACATTTTCTCAGTTCATTTATTATGATAAATAAATTCCTACATTTGGGATATGTTTAAATCTGTTTTGATATTGATGGGAAATACTTAACATTGAATAGGTACGTTTTGATATGGATGCAAAATACTTAATATTGACTATGTAAGAGTATGAGAATTAATAATATACTTTTTTTTTCTTTAAATCGATTATAGAAACACATTAAGTATATACATATATTTGTCCCGTTATTATTTCTATTTCAAATTATGAAGATAATCTTAGCTTATTTAGTATTTCTTTTCAAAGTTAAATAATTATAATTTTTTTTATTGTTATTTGACAATGAAGAAATTATATTATAATGTTTTATTTTTTTTCATTTTCTAAAATTATTTAATAAATTTTTCTAAGAATAAATATATTTAATAAATTAATATATATATATATATATATATATATATATATATATATATATAGATTTTATACCTATTAAATATTGAAAAAAAAACATAACGATATTCTCAATTTATTTCATACTCTTTTTAAAAACTAAGAAATTATAATTTGTTTATTTTTTTTATACGGAAGGAAAAAATATGCTTTTTGACATGAATTATAGATAACATCATTTTTTTATACTTTATATTTTTATTTTTAAAAATATTTAATAAATATATTGATAACTACAAAATACGAATATATTCCTAAATGGAGATAAAAATATCATACAAATCTCATATCATTGAATATTGAAAATAGATATAAATATAATTTTTACTAATATTTTTCTACGAGTATATATCAACTCCAAGTGCAGAATAAATGCAAAACGATGTGTGAGCTCGATATTATGAATAATGATGTCTATGAACTACAAGTAGAGAATAAATGCAAAAACAATGTGTGAGCTCAATATTATGAATAATGATGACTAGCATTTATAAGTGTTTTGAAATCATGCTGCCGAAAGCTACCATAGTGGATGCAACTCAATTATGTAGATATTTAACTAGACGTGAAAAGGAGTATAACATATATAATGGCCAAGCAAAAAGTTCTTATACTAATTTGTTGTAAGTAGCTTAATTTTGAAGTGATCTCAAGTAATATAATAGGTTTCACAGTAGGGTGTAATTATTGAATTCAGTTATTTTAATAATAATTCATTAATATATGTTCAATTGTTTTTATGTTCTTAAACCTATGTCATTTTGATTGCTGTATTTTTCCCTATTATTGATAAGTGACCAGTGTCTCAAGTAAAGATTGAAAAATAAATTTGATGTTTCTTAGATAAGAATAATTATACTAATGAAAGTCCTTCGATTCCAATATAAAAGAGATTGATGTTAAATGTTTATTATTTTAGTAAGATCAAATCAGATATTGTTTAAGACCGGGTTACTAGGAAAATATTTTGAGAGGATTTAATTAGCATTATTTCTGTATTACAAGAACAAAAAATTGTTTACCGTTAAATAAGATCTAATTAACTATTTTGTTTTATTTTACACCTATTTTTGTTCAAAGTAGTTGTACAATGAAAAATCTTATAAGAGAAAAAAATACTATAATACTTTTAAATAGACAATTTACTATAGATTTAAATTTACTAAAAATCATAATTTTTGAAGAATATAACTCTTTAAGAGTATTTCTCATTAATTTGGTTTAAAATATAAATTTAGCAATTATATACAATAAGTATAATTTATTATAATTAAAATAAAATTATTTAAAAATTAAAAATAAAACATATTGAAAGTGTTTTAAATATAAAATAAAGTTATAAACGCATGTATAGAATATATATCGTCACAAACTTCAGCCGAAACCTCTTATCCACTAGGTAATATTATTTGAACTCGTTCTTCCACATTGTAGACCTTTTCTTCCAAAAGTAAAAACTTTAGCATCTCTACCTTTAGAACCCACACATATTCTATATGATCCACCTTCTACATCCCAGCAAATGCATGATGTCAATTTGCTAATTATTTTTTATAACATGTATTAGATGTAGGCAACCTTAAACTTCCTAGGACCAACTTAGGATCAACTCGAACATCATACATTGGACTCTTGACATGGTTAGAAGACTAGAGGAGGAAGAGTTAGAAGACTCTTCTTCTATGGAGAGTGAATTATTAGGCTTTTTTTTCTTTCTTCTTAACGATGTAAAAATGTATAGAAGTGGCATTGTATAAAAATAGGAGTAGAATTGTGTATAGGAATAATGGTGTGCAAGAGGACTCAAACACTTATAAATAGAGCCCCTTACCTTTTTTAAAAATCACTTTAAATTTAACTTGAATTGACCATGTTCTTATACTTGTATTCTTATTCTTTGAAGGAATTTAAAATAGGATTATTCTCCTAGGCTCACCACCAAGGAACCTTTCTTGGAAGTGAGGACCTTAAGTGTTGAGTTTCGTAATTGAAACTTGGGAAAAGTTTCTCAAATTTTTTAAGTTCTTCCACTGCTTAAAGGATGTTTTCATCATTTGGCATTAAGAGTCGAGCAAGGAAGAAAGCTTCCAGAGAAGTTTTTCTTTTCTGCTTCTTCCTTATTTGAATTTTTCTTGTTATATGCTATTTGAGTCTTAGTCACATGTTCTTTATCCTAGTGCAGTTGGAAGCCTAGTGTATGCTATGGTTTGCACTCGTCCAGACATTTCACAACCAGTTAGCGTTGTCAGTAGGTACATGGAAAATCCTAGAAAGATGCATTGGTAAGTTATGAAATTGATATTTTGATATCTAACATATACTATAAATATTGGTTTGGTATTTCATAAGAACCACAATACATGTATCAATATTGTTGGTTATGTAGATTTTGACTATGCTGAGGATTTGGATAGAAGAAGATCCCAAATTGGATATGTGTTCATGCTTTCTGAAATTGCAATAAGTTCGAAAGCAACTTTACAGTCCATTATTGCACTATTCACGACTGAAGCTGAATACATGGCGACAACATAGTGTATGGCTTCGATATTTGGTGGATAACTTGGGATTGAAACAAGATATCACAATTTGTGTATTGTGATAGGCAGAGTGTCATACATTTAAGTAAAAATCAAATGTATCATGAAAGTAACAAACAAATTGATGTTTGTTATCATTTTTTAAGAGAGATCATTTCACAAGGTAATATTATTGTGAAAAAAAATAATACTTCTGATAATGCAGCAGAGATGTTTACAAAGTCAAATCCAATTTTTTCTAAATTCCAATACTACTTGGACATAATTGGTGTTTATATCATTTAAAGGAACACATGGAGTTTCAGTTTTGAATTTAAGGCAAGGTGGAGAATTGTTATTTTCTGACTTGAAATTAAAGTGTTCTCCTTAATTGTAGGCATGCTATGAAATAGGAGGCTAAGAAAATTAAATATTTCTTCATTAGTTTATAAATGGTTAGCATCTATAAACTTTGCCTATAAATTTCTTTCTCTTCTCTTTAAGAGAATCATCTTAAACATATCACATTCTCTCATTAGTACATAAGTTTTTATTTTTTTTTTCTTCTCTTTTGTTACTATTAAGTTATTAGAATATAAATATATGAGGTGTATATGAGTTTGAATAGTACATAATTTATAAACTTCGTTTACAATCTCCATTATATTTTTATATCAATTATAGAATTTTGATATATATACTATACGCTAAATCACAATTTATTCACATATTTTTTTATTATATAACCGTGTATAATAGACATGATATGTTTATTGTTATCTTATGCCTATCTCACATAATATATAAATATTAATGAATACTATTTTACATTTAGATTGAAACGTGATATTAATAAATATATATATATATATATATATATATAATAATAATAATAATAATAATAATAATAATAATAAAATACTATATGGTACAACATCATGAACAAATACTTAAAAAAGTGATCAATGATTATAATTGAAGATCTTAATTAATTTTAATCTTCACTTATATAACTCATACGAGAAATTTCTCACTTTACTCAAAAGTTTTTTAACTGTTTAAATATTAATTTTGATGTAGTCACCCTCATTATAAAGTGTATGTATTATCTAAATTAATGTACAAATTATTAGATAAAAATAATTTTTCAATATATATATAAAATATAATATATATATATATATATATATATATATATATTATAATAAATATAATACATATAGATGTCATAATACTAATAAAATATGTATTATGCATATGTCTTCACTTATATGACATATACATCTATTATAATACATACATATATATATATATATATATATATATATATATATATATATATATATATATAT
>Ga0099825_1006674_pt1 | contig 14332 bp, 4 predicted proteins | sample SiratroredBW_FD_76838 | JGI IMG/M metagenome (GOLD analysis project Ga0099825, IMG submission 76838) | Root nodule microbial communities of legume samples collected from California, USA - Siratro red BW | ecosystem: Host-associated > Plants > Roots > Nodule | place: USA: California | collected... | reverse complement strand
CAGGGATCATCGGTTTGAGGTGGCCAGCCCAGTTGGCACATACCAACTTGGCACGTTGCCCTGTGGCTTCATCTATGATCCATCTGTTGTGCGTTGATAAAGGGTATGCATTGGAATGTGATGGAGAAAAGAACACAAAAAGGATCAGGAACACCACACGTGAAGCCATCATTCTACACATTTTTTTGCTTTGAATGGAAAACAGCTTTGAATTTATAGAAGAAATCATGCAAAATAAATACATAGAGATTTTCTGTTTAGATTTAGTAACTATCATAACAAAAGTTCTCCTGTTAATATATCCCAATGTTTTTCGGTTAACCTATCCCTATATCTTTTATTCTGTTAACATATCCCAATTTTTATTTTCTGTTAACATATCTCAATTTTTTTTTAACAAAGTTTTATTGTAACTGATTAACTCTTTATTTTTATGTTAGGTTCATCAATTACTTTTTAAGGTTAAATTTCAAATTCAAACAAATCTAAGTAGGTTGATATTTTTATGTTAAACGGCTAATTTTCAAAATTATAGATTATTTAATAAAAATTTAAGTTTTATAATAATTTAAAATATATAATAAAAATATCTTTCAACAAAAATAATTAAATATATATAGAGATAGTATATAGTTATTCTGAATGTTCTGTTAATAAATCTTCGTTAGCACGTCATCACAAAAATATTATAGTGTCTTACTAATATATATATATATATATATATAACGAAACTCTGTTACGAATCACTGTCAACCAAACTCTGTCTCGGTAATTCCTCTTATCAGTATTAATAAAACATCATCAAATAAATATCTGAATTTAAATATCCTTACTCTTGTGCTGGTTTTGCTAGGGATATATTCATAATAATGTTTATAAAAAATTAAAACTATAATTATAATAGGTGGTGGATTTAAATAACATTAATTTAAAACATTTATTTCAAAAAATATGAATATAAGACTTTTATAAGAAAATTAATGTGATTTTCTCTTTTATAACAAAATTAAATTATCATCAATTTTATTTATTTTATTTTTTTATAATAGAATTAAATTCTAATAACTTTTTTTAGCTATATCTATATCTATAATGGATCATTACTTATATATCAATTTTTTTTTTACTCTCAATAGAAAAACAGAAAAAAAAATATCTTCATATATTTTCTTATTTTTTATCTCTTCATTTCATAATAATTTATTTAATTTTTCTCAATTTTAAAATTATTGTAACCAACTCTCATGATTTCACTGTATAACACTTGGGGGGATTTAAAGTAAATTTCTCCTGTGGAATGTTTGACTATTAACTTAATAATTGTGTATATTAAATTTTAGATAGATTAAATATTTATAATTATATTTTTTTATATTTAATTTGGATTTGTTTCATTATAGAAAATGGGTTGGTTGATAGGTTTTGTTAAGGTTTATGTGATTGGCGCGTGGTTTTTACACTTTTTTAAACTCACCAGCTAAATATCAATAACTATACTCAAAAATATCTTCTAGAACTGTTGCAAAGATTAAATAAATTACTTAGTAGATATTTTAGAACCCTAATATCTCATAGACTCTTTTTATTTTTTATAACACATTTATCATTGTTATTTTCTTAATTTACAGAAAGAAGAACCTAGGATGGTTATCTATACCATTTGTCCCATCTCCAGATAGGCAATATACAAGGTTATGTCTGTTAAGATTTTTTTGTTATATTGTTAAATCTTATTATATGTAAAATCAAGAAATAATTTAATAAATATTACAAAATAAAATAATTAAAATACTTATAAATATTATTTAAAATAAAAAAGACTCCATAAGATATAGGTTTCTACACTATTTACTAAATAGTTTATTTAATCTCTGAAAATTAAGAGATCAGACTATTTATCAAAACTTTTACATTATTTTAAAAGAATAGTTGTTTAGGTGAATATTTTATTAGGGTTTAAACTCAATCTAATCAGATTCCCAACGTTAAGTTTGAGTTTAAACCTTAATGAAACTATCTAAGTGATTATTTCTCCTTTTAAACCAATAAGACCAAATCATATCAGCTAGGTTGGAGGTATATTGAAAACATCCTCCAAAACAACCTACCTCTCCACATAAAAGCCATTTGGAATCTAGTGTCTTTAAATTTTATACCATAATTTTTAAATTATTGTAAATCAAATATTATAAAATAATTTAAAATTCAAATATTAGTTGTGTAATTTGAAATTATATAAATACAAAAATTTCATAAAATTAATATTAAAAATATAATATTTTTAAAATAAAAAGTGATATGATTATTTTTATTAAAACAAATCAAATAAAAATAATTACTTTGATTTTAAAATATCATGTATATTAATTTAAAATTAAAATATTATGTATACTAAAAATATAAAATTTAAAGGATAGAGGAGTGTGGGTCTGAGGCTTGTATTCAACTTTATAAAATATGTTTCTCTTACTAAAAAAATATATTTAATTCAAAGTTTGGTAGAAAAGAGATTGTCTCAAATATACTGAGTTGTATACGTTAAAGTTATATTTTGTAATTCTTTATTATGATTTATCTTTTAAATTGTTTAAGATAAATATTTAGTTTATACAATTAAAAATTACAATAATAACTGAAATTATCATATAAAACTATTTAGATATTAATAATTTTAATACTAACATCGTTATGTAATAATATGTATCCCAAAAATAATATGATTTAGTACATGATATTATAATAGAATTAGTTATAGGAAAAGGTTATATCTAGAAAAATCTTATCTAATAAAAATAGCGAATTAAATAGAGGTGATGGTTATGAATGTTGTTTTCTTGAATAAGAAGTAGAAGAGTTTTGTTTATGTTCATCAATATATTATTATAACAACATTTTTAGTTGATTATATAACTTGGATACAGATGTGAAAAAAAATTGTAAACAAGGAAAAGAGACATACAAATTAAAACTATGTAAATCAAAAAAACGAAACCAATAAAAGAGGTAAAATGTGAAACATACAAGTATAATAAGTATAATAAGATGTTTTTTTAAAAGGAAGTAACAGGTATGTTGCCATTTTTGTTTTTACCTTGTCAATTGGAAATTTATTTTGACTTTTAACATGAATATTATATTATATATTTTAATGATCAAAATAATATTATCAATATAAAATGGAATTCCAATTCAATCATTACACCTAGTGCCATTACTATATATTTTTATTTTTCATTTAGACCACGTGTTCCATCCAGAAACACACGCAAACTGAACATCACATTCACAAGTATGATTGGTGGATCATGAATGTCTCGAATTACGTGTCAACTTTGTATTGGATTTGATTTTTCACCTATTTCTTTTTTTCTTTTTCCCATTTGAATTACTTAACATCATCTTTACACACTAACATTTTATTTAGAAATCAATTATAAAGGAAAAGTTTATTTACTTTCACAAATTCTTTACAAACTTAAATTTAAGGAAGTAAAATCTCATTTGAACATGCATTAGTGTTTGATAAAATTCAATAATGTTAAATTCATATTAACAATATTCTGTTACAGGAGATGGACACAAACAGGTAAATTTGGAAAAAGCTATACAAATAATGGTATGTCCTGTTACAATTGTTGTCTTTTCTGAAATCTTCACATCCATCATTGCTGCTTTGCTATCAGCATTGCACGTGTGTTGAAAGTTTGAAGCAAAGAGCACTCTGATCACGACTCAGAGGACAGGGCCAAACATCATGATGACCCCATGTTCATATTTCCTCAGCCGAAAGTTTCATGTCCCAAAATCATTGCAACTTGTAATTTGACCATTTCAAGAGCCAACAATGTGAGAAGATAAAAGAGCTCCCACATGCCATTATGTCACAAAAAAGACCAGAAGGGTAAAACTTTCATCCAAGCCACATCACACCTCCTAACATTTCTTTTGTCTCATCCAATGTGCAAGTTTTAAGCAAATAGGTCCTGTTTGGATAGATTCTTTCTAAATACTTAGAAAAGTAAAATAATTAAGTTTCTTTCATAAGTTGAAGTTAACTTTTACATAAACTGATATAGAAGTTACTTCAAATCAACTGAAACTTTCTTTTTTTCTTTTTCTTTAAAAGTATTTATGAAAGAATTATCCAATCATGACCTTAAAATCTGTCAAAAGCTTGACACTTCTTGTCTAGTAAAGAAGTGGCCAGAAGGGGAACCATTAGGCAAGAGGGCTAATCTCACAACACTAGCAGCACCATTTTCAACAGATAAGATGCCAGTATTTTTGTTGATGTCTGTTTTAACAAAACCAGGACAAACACAATTGATGCACAATTTGTGGTGTCTATAGGCCAGAAGCCTTGTGTATGAATTCATGGCTGCTTTTGAGACCATATATGCAGACAGGTAGGTTGGCCACCCTTTTGTTTCTAGTGAACCTTCTTTTAAGTCTTTCATGTACTCCTTCAGCACCTCATCTATTAGCTCTTCTGTGAGATTTTCAGTGTCATCAAGCACCCTCCTTGCCCATCCATTTGATATGTACTGAAATACACCATATATAGCACTTTTGTTTAATGTTGTTGAGGTATTATAACATCAGATTTCAAATTAGTATGTGTAAAAATCTCATTTAACATAATTCAAAATTATGTTATTTTTGTACCTTTAAAAGTCCTGCTTCAGAGGAAACATTAACAATCATTGGTAAATTGGATAACTGAAGAAGGGGAAGAAATGCCTCAGTTGTTTCCTTAGCACCATAGTAGTTTGTTCTTAGGCATTTTTTAGCCATCTCACAAGTTTGAGGTAGCTCCTTCCAGTTAATTTTTGATGGCACCTGCATTAGAGTAAAAGAAGCCAAATGAGTTTTAGAAGCTTTTATATAGAAAGCAATACCCTCACAGTGTTAAGAAAACTGCTCACTGACCATGCCATCTGTATTGAAGCCATTGATTCCTGCATTGTTCACCTGCACATGAGTTTGGAAATTGTTTAGTGATCCTTCCTCTAAAGAAAAAATATACAGGTTATTCCTATGGTGAAGTCATTCAGATTTTTCAACATCACCAATATAAGTCATGGAAGGTTTTTTATACTAAGTCTAATAAAACTCTGAATCAGGTTGGTGTCAGCCAGATCAGGCTGTTTTCACCAATACAAACTCATTGATTTTGCAGATCAATCAAAATATGTTGTAAATTGGGAGCACCATTCTTATTATAAATATGTAGTTCAGTCATAGGAAGACTAATTAGGGAAAAAGATGGAGAATTGGACCATTAAGAAGATACATAAGAACAGTTAAAGGAAAAACCTCGGATAAACACTGTTCATCTCTAGTGTTCTGTATCAGAATCACCAGACAAAATGGTGTTTGTGAATCATTTTATTCAATTGAACCAACCAAGTGGGGGCACAATGCAAGATTCCATGCATTATCATATATATTAAAAGTTTATCAAACTCCCTTTACAGGAGAAAGTAGTAAAAAAGTAAAAGCATAGCTAAGAATATTAAGCATAAGATCAAAATCTTACCAATATATCAAGTCTCCCAAACTGGTTCTTCACAAACTCAACCAAAGATGCAATACTAGCAGGGTCAGTGACATCAAGCTGGTGAAACACCACAAGGCCAGAAAAGCCAAATTCTTTTTTCAATTCCTCAACTGCTTGATAACCCCTCTTCACATCCCTGGCTGTGAGCACCACCTTGATTCCATTTGAGGCCAGCCCTTTCACAGTCTCCAATCCTATCCCTTTGTTTGCACCTGTCACAACAGCATATCTGAAAAAAAAAAAAACACAAACACCAAGAAATCCTTAAAATGTTAATTGCCAAATTGAAACTACATACACTAGAAGGAAAAGGGTATGTAACTAGCATGTTGGACCCTTGAATTCATAAAGAGAGAAAGTAGTACCTTTCTTTTGCATCTGCCATACCCATGGTTGTTGTTGAATCTGGATGAATTGGATGGAGAAAGAGGAGGATAATATTTAAAGTGGAAGATTGCTATAAAATAATGTAAGCTCAATTTTCTAAATATGAAATAAAAAAGTTTCGGCCGTATTATATAGTCATGTGGGTTGGAACATATTTTAGTATCTGTGTTAAATATTACTTTGACCTTTTGTCAGTGATGTGATATTGTCTATATCATAAATTGTTATCCATCTCTTCTGGAAGTTTGCCAAAAAAGTAAAAAAATTAATGCTTATTTTATCTCTTCTGGGTTCTTTTAAAGCACCATACTTCATACCACAATTTGCTCATCTAGAAAAAGTTGAAAAAATTGAGTATAATGACAGAAGAAGAAGAAGAAGTGATGGAGACAATGGACACAGATCAAATCTGCAAAATCGCTTGAGCTGTTTACCTAACAAAACAGTAATTGCACACCACAAACGACTTTTATTCTTGATTGACTTTGAGTCCTCTGTTAATTATTATTTACTCTGTGTTTGTCAGTAACAGAAAAACGGCAGAGAGAAAGAAGAACTACAAAAAGGTAAGATTTTGAAATTAAAATAGCATTTAGAGTTTACTTGACCTGAATTCAGAATATGTTAAAAGGGAAAAAGAAGTTAACTTTGATTAAAAAAAAGCTTAATTAAATTTAATTCTCTTTTATATTTAGATATTTAAAAAAAAACTATAACTCTTATAAGTTTTTTTCTTTCATTTAATTAGATCTCGTGTTTTTTCAAACTTAAATATTGTCAAGCAACATGGAAGAGAGATCACATTTAATATTAATAGAATCACATTGAATTACATGTATTCATTAGATTACTCGAGCAATCAGGTTCATTGTTTATCAGAATTTAGTGATTTAAGCAAGAAATTTATGAAAATAATTTTTCCTTTAAGAATTGATCACTCCCTAAAGAATAATCACTCAAGATAAATCAGTTATAATAATTAATTTCCACTCAGATGAAAACTTCAAGTGATAGTAATTGAACACTTAAGCGACTGTATTCAGATCTATACTAATTTTCTTTAGGCTTTGAAAGAATGATGCCTAAGTGTCACATTAGTAAGTTAAGTGGTTCTCTTGTAGTGAAGTTACGTTTCTTATGATTAAATGATGGATATATTTGAGATGTAAATTATGTAACTTAGGTTGAAAATGGAGTATTATATGAAATGCTATTATAATTATAATGTTGAGTATTGAAACTTGTCACTAACAAGAGATATCATAATTTCAACATAGACTAAATCAAATAAATTATAAAATTAGGTGGTAAGACACTAAAAAAGTTTTTTAAATTATATTTTAGTTGTGTATTAGTTTCTTGTTGGTATCTTATTCAACATCAATATTCTAGAAGGCATTTTAGTACCTTAGACATTTGTGGATGTTAAAAATATGTATATAATTCCTACATATTTGAAAAGACTAAAACATAAACTTGATGTCCTGTCTTTTTATGAATATTGAAAATACAGATATAATTTTCCCTTTGCTAATTGATTGTTATAAATTTAACCAACACGAGAATATATGAAATTTGTAATTACATATGATAATTTAGAATCAACTTTAAAGGTTCGAAAATGTTTTATTGTTTCTATTTTGGAAATCTTTGAACATGTATATAATTTATAATTTATTGTAAATACCCTGTGGTTTGAATAATTGTATAATATAGGATATGGAATGTTGCACCATATAGAAATAATATTCACTATTATATTTTACAAATCAAATATGAAGGGTTGTTTAATTTATTTTGTATGTTTCGAGAACCAAACATTTCATTGAACAGGTCAAACAGACCAGTTTAAGATTTGCAGGTGAAACAGTGGTTAAATTATTGAATTGGTCTTAATAAAGTAATATTAATAATTAAAATACATATAAAATAATATTATAAAAAATATAATATCATATTTTAATAATATTAAAAACTAAAAATATCACATTTCATACATTTTTTCACATTCAAAATACACTTAAAAAAACAAATATTTCATAATATTTAAGTTTAAGATTTTAACAATACATAATAATATTATTTAAAAATAAAATGTTTCTTAGAAAAAAGATAAGCATTTTACTTTTTTACTTTTATGAAAAATTAAAATATGTCAATAATAGTTAAAAAAATATTTTTCGTTAAACTGCTGTATATTGATATTTGTCCCATTTTTACCAATTTTTTCGACTTTTAATTAGTTAAAAAAAAATAGACTGGTTATCTCGAGGTCTGTTGTACAGTTTAAATAGATGAAACACTATACTTTTTTACAGATTTTTCGATTAAATTTGTTGGTTGTTATAATATAGATCTTTTTATCTTATTTTTATTTTAAATAAGAAACTTTTTTTAACATTTGATCTCATTAATTCCTAATTGCGCACCTGATTTAATTTTGTTCTATTTTCTTAAGTACGAAGTTATGCATTCTTAATAGTGACATCAATAATAATTACGAATTAGATTAGCATACTTTATTATGATAGGAAAGTACTTTTTAAAGTTTATTTATGAGCTGTTATATTGGACCTTTATAACTAAAGAAAAAATAGATTATATTGTATTTGTTATCAATTTTTCTCTGTTTCAAATTCGATTTGCTTTTGAAGTATTAGTTCATTGTAAATCCTAACCTAAATCTTTGTTTGATGAGTTTTTTTTATGGTTTATCTTGGTTTTCTTATTTCGTTATTCAATTTTAAGTCCTTCACATCAATCTATTATCTTAGATAAATATTTGTACTTTAACTTTATTTTTTTTAATTGTAATTCGAATACTAAGTTTTAGTAAAATTTATATTGCACGAGATTATAAATAAAGATTTCACCCACTATTAATTTCGTTGTTATTAATTATAAAATCGTTAGATAGACTGAAATTGATTATCAATGAAAATAATAAGAATTCGATTAGAATGTTTTATTATAATGATAAGATAATTTTTATTTGTTATCTTGTGTCTTATATAATGCATTTGCCCATTTAGCATGTGCTTAGTTTACAATGATTAGTATGAGATATTATTTATATTACTTTTCTAGATACGTAGCTTACATTCGAAAGAATAAAATAGTATGCCATAATCATTTATGATAATATATTCATATCATCACAACTAATTTTAATTCATTATATTATATTTGTACCCTAAAAAATAAACTCTAATTATTATTATTACCAACTTGTTTTTATTATTATTCTCATCATCATTAAATTACTAATTTAACTTTTCATACTTTGAACTAGGGTAGTATTGACAGGGTCTTCCCTCAAAACATTGATTTTAAACTTACTTGAAAATAAATCATTGTTTTGAAATGAAAAGTTATCATATATTATGCAATAAAGTTACCCTAATTTTAGTGATTTTCAAAACTTTTTCCCCACCAACATGCATCCAATTATACCTAAATGTATATGCACCAAAATCAACTTAAAAGGTAGTTTTTTTCTAACTACTCTGCAGCAGGTCAAAGAAAAACACAATTACAACTTTGGGATTATGGCACAATTGAAAGGTTCAAATATTTTAAAATACTAAATCCCTATTCAATTAATGGCTAAAATCCTATTTACGACATAATAATCTTAATAAATTTGTTATAAAAGTAGTCAAACATAAAAAAAATAAAAAAATAAAAAAACTTCATTATCAGTGGCACACTAGTGCTTAATTACGGTGCAAAACTTTCAAGGTTGTTCCAACTAATTAAATGTGCATGCAATTTCACAACCCATTTGTGGAAATTAGTCAAAAAGAGAGAATGATAATTGTCTTATCTTCTTTTCAAAATTTTACCTTTTGATTTAATAATAAAGTGTGGTTGATTTAATGTTTCAAATAACTATTTATACTTTCAATGCTTTTTTCATTTACTTTTAATTTTTTAAAATTAAAATCCTGAATCAAAATTTTGAATTACTATACATATTTTTATTATAAAAAGATTTTTAATGTATGCATTTATATTTTATCCAATCAAATGATATCTTATAAACGTTTATAATTTTTTTTAAATTTTTTCCTGCATTCTAATTAGTCGTTCCATTTAAGTTTGATTTAAATATCTCAAATTTAATATAGAGGTGGGCACAAGGAATTTGAACAGTATAAAAGATTAATGAATGGTTATTGTCGTTGTGAAATTTTATACTATAATTATGTTAAAAATATTTATTCATAGAGTTTTAAAATAATTATCTTAAAAATTAGAAAAAGTATTATATTATATGTAACATTTTCTGTAACTATAATTTACTGAAAATATAGTTAATAATGCATTTGTTCCATATAATAGTTTTTCAAAGATATTTTTGGCTAAACTAAAAAAAATATTTATTATTTTATTTTTAATGTAATTTTGAATAAGTTATATATTATGATTATTTCAATTTTCTCTCTATTTATTGAAAAGAATTATGTTATCTTAAATTTTAAACATAATAGATAAAAATGAACAATTTTATTGAAAAAACGAAATCCATAAAAGAATAAAACTTAGTAGAATTTCTCATTTTATCGATTTTTTATTTATGTAAGTTTGAGACATGATTAAACAACTAAAAGTTAACACTAATTAACTAATGGTGTTGGATTTGTGTTGAATATGCATGCTACTATAAAATTATTAATATTAATTTCTTAGTATCGGCTTTCAAAGACCGACTTTAGCTAGTCCAAGTTAACTTAACGTTAACTTTTAAATTGATCTTTTAATTTAAGCAATTTAATATCGATTTTTTTAATTTTAAAATTTATTTAATCTAGTTTTGATTTAGTCAATATTGAATAAAATTTATTTTTAATATTAATTTAAATTACATCAATTTAATAGATACTAATGATAGTAATTTAAAAAGGATTATAAAATACTTTCATCTTTAACATAATAAAAAATAAAAAAGATATAGTGGATGAAAGAAATGAGTATTTATAAAAAAAAAAAAAATGTGAATGAAGTTGATGAGTATCAATAAAAAAGATAAGAAGAAAAATATAGATGAAAGACATATATGTGGATAAACGTTAAAAAAAATTATAGATATGAAGTAAAGAAATGAGTTTAAGAATATCTATATAGAAATTAAGAGAAAAAAATTATAATTGGAGAAATTTATTAATCTTTAAATATTTTAATATGAGTATTTAGATTAAAATTAATATATGATTTTCATTTATTATCATAAAAGCTCACAAATTCATATAATATAAATTCAGGTTAACTAAGTCTACACTAACTTAACATAAATATAAATATTAAAAATAAATAAAATTTATAAATAAATTTATACTAATTTTTTTATTTTTAATATTTATTTTAGTTAAAGTGGTTTAATCGATATTAAAATGAACAATTTCACTTATTAAAAAAGTTAAAAAGTAATTGAAGTTAACCTTATTATAAAAGTCACTAGCTGAGTAGCGTGGCTGACGTTAATTTGATACTAACATAAATTTTCATTTATTAAAAAATTAAAAATAATCTTACATCTTTTAATCTATTTTTAAAATATTTTTTACATTGTTGTTGACTTAATTCATATTAATTTGAAATTAATATAAATAAATTTATTTATTAAAAGTATTAAAAAAAATAGTTAACATCACAGGATAATTAGGTATCAATATTAATGATATTACTAGAAATATTTATTTATTTGAAAAATTAAAAACTATTTTACGTCTTTTGACTTTTTCTTTTAAAAATAATCTTTAAGTCACGTATATCTCTAATAGTATCGCTATTCAACCTATACTAATATTTAAAAATAAATTTAATATATTTTTACTGTGATTTTAGAATGAATGATGATATTTTGATATTATTATTTATCTTTAACATCATTTAATATTAATATATATTATTATTTTATTTATATATAATATTTTATTAATAAATATGAATAATGATGGTATTTTAAAATATTGAATTCAATATTTGTCCTATAATAAGTTGCTTGTTGATATTATTTGTTATATATAAAATTTGGTTGTAAAAGAAGAAGATAATGATCACTTCTAGAATCCGCCAATTAGATAGTACCAAATTAGGGTTTAACGTGGCAACCAAAAACTTGTGTTGTGCCAAACGCCCTTTCTTTCTCGTAAAACTTGTGTTGAGCCAAACGCACTTTCTTTCTCGTTGACTTCTAAGAGCGCATGGAAAACTAGTGGACCCGCATACAGCAAAGCACTACCTTCCAGAAATCAACACCGTCACCGCTCTCCGATTCCAATCCAAACAAATCCTTTAATTTCAATAAATTAATTAATTGGTTTCCCATTTCTTCTTCTTTTCTATTTTTTTTTTTTTGTTCTTCTAGATCTCCAAAACAAAATCCTAATTTTGACTTTTAGGTGCTTTTGAAATTTCGGATAAATCACAATGCAAATCAGAGGGGTATTTGCTAAATTTCAAGTGTTAGTTGTAACTAAAAAAATGTTTACAATGACATAATTTTGTTAAAAGTTCCAGAAAATACATATTTACAATTTAGACACTATATTTTTAATAAATATAATACGTTCTAGATTTTCAATTTTCATTTGAATGTAATTTAATTCAAGGAATGGTTGATATGAAAAAGAGCGTTTTAAATTAAAAATATAGCCAAATTTTCACTTTATTTTTCTATACGGAATATTTTTTACTTCTTTATATTTTATTTTTCTTCTCTTACTGATTATTCTTTAACAAATTCCTCGTTTATTTTCCCCTTTAATAATATATTAATAACAAAAACTCTACTTACCTAAACACACGTCGTTTTACAAAAAAAAAAAAAAAAATCCTGTTTTTTATATTATTTCACATCATTAATTAATTTTACCAAAAATTGTTAATTAAACTAGCTTATCATTTTTATTTTAAGTTTTTCTTAATTAATTTTGTCAAGTATAGCTTAAGTTATTATATTGGAAAATGAACAACAAAAGTACAATATGTTAGAATAATTTCTCTATTAAAATTTCAAACGTTTCCCTTCATGCTCACCATATATTAGTTGAATTTCCACTAGTGTTTTTCATGATTTATTAATTAGTACTACAAATTGTTCTAGAATGCCACATTAAATTTTCATTGTTCTAGATACAATGACAAAGCACCAAATAGTTACGAGAAGGTCAAAAGCTAAATTCCAATTCTATTATATATATAACATGCACGAAGCCAACGTGAAAAGTTCAAAATCAGTTTATTCAAATCAAAAGATAATAGACCTACACCATATGAATTTCTTCAATGAAAAAAAGCTAAAAAAATAAGAGAAAAGAAGATGAATGGCAATGAAAGAGAGAGCGTGAGAAAATGGTGGTTAGAAATTGATGGAGCAACTTTGCGTTGACTTTATTGGCATGCACGTGGGAAACTATTGACCACTTAAGCTGCAGAAAACCAAGTCTAGTTTCCAGAACATTTCATCTTCATTACTTCATCAATCATTGTTACTTGTTGTAGTTTACAATCTCATAAGTAAAAACGTTGTTCTTGTTCTTGCCACATTACAACGCGATTTTGGATGTCAAAATCTTCCACGGAAAAATAAAGATGAAGAAGATATCAAAGAAATGGAGAAGAGTATATATATTTTAAGAAGTAAAAGAAATGAAGAAAAGAAAAGTAATGATGTTTTTTTTTTCTTATTTGAATTATTAAACTGTTATTTATCTCACTCTTCCAGTTTCTTTTCTAATGAGATAATATGCAAAAACTAATTTTTTAATTTTATTTCTTCATTCCATTTCTTATTGACCAAGTCATTTGAAAACTGTTTCTGTCTGAGGTGTTTCCTTGGATTTAGTCATTTATATAAACTTTTATAACGCTGTAATCATTAAATTAGTTTTCAAAATGTCTAAAAGTTACTATATAATTTTATAAAAAAAATTTGAAAACTAAAATAGTGACAAAATAATAAAAAACTATTTGATATCCGAATTTTTTGAAACAATTTACTATTACGTGATTTTAAAATTATTATATTGTATAGATAAGTAACCGATTTAATTTTAAAATTATTATATCTTTTCTCATTGTCACTCCCTAGGAAGTTTCCACTCTCACAAAAAGACTTGCACCCTTTGTAACTTTTCTTTAAGAAACTTATCATACACTTTCCATAAAGTACTTCTTGGTCCACAATAAATCTCTTACAAAAACTTCCTGAAACCAGTTTTTTTATGTCCCATGGTATTTTTTGTGGTCCCCATAGTACTACATCATTAAAAAAAAAAAAAAAAAAAAAAAATTTTTTTTTTTTTTTTTTTTTTTTTTTTAAATTTTAATAATTTTTTTTTTTTTTTTTTATTTTTATTTATTTTTTTTTTTTTTATATTT
>Ga0099825_1006673_pt1 | contig 14332 bp, 5 predicted proteins | sample SiratroredBW_FD_76838 | JGI IMG/M metagenome (GOLD analysis project Ga0099825, IMG submission 76838) | Root nodule microbial communities of legume samples collected from California, USA - Siratro red BW | ecosystem: Host-associated > Plants > Roots > Nodule | place: USA: California | collected... | reverse complement strand
CTCTGATACCATATTGACTTTTCACCTTCGTTGACGAAGACAAAAAAAAAAGCAATAAAATAAAAAATAAATAAAAAAAAAAAAAAAAAGCCTGGTTAAATTTGTAATGTTATTTTTAAAAATGGGGATAAAAAATAAAAAAATATAAAAAAATTTTAAAAATTAAAAAAAAATTAATTTTTTTTTTTTTTTTTTTTTAACGGAACAAATCTTCAAAGGCAAGCCACAAAATATAGAACTCAGTATTCTAGTTTATCAAATTGTCTTTGATAAACTTTACACTTCGTTTTTTCTTTTCCAGTTGCTTATTAAGAAACAAACTAACTCATCATTCAAACGTCTAGTACCATATTTCAAGATCTGATAAAGTTTTAAGTTTTATTTAATTATTATTGTGCTGTTTTGAAAAAAAAAAATACTGCAGTTACTTTCTATTTTTTTTTTTCTTTTACCTTTTACTTATCCTTTTTCATTCAAATTTTAGTAGAATATAATGACTATCTATGATTAATTAATGAAAAAAATTACATTATCAATTAATAATCTTATGTAAGGAAAGGTACATATATTAAGACTAATAAATGGAGCATTGCTAATTAGATTTAATAGTTATCCATTGCCTCACACTTGCATTCCTCACTGATAGGGATTGAATTATCCTCATCTATGATAACATTGTATTTTATGATTATTACAAATTTATGCCGACTACTGTTACAACTTGTTCTATGCAAATTATTAATCGATTTTTCATCAAATCTTTATGCAATAAAATTTTAATATAAATGGTATAGCATCTTTCTTTTAAAACATTGGCTACCTCTATTTTTTTCATTTTCATTCTAATAATTCTACCAATATTATACTTCTTTTCTTGTTTTTTTTTTCTTCTATTCTCGGTTGTCATGTTCATGATTTACGTAATTAAACTTCTTTCTTTTTTATAGTGTTGGCAACAATGGTATTAGTTTTTTTTTTTTATGTTCTGAGTACCTACTATATTAATTTTTTAGCTCCCTATAGTATTTCCCCAACAGTAAATATCTAAATATTGTCTACAATAGGCACCTAAGAAATAGACTAAAAGCTGGTTTCTGAAAAAGTCAACTAATATCTAACCATAAAATCCTTAAAAAAGCTGAAAAATATTTTTAGTATATGTGATAACATAAGATAGTATATATGTTGAATATACCATATCCCAAAACCTATTGTCAATGCATGGTTTCCGGTGAGATATATAGAATTAAAATGATGTCACTGTCTTTTAAAAATTATCTTAAATTTAGTTGACGTAGCACTTTCTTCATACTTAAGCTCTGCATAACAGAAAGAGTGTGCAAGCTTATAATATATTTGACCATTGCACGTATTCTTTTAGATAGCCAACAACAGGGGTCTGAAGACGAAATTTGTAGGTATTATTTGATGAATAAAGATAACTTAGCATGTTTTCAACATATATATAATAGTAGTAATATTAAGTTGAGAAAAATAAAATTACTATTTAATAGAAGTAGCAAAGGAAGTAGTACATGGTTCAATGTAAGTTCCAAATTAAAACAACCCTAAATTAGGAACATAAATGGGTGCTGTTTTTGTAAGAATAAAATAAAATGAAGATATGAGTCACATTTGGGGAGTGATCATTAGGTAGGTATCTTTGCTTGAGTTTTTGTCTTGAGATATTTGCAATTGAACTTTCTACTACAAATAGATTAGTAGGTTAAATTTTATATTTTATTTTTATAATTTTGGTCTTTCAATTTTTTATTTACAATTTTAATCTTATAATTTTTTAAAAGTAGTAATTTTAATCCAACTCTAAACCCTAATTCTTAATTTTTAAACCCTAATTCTGAGTAGAATGAGGAGTTCATCTTGGAGTCAAGAAACGTGATTACCAAGTTCTTTAGCTTCATGTACATGTATGTGACTGCGAAAGGGTTCATCATTTTCTTTCTGAGTCTACAAGCCAGCATGCATAATTGGTAGTTAAAGTCAACTTAATGGTTGAAGCACGTCCTGTTACAAATATATATATATATATATATATATATATATATATATATATATATATGATTATAAAAAAAAAGGTAGTTATAAGATTGCAAAGCAATTCATCACATGCATATTCTATTTATCATAGAACGTAATATAATATGAGGGAATCTTTTCTTGAACGAGATGATAACATTTTTATGAAATTGAAACTACAATTATTGCGCTTCTTTCTTTATTTAATAATATTTAGTTTTCACTATTAGTCTATAATAATTGGTGGTAATAGTAATTTTTTTTAACTTATGTTTCTCTCTATTCTAAAAAGTTACTTATATCTCCAAGCACCTTATTATATGCTCTAACTAAAAAGACAAATATTATTTTTTATTCTAAGTTGAAAGTATGGTATTATAAAAGAAATTGTTAATGGTATTGTATTGAAGATACTAGAAATAGTTGAGTATGGGACAAAGGCACATGGGGTCCAGTGATGTGTCTGCAAAAAAATGAAATTGTGACCAAACCCACTTGCTAACCAAAAGGAACAAATCCAGCTTTGGTTTGGTCCTACTTGGAAGAAACCAACAAAAACAAAAAACACACACTTGCCCAATACCCATCTCCACTTCAATCTTAATGGATCAATCATTCAATTACTTTGATTTGGGCTGAGCTTCTCTCCTAAAATTTCACCTAGGCCCAATAACTATCTGAATATCTCTGCATATTGATTTCACCCTTACCAAAAATATCTGAACGTTACCATGTCCACGTCGATTAGAAGGATAAAAAAATTCAAAAATGGCAGAACAAAATATCTGTCTGAGAAAAGGAAGGGTAAATTAGTAAATGGATGATGAAAAAACCTTATCAACTTGCTCTTTCTCCTTTGTTGCCCATAAATATCACACTCCTTGCTCAACTAAAAAAGCTCCTCTTCTTCCATAAACCCTACTTCTTCCTCTTTCTCCCAAACCTTATCTCTTACCATGTCTACCTCTGCAGCTTCTCTTGCTCTTCCTACTCTCACTCTCAGAACAAGCCACCCTCTCTCTTCTCCCAAATGCTTCTCCTCCACTCTCTCCGTTACCCCTAACGCCAAACCCATCTCCATTTCTACCGTTTTCCTCAAACCAACCGTCTCCCTGTCCTCGCGCTTCCTTCCCCGCGTCGCTCTCTCATCCGAGTACGAACAGGAAGAGGACACCTTCGGCGCCGGCCAGAGCTTCTCCCCCGACCTTAAGCTCTTTGTGGGTAATCTTCCCTTCAGCGTAGACAGTGCGCAGCTCGCCGAGCTCTTCGAAAACGCCGGGAATGTGGAGGTGGTTGAGGTGATGTTTATGTTTCCATTGCAATTTTGGTTTTTGAGGGGTTTCTTGGATGCCCTTTGGGTAGAATTGAGATGGGTTGTGACTTGTTTTGTGCTTTTTGCAGGTGATTTATGATAAGACGACTGGGAGAAGCAGGGGGTTTGGGTTTGTGACCATGTCTTCGGTTGAGGAGGTTGAAGCGGCTGCTCAGCAGTTCAATGGATATGTGAGTTTATAGTTTGGTTCTTGATGAAGATGTTTACTGTTTGTTTGGTTCTTTTTGGATTGTTGATATTGTGAGAAATGGGTTTGATAAAATTGATTTGTGTTTGGGGTTGCTTTTGAGGTGTCTTGGAGTTGGTTTTGAAAATGTAGTGTTTTTTGGTGCACTATTTTCAAAATTGGTTTTATTGGAATTGATTGTGATGATGAATGTTTGAAGTTTTTTTATTTTATTCTCAAGTTTGATGTAAAACTGAGTGAAATTGTTTATATACCAATAAAGCTATTTTTGTCGTTTATACAAGGTCTAACTGAGGTCTAGAGGCAAAATCAATTTTACTTTTTCTCTACTATAATATAATCACATTTGACATGAACAACAATGTATAAGTCTTGGTTGATTCAAACAGCAATGTACTTGTAATCCAACAAGCTAGTGGTTAAGATGACTTAAAGCAACACTAAACAGTGTTGCTAGAGTTTGAATTTGTCTGATGTGAAATGTGAATATATTTTTCATTTGTCATTGCCATGTATGTCTGTTCAATTCTTTATCATATCTAAGGAATGAATCTTTTGGAAATTCATAGGAACTGGATGGAAGGGCCTTGAAAGTGAATGCTGGGCCACCACCTCCTCGGAATGAGGGTCCATCTCGTTTTAGAAATTCTCCCAGAGGTGGTGGTGGTGATTTTTCGGATAGTGAAAACAAAGTCCATGTGAGTAATCTTGCTTGGGGTGTTGACAATGGAACACTGGAGTCATTCTTTGGGGAACACGGAAAGGTCCTGGAAGCAAGGGTGATCTATGACAGGGACAGTGGACGATCAAGAGGCTTTGGATTTGTGACTTACAGCAGTCCCGAAGAGGTCAGCAGTGCAATTGAGTCCTTGGATGGTGTGGTAAGTAAATATCTCTGCCATGCACAAAAGTGTTTTGTGAATTTGTATAGTTCCATGTCAACGAGGTTTCATCTTAACAATAGTAGCAGTGTAGACCCTTTTCTCATTGGACCATCTTCAGTTACATGTTTAAACCCAATTGGTTGCAGGACTTGAATGGCAGAGCTATACGAGTTGCAGTTGCTGATTCGAAGCCCAGGCGGTCTCGATTTTAACTTTCATCTATACCTGAAAGAGAGGATTTTGGTAGCATTTCTGTGCCCTACTCAATGCAAGTGTTTTTTCTGATGCAATAATAACATATCTTCTAATCATCATATTTCTAACCACTAGTTAATCTCGTGAGTTTGTGTTGTGATGAATGTTCCAAGCTTCTGATAAGTTTTGACATAACAGGTAGTTGGGAGTTTATACGGATTGAAGAAGTAGACACTGGCCAAGAGTTTGGGGGTGAAAACTACACCTACGTGCATGGAGACTACGTCTAAACACAGTGGCAATTTCTGACCAGTTCCTTTCTGGAGGAAAGCTCATCCGTGCTCTTGTATGGAAGTTGAATCTTACAGATTTGGTTATTGTCATTTCAAACTGATTTGTAGTCACTATTTTACTATAGAAGTAGATGTCTCAATTATTATTTTGCTTACCCTGTTCCAACTTATTAGGGATTCTGCTCTCCTTTCAAATTTTCTTTTATTTGGATAAGGTCTTTTATAAGTACTTGAAGCACAAGAAGAAAACATGAAAAAAAAAATAGAACAGGGTAATCTAAATATGCTAGAAGATAGCTTTTTGAGAAGATAATATGAAAGATGGTATACAATTTTAAATTGATTTTCAATTATATATATGGCAATTCTAATTTAGAAAGTTATTTTTTTCTGCAAGAATTTATAATAAATTTTATTTAGTTATGTATTCAATCATTATTATTAAAATGTATGATTGCAAATTCTTTTCAATTTATTTTAGTGCTGAACCCAACGGCATAGTATTGTTAGGATTAATGTCACCTTTTGCAACTCTGAAAAGGATAGATGAATCAATTAACAAAACTGTTCTGGTGAGACTACGTACCACAAGTGGTTTAAAGTCAGCTGTTAAGCTTAAATTAGCTTAAAGGAGCTTAATGTTTATTAATATATGATGTGGACCTAAAATTCTTATAACATGGGTTTATCTAGGCACGTTTTCCCTTTATATTTTGTAGAGATTTATTATAAAACTATATTTTTAGACACAAGCACTTTGCTACGCATCTAACAAATTGATAATATATAAAAAGAAAACAATATTTTGACAGATTGATAAAATATGAAAAATAACATTTTATAGAAAAATCAATTTTAAAAGAATTATTTGTTAATTTATGCAATTTTTATATTTGGAATTGTGCTTCTATATAAAAATAGAAATAATACATCAAAGAAAGTATATTATAAAAATTTAATTTATGATTACATACTTTTGCTCATAATTTTTATAATAATCTAATTTCGTTATTAGTTTGCAAGATATATTTCAAGATTGGTAATTATTGGGTTAAACACATTTTTTGTCCCTAGATAGGGTAATATTTGAATTTGAATATGATAAAAAAAAAAAATCAGTGAGACTCTATGTATATTTTATACATATATAAGAGAAAAGTAACATGCTATAACACTCAATTCTTAATTTAGGTATAAAAAAGTTATTCTTTTTATGAAAGTTGTATAATAATAATAATTGTTATTATGATTTAAGATTTTTTCATGGAGTTATAAATTATATATACTAAACTTAAAAATATAAATTGATTTTTTTTAAGATTTAGTCAAAATATTTGCAAGTTTGTTCTTAAAATTAATAAATTCAGAATTTATTTTTGATAAAATTATAATTGATCTTTATGTACGTGATTACGTCATAAAACGCAATGTTGAAGCAACAATGAGATATTTTCTTATTATCACAAACAATTTCATAGATTCAATTTCACAAAATTTCAACTAAGAGTTGTTTAATCCCGTAAGTTTGTAAATAGTTAAAGTTATAAATTTATAATCAATTTTTCCAATAATTAGAAAACAATATTTTGTTTCTTTTCCTTTTAAGACATAATATTCCCTTTAATGAAAATACATATTAGAGATTTTAAACTTCAAGGAATTAAAGAGTTTATATTAAATCTGGAATGATAATCCCACTTCTAAAACTTTTGATTTTTTTAACGAAGATCTTTTCACTTTTGAATGTTTACAAACTTTTTTATATTTGATTCATTCCAAACTTAAATATAACATCAGATTGATTTAAAATAAATACTTGAATTCTTATGTTCCAAATATTAATTAATTTTTATTATAGTAATTTGTATTATAAAAATATTAGTAATTTAAAAATAAGAATTACAAAACTTTTAAAAAAAATTATATTATAAATATTCTTTTTAAGTTCGAGTAACAATTTATAAGAAAATACAAAAATAAGAATACAAAAACCCAACACTGTATTAAAAGGTTCTATATAAAAAGTTTATTCGTAGTACAATATATATAACAAATAAAAAGTTATTTACATAAAACTAAGAAAGCAAAATAACAAAAAATCACTAAAATAATTAAGTCTAAACATCATTTAATATATGTGTATAAAGTAGATGGTTTATTTAAACTTAGCACTATTAGATCTTTCTTTGATAGATGATGATGATTTGAAAATCAATTCATCATAATTTTTCATGCATTCTAAATTATAAAAAAGTTTCAACATCACATTTCTTTATCTTTAAACAAAAAATTAATTCACTTCAAGAAATGTTGGAATCTTGATCTTAATCAAGACTTTATAAACACATACAAGATTATTCTCATAAACTATCATCACCATCTTAACCTTTCCAAACTCGATAATGTCTACCATAATGGAAAGATTATTCTCATAAACTATCATCACCATCTTAACCTCCTCAAACTCAATAATATCTATCATAAAGAAAGTATAACATTTATGTGCTTGGTAATGGGACCTAAAGAAAGTGTGTGGAGTGGATAGTTATTTTAATTGACTTTGAAAAATGGTTAGATAAAAAGTTGAAAATAGAGCAACATTAATTTCATTGTGTAGAGTGGATAATTATTTTAATTGACTTTGGAAAATGGTTAGAGAGAAAGTTGGAAATAGAGCAACATTAGTTTTTGGATTGATAAGTAGAAGAAAGATAAATGTTTAACATACGTTATGGATGGATTGGTTGTGGGGATCCCAACAACAAGCTACTTGGTTGGATACGAACTTAACTTCTTAAGGTTATCTATCTCATATATGGAGGTGTATTAGAAATAAGCTCCCAACAAAAGTTCAGAATATATGTTATTAAGTAACTGGTTTTCCTTACAGGTTAAGAATCACTTTGGTAACATAGTTTGAATCTAATTATTATATGGAGTGAAATTACTTGCTGTTTAAGAATGAATATTTGGATTAGGGTGAAATGATACAGCAAATTTGGATGGTGACTTTTAACCTTGGGGCTGAAATAAGGTGCAAGGGAGTCTCTTATTACGTAATGTTGAACAAATTTAGTTTTGCTTTAAACTCGTCTCCTCAAAACTATATTGCAAGGCATATGCTCATTAGCTTGTTATGTTCTTGGCACTCTATATGTTTTGTGCATTAGAATAAGAAGAGGTTTTAATTGATTGAGAATTTAGAGATATTTGTAAGGGGAGAAAAAAAATGAAGAGATGATAAGTTTTTCTCCTTCTGCATTTATAGTTATATCATAAATGTCCTAAAGCAGTAAAGAGTTGTGAAATTTGCATGCTGGTATTTTGTTGCAATATACTCTTAGTGTAGTCATAACTGCTGCACTATGACTCCACCATTGCATGTTAATAATTTGTTGAACCATAGTTGTTACACTATGTTGCGACCATTGCATGTTATATCACATGAAATTGCATACTATTTGTTGCTGGTATATTATGGAAGGATACCCCCCAAAAAAAATTACCTCCTTTACAGTAGTAATAAAATAGCAATTCTACACTTTATTTTTATTTATAATGTTACTTGTATTAGAATCATATAACAAAGGTTAACAAATTTAATCATATATTTTTATAATTATTAATTTATTTATATATTAAAATAATAAAATATAGCTTTTATATTTTTTAAGAAAAAATATAATTTAGTGACATAATAGTTTAGTGATATTTTAAATATATAAAACTATTTAATTTTTTATTAAAAGCCTCAATTTTTTAATTTGTATTTAAGTTTCAAATAAATATATTTTAAAATAAAATAAAGGAGAAGAGTGACACTTTATTAAAATATAAAAGAGGTAAAAGTCATTTATTAAAAATATAAGAAAGGTAAATATTTATTTAGAAAAACTAAAGAAAATGTGATTATCATTTTTTAAAAAGATAAGTATCCATTTTAAAATTAAAAAGGTGACTGAAATTTAGTATAATTTAATTAAAAATAAATACAATTTCTCCTATTTTTAAGTAAAGTTCTGGACATAAGCCTTAAAAATGGTACCTATTCAAATTTCTTGTATCTTTATATATGCTTATTACTTTGCTTTTTTTTTGGTTAGCTAATTGGCCAATTTCCCAATTCAAAGAGAGATTTTCCTTTAGATGGGAAGACATAACCACAATATCTTCCACTTTGTCAATAAATGAACCAGTCTACCAAATTGTGCCAAACTCTTTCATATGGCCACCTTTTTTGTTTTTCTTACTTTTATCAACCCTGCATTCGTACTCAATTCTCTTTAAATAACATTAAGAGTCAAAATTTGTTCATAAAAAATATTTTGTATTTGAAAAATCCTACTCAATTTAAAGACACTTATAGCCTACAAAATATAACTAATTTAGACTATATTAGTGGCAGAGATATTACTTGGTGAGTTAACTCCACCACTCAATTCAACTTAAATAATTGGATTGACTTTTATATTGGGTTAAATTCAACCTAATTCAATCTCCCAGGATTAGGTATGTGGAATCTAATTCTTAACTCAATCTAACTAAAATTATTAAAGAATGTTAACATTAGTAATAATAATGTAACTATTATTCAATTTACTCTATTAATTTATTAAATAAACATATATTTAAATATTAAATTCTTTAATTCTTTAAATATTAAATAATATAATCTAATTTTTAAAAAATATTTTAAAATTACGAATTTAATAAAAGAAATTAAAAATTTATGACTCAACTAACCTAATTTAATTCAATTCAATAAAAATAGAATAAGTTGAATCGTATATATATTCATGACTTCGTGAATATTGTCTTTGGTAAGTTACCTTACATATGTTTAGATGAGTTTTTAAATAAAGACTTATAGAAAAACATATATTAAAAAAATACAATTAACTCTTTGTAAATTAAAATTAATTTATGAATAAATTAAAAATGTATTTTTAAAAATACATAAAGCTTATTTTAATTCATGGAAAGGTTATTTTTTATATTTTCTTTTAAAAATGTTTACAAAAAACTCGTTTATACAAATGAATCTATCACTCAGTCTCATTCGTTTGCCTACTCTCCCGTTTCTTTCTTTTATTTATTTAATTTGGAGGGCCCTAAGTGGTACTTTCTATCATTATAAATGTAATATAATGCTGCTTTTACTTTAAATACGTTATTAAATTCATGGGGCCGGAAAACACTTCATTTTTTTTTATTTAAATTGATTCAAGTGGATTTGAATTGAATGGGTAGGAAATGAAAAAAAAAACTAAAGAAAATGACAAAAATGTTGTTTTGAAGTGCTTGCATGCTCTTGATTGTGTTGACCGGCGCCGCCGGTGGCCAGTTTGGTGGCCTTGCCCACTTGTGGTATACATCCGACAAAGCAACCGGCCAAAGATTCTACTCCATTATTAAATTCAATAATTGTATCTTATAATAACTAAATAATGTCATCAAAATTGGACTGCTGAAATGTGTTTGGAAGGTGAAATTTAAATAATTGTTGAGTCTTAGAGTACAAGTAAGCATGGGGAGTAGAATATCAACGTGCCTAATATTTTTTTTTTATTATTATTGGTTCTTATAATCTAAGTAGCTCCCATGGGGAAGATATTAATACTACACTACATTTAGGTCTTATTCAAATCGAAGTACAACAGATATTTCCCATTTTACCTCTGTATTTAGTATAATCAAATAAGAGACCATGCAAGAACTTTTATGTATAAAGTTAATGAAATCCTTGAGCCTTTTGTTTAAGTTGTTTTCTATCTAGTTGGATTGTTGATTTTATTACCTTATAGTAATGAATTTCTCCATTTGTCAAATGGTATGCATGCATGGTTCTATTATTTTGAAAGATATATTGTACTTTAAAAGGATTGCCATAATTGTTAAAGAATAAAACAAACAATAACGTTTATCTTGAGCTTACTATTACTAGTGGACATGGAAAATTCCCAACATAAAATTTAACCAAATTTGTTGATGAATCAATCACATAAATTTATTATATCTCATTAATGAAACTTCGATGAAGATTAATAAAAAAGATATCTTGATTGAAACTAACATTCTTAATACTCACACAAGTATGTTAGCGAAAATAATTTTTCTGTCCAAACAAGAAAATGTATTAGAAAAACTGTGTAAACAATATTCTAGCTAAAACCTTTAAAACATGAAATTGTGTCGTAGATTGATATTATTGAATTTCTAAAATTTGAAACAAATATCTAATTTTAAGTTAAATTCAAAATAAAAAAAATAGATTTAGATATAAAATTAATCTATTAAAAGGTGATTTGAATTGATGTGAATATTCATTGCTTCTGATTGTTTGAATTGTTTTTTCACACCTATAGACCTGTTTGCATTATAAGATATAGTTTTAATAATTTTTTTATCCCTAGAAATTGAACACACGTTTGAAGTTTAAAACATTTCACAAATTGTTTAATCAACTTAGTTATACCTCTAACAATTCTTAATACGTATAAAAGACTATAAGCATGTTTTGATGTATCTCATAAGCTTTTTTAGGAGTTTATTTATTTCCCTAATATCGTTATTGTTTAAAATTAGTATTTAGACGTTTATTTTTTTATATTTTTTTAAAAATAAAAGCTTACGAAAATGAACTTTGATAGGTTATTTATAATAGGGCATATGTCGCATTGGTAAACGATCTTTTATATATATATAATTACATGACAAAATTATAGAGTTATCATTCAAGCTGAAACCATGTACCTTGCTAATTCTTAAGACAAGAATCTCTAGTTACAATATTCATAAGTTATCATAAATTCACACAAGACATGTATGAGAAATTGATTACATAACATTTATAATATCAATATTCAATTGTAAATGGGTTAATGACAAATATGAGTGTGCGAATGAATAATTTAAGGTTTTGTTTAGTAAATTTAAATAAATTGGGTTATAAAGATAAACCTTTTTATATAATATATAAAATAAGATAAATACTTATGTCAACATTAAAATTAATTCTATGATTTAATTATTATTAACTAGTAGCAACACTCAATTTCATTCATTTTATTAAAAATATTGAATAAAATTAATTTAAAGAAAAAAAATAAAATAAAAAACAAAATTTTGTGAAAATATATTAAAATATTAAAAAGAGATTAAATTGAATATATATATATATATATATATATATATATATATATATATTATTTAAGTTAACAAAACTTTAAAAAATATTATTATATTAAAAACTCTAAAAATCTTAAAATTAATATCTGATTTAATCAGTTATTAACGAGTTTAATCTGAATTATTAAAAATGTTGAATAAAATAAAGTGAAATTGATTTAAAAAAAACACAAAAATATAAAAATATATGTAATAAAATACTTAAAAAATATTAAATAAAAAATAAAAAAATATTTTATTTAACTTTAAAAACTTTAAAACATATTAAATAAAATATTGTAGTTTAATTATTTTAAATATATTTAATAAAAAATTGTAATTTGAAATAAAATATTTATTTTGGTACCCAATTTTATTCTGAATTTATTATTTTTTATAAAATATTCACTAACTTTTTTTTTTTTTCCTTTTCACGCACACCCGTTTTCTAATTATTTTCTACTTTTCGCTGTATACGAAGATAGGCCGTGACAGTAGGAAGGAGACGATTGTGAGGAAAAAGAAAAAGGGAATAGAGAAGGCTGCCACAGTACAAAGAAACTGAAAAAAGAGATACACAACTCAACATTAAGTACTTTTACTTTTACATTAAAGTATTTTTACTTTTATACCAAACAATAAGTACATTTTTATTACTTGGTTTCAGTTTAATATGTTTACCTTTTATGTATTTTACTTTAATATGATTGGCTTTTAAACACTCACGTTTAAGGTGAATGTGTGAATGAGAAATTTACTTATTTTATACCAATTCTCTTAATATAATTGTATAATTTAATCTACTTATATATATATATATATATATATTAAAAGTTGTTTAAATATATATATATAGACATATTATTTTATATTTAACGTCTATTAAATGAAATATGTATTTATATTTTAATATTAAGTAAAAGTTCTTATTTTTTACACTACCTTTATACATTTAAAATATATATATATATATATATATTATTTTATTATTTAAATTTTAATTTATTAAATAAATTAAAAACAATAAATTATTTAAAATATATGTATAATCAATCACGTTATCTTAAATTCAATATGCAGTCCTTTCAAAAAATATAAATTTCAAATATGATAAATCATATATTAAATATTTTTTGTCTAAATAAAATTCTCACCATCGTTTATAGTGAATATATAGTTTATATTACCTTCATTTATTATACAATTTATAAAAATTTTAAATAGGTTTCTTACATTATCTTATATTCTAATTAACATTAATTATAAAAATATAAAATCTGATTAAACCATTGTTAAAATTGTTAAAATTTTAAAATAAAAAAATATTTTTCACAACAAACATTTTTTTATATAGAGAACTTTATATGTGAATTTCTTTTAATTAATTCGGACCTAAATAAATAATTTCATAAATATATTTTTTAGAAAAACAAATAACTTAAAATAATTTTTGCATATAATTTTGTTTAATCTTTTGAAATAAATAAATATTTTAAAAATTATATCTATTTTTATATATTTAATTAAAGGTAAATACGTTATAAAGTGTTAATATATTCTCTACACTGTCTGACTAAAATATGATTTGAAATATTTTCATTTTTAAAAAATATTTTTTATAGTTTTATTTAATAAATTATGGTAGAATTTTTTTTTTCAACATATTTTTCCACATTTCATCGTGACCTCGATTGTAATAATATCATAATTGATTATTTTGATTTAAACGTTATCAATAATAGTTTAATTAATTAAATAAAAATGTAATTTTATTTTGTTTTAAAAAAATTGAAAAAGAAAGTCCCTTTTTCAAAAATAAACGTGTTAACTCATTTTAAAAATATTGTGTGTTGTTCTTATTGATACCTTTGAGTGAGAAACTCATATAATAATTACAAATAAATTTAAAATATTTTGAACACATTTACAATATTTTTCATTTTCATTCTTTGCCATCAAAACACCATCTATTTGAGACATGATTATCTTCAAATTCGTTAAGTTTAACACATGCAATCAATAATTTTATTCTATCAGGTATATCAACAAATTGAACATGAAACAAGAAATGTCAAAAGTATATAGATTTGTTGAGTATTAGTAATCTTAGTTTCAAGTTTCACAACTCAAAGATCCACATCTAAGAATACTTAATATATATATATATATATATATATATATATATATATATATATATATATATATATATATATATATATTTATTTTTATATTTATT
>Ga0099825_1006672_pt1 | contig 14332 bp, 6 predicted proteins | sample SiratroredBW_FD_76838 | JGI IMG/M metagenome (GOLD analysis project Ga0099825, IMG submission 76838) | Root nodule microbial communities of legume samples collected from California, USA - Siratro red BW | ecosystem: Host-associated > Plants > Roots > Nodule | place: USA: California | collected... | reverse complement strand
CAGATGCCTACGTATGTGAGGTTTCTGAAGGAACTTCTCACCAAAAAGAGAAAATTTCCAGAAGATGAAACAGTGGAATTGGAGGCAGGGTGCAATGTAATCATTTAGAAGGCCATTCCACAAAAATCCTGTGATCCTGAGAGTTTTACACTGCCTATCATAGTGGGGAATCTACATGTTGGAAAAGCATTGCTTGATTTAGGTGTGAGCATCAATTTGATTCCCTTGTCCATGTTGAGAAGAATTAGAGAGGTAGAGGTCATGCCTACACACATGACATTGCAATTGGTAGTTCGATCTGTCAAGTGTCCTTATGGCATTGTTGAAGATTTGCTGGTCAAAGTGGACAAGTTCCTCTTCCCAGTAGATTTCGTTGTGATGGATATTGAGGAAGATGTGGATGTTCCCTTGATTCTGGGGAGACCATTCATGAGGACAACAAAAGTAATCATAGATGTTGATAAAGGGAAGCTGAAGGTGTGTGTTGAGAACGAAGAAGTTAGTTTCAATGTGTTTGAGGCTATGAAACACCCTAAGGATACAAAGAGTTGTTTCATAATTGATGTAATTGAGGAAGAGTGTGGAAATAAAATGACGAGTTTGAGCAGTCATGATGTGTTACTGCAGGTTATCACTAAATCAATAGAGGAGTTGTTTGAATTGGGTGATACAGAGGCATTCGCTTTGGCTAAGGAATTATATCAGGCTAAGGAATTGGTGCAGAAGACAGAAAACAGAGAAATTCTGGGAGCTGAAAATGTTATTTTAGAGGAGTCAGTAAAGTTGAAAGCCTTACCACCTCACCTGAAATACAGTTTTCTTGAGGGAAATGCCAAGAAGCCTGTGATTCTTAGCAATTCTTTAACTGTTGAGGAAGAAAGAAGGCTAATTGAGGTGCTGAAACTCAATCAGGAAGCTATTGGATGGAAGTTGTCAGATTTGAAGGGAATTAGCCCAGAATATTGTATGCAACGAATTCATATGGAGGCTGATTTCAAACCAGTTGCACAACCACAAAGAAGATTGAATCCAGCTATGAAAGAAGTAGTGAAGAAGGAGGTGCAAAAGTTGTTGGAAGCTGGGATGATTTACCCAATTTCAGACAGTGCTTGGGTAAGTCCAGTTCAGATGGTTCCAAAGAAGAGTGGTGTAACTGTCATTCACAATGAGAAGAATGAATTGATCCCTACAAGAATAGTTATTGGGTGGCGTATGTGCATAGATTACAGGAAGTTGAACCAAGGTACAAGGAAAGATCATTTTCCTTTGCCATTTATGGATCAGATGTTGGAAAGGTTAGCAGGAAAGGCATACTACTTTTTTCTGGATGGTTATTCAGGCTACAACCAAATCACAGTGGATCCGCAAGATCAAGAAAAGACAACTTTCACATGTCCTTTTGGTGTTTTTGCATACAGAAAAATGCCATTTGGATTGTGTAACGCACCAGCTACCTTTCAGAGGTGTATGCTAGCCATTTTTGTAGATCTAGTGGAGAATTGTATAGAGGTCTTCATGGATGATTCCTTGGAATTTGGATCAACCTTTGACTTGTGCTTGCATAACTTGGAGGTAGTACTAAGGAGATGCATAGAGACTAACCTTGTATTGAATTGGGAGAAGTGCCATTTTATGGTCACCGAAGGCATTGTGTTAGGTCACAAAATCTCTGAACGTGGTATAGAGGTGGACAGGGCAAAGGTTGAGATAATTGAGAAATTTCCTCCTCCTACTAATGTGAAAGGAATAAGAAGTTTTCTTGGTCATGCAGGGTTTTATAGGCGATTTATCAAAGATTTTTCAAAGATTGCCAAACCCTTATGCAATCTGTTGAATAAGGATACAACTTTTGAGTTTGATAAGGAGTGTGAAAAGGCATTCGAATGCCTAAAGAAGAAGTTGACTACTGCACAAATCATAGCTGCACCAGATTGAAGCATTGGTTTTGAGCTTATGTGTGACGCAAGTGATTATGCAGTAGGGGCTGTGCTGGGACAGAGAAAAGAAAAACTATTTTATGTCATTCACTATGCTAGCAAGGTGCTTAATGATGCTTAGAGTAATTATACTACTACCGAGAAGGAATTGTTGGCAATTGCGTATGCGTTGGAGAAGTTTAGAGCTTATCTCATAGGCTCAAGAATCACAATTTATATTGATCATGCTGCTATCAGATATCTATTAACCAAGCCAGATTCAAAGCCCAGGCTAATTTGTTGGATGCTGTTACTCCAAGAATTTGACCTGGAAATTAAGGACAAAAAGGGAAGTGAGAATTATGTGGCAAATCATTTATCTAGGCTGGATAATGAAGAGGTTACTGCAAGAGAATTTGAAGTTATAGATGAATTCCCTGATGAAAAGTTGCTTGTGGTACAGGAAAGACCATGGTTTGCGGATATGGCCAATTTCAAAGCTGCTGGGATTATACCAGAGACCATGAATTGGCAGCAGAGGAGGAAATTATTGAAGGATTCGAACCAATATGTTTGGGATGATCCTTATCTGTTCAAAATGGGTGCTGACAACCTGTTGAGGAGGTGTGTTACCAGTAAGGAGGCTCAGAATATATTGTGGCATTGTCATAATTCTCCTTATGGGGGACATTTTAATGGTGAGCGAACAACTGCTAAGGTACTGCAGTTAGGATTTTTCTGGCCAACTTTGTTCAAGGATGCTCATGTGCATTTGCAGAATTGTGATAGCTGCCAAAGGACAGGGAATATCTCAAGAAGACATGAGATGCCACTGAGGAATATCCAAGATATTGAAGTGTTTGACTGTTGGGGAATTGAACAGGCGTCAGCTCAGAAGAAGCAAAGGATGCCTAGGAGGTTCCTCAACTACAATAGGATAAGGAGGTATGAGGAACTTAGGCACTGGAGTTTTCTACCAGAAAGAAGGGTAGAGTTAAAGCCAGGAGAATGTGATGCATTCTTGGTGGGATTCTGAGAAGGAACTAGAAGAAGCTGGCGGAACCAATGCGGAAGTTTGATTAGGAGATTGTGAGAGAGTTTTATGCCAATGCTTGGGCAGAAAGACAAGAGAGAGACCGCAGGAAGACGATGGTCACAGGCAAGTGGATTTCCTACAGTCCACAGGCTATAGATGATTTTTTGGGAAATCCTTTTCCCAACCAGGATGAAAAATGCAATTATCAGAGGCTATGTGCAAGGAGAAAGGGGTTCAGTAATAGGAAGGTAGTTGCTGCGCTATGCCTTCCAGGCAGAGGATACCAGATTGTAGCGTCAGGAAAGCAGACTCGTATATGGAGGAGGGACATGAGAACTCTTTCTCAACTGTGGCTAACTTTTATGTTAGCCAATGACATCCCTATTGGGTATGTATCCGATATTAATGTTGGTAGGAGCAACTTGTTGTTTTCGATGATCCAAGATGACTATACAATCAATGTGGCTCGGATCATTTCTGATGAGATTCAAAGAGTTGTTGAATGGGAAAGGATTCGTGGAGCAGAGAGGTTGGGGACTCTAGGGTTCCCTGCACTGATTATAGGATTATGTGCGTAGAAAGGAATACTGGTTGAGCCAAACCACAAAATCAGGAATCCGATTGACCAAAAGTTCATTGAGCACCATTGCACAAACGGAGAAGAGAATCCTGAGCAGCGAAATAGAGCTCCTAGCCCACCGTTTTCACCATCCGAACCCACTCTTGAGGAGGTTGAGAAAAGGATAATGAGACATGTTTTGCATCTGGGGGAGTAACAAAGTTCACTATGCAGGTTTTTGATGCATCTTTACAATGCCATGCGTGATCGGGCTAACCCAGACCCATTTATGACTCCAGAAGAGTTGTCTTCCTATATGAATTGGCTAGGGGACCGACCAAGTTTAGTGGGGGAGGAAAATGAAAATGATAATGCTAAGCAGAGTACTGCAGGAGTTGGGAGGAAATCAACAGAAGAGAAAAAAGCTGAGGCAACTATTGAGGTTGCTGAGGAAGCTGAGGCAACTGCTGAGGTTGCTGAAGATAAGGATGAAAACGTTGCCGCAAATGTTGAAGAAACTATAGCTGAAATGGTGGCTGAGAAAGTTGTTGAAACTGTTGAAGAGAATGTCAACAATGTCAATGTAAATGCTGAAGAAGTTGGTGAGAATGTTACTGCTGGAGTTCCTATTAAAAAGAAAGATCATCCAGGCCCTCCAAGAAGATCCTTTCGAATTAGAAAAACAGTAATTAAAAAAGGGGCTAAGCACAAGGGTTCAGCAATACCATATGTCATATCTTCTGATTCAAGCTCGAGTTCAAAGGAAACTGAAGAAGATGATGAAGGAAATGAATCTGATGATGAAGGAGAATCTGATGAGGATACTGAAAGGCTGGAAAGAATTGGGAGTGAAGCAGAGGAGGAATACGACACTCCAAGTGGAGAATTCTGATGAATGATTGCTGAAGTTAGTAGCTGTGCTGTTTAGAGTTGATGAACCAGAGACAAAAGTGGTAGTATAGTTTTTATTTTGGATGACTGTATAACTGTTGGATGACTGTACTGTGCATATTTTGGATGAATGTAATAGGCACTAGGCATAACTAAATAGCTGGTAATCTTTGATGTGTTTTGATGAACATGACTGTGGTATTGAAAATGAATGTTAATGGTTAGGACTGTTGATTGCAAACTCTATGTGCACTTAAGAAGCGTAGTCTTAATTTTGAGCTTGAGCTGATAGTGATAAGAAATGAGAAAGATAGCATGAGAGTGAGGGATTAACATTGACAATGAGTGACAGGATATGAGTGAAACAGCAAGTGAGGGAGTAATTCACTGAGAGCATATTGGAAGGGCATATTTATTTGACATTGATTGTTGCTTTAATTTGTTGAAATAGAATTGAATTTTTGTTGTTAAGAATGATGAAGGCAAGTTGTTTGATTGAGAGTAAGTTAAAGCTAGAGCCTAAAAAGCTACCTGGTGAGATGAGAGAAATTCAATTGTGAGCCAATTTGAACCTTATTCTTTTGAGACCATGAGCCATGAATCTATCAAATCCACCTTGGGTATGAGTAGTTAGGAAATTATGATACATCTTGAAGCGAGATTGAGAATAAGGGTGTGAATTCCAAATAGAAACTATGTAAGTTAGGAGAGGTTGCTGAATGGTGTACCCCATCTATTTAAAAAAAATTGATGAAAATGAGAAAAAGTGAGTTTCCAGTTTATACTCATGGAAAATAAAATCAAAAATAGCAGTTGAAAAAGGGGTACACAGTAAATGTGTGTAAGCTATGATTATTGCTTGGGCGAGTATATGAAATAGTACAACAGCTGATTCAAGTCAAGGAAATCACAGTTAAATTAGATTTTCAATATGCTGGTCTTTGAGTTGTATTCATAATTTGTGAAACTACTTGTGCATTTTGTACTTCAAGAAAAACCAAAAATTCTTTGTAGCCAGGCCCCATTATACCCTTAAAATGACCTTCTGACTTCTTAAATGCAAAGTTGATCTGTTTTGATAAATGAATAGCAACTTTTGATTGAGAATAATATGTTACTTTTTGAGTAAAACAGTGGTGAGAGTTAATTGAGTGGAAGAATATCCTGTCATGAATTGTTTTTGTTGTCTGAACATTGGATTGCTAAATTTCAAAATTTCAAAACTATAAGTGATTGCTCAATTTTTAAGAAGACGAGGTTGGAATAGAGGAAGTGCACGTGAATGAGGAGAGTTGAAATTTTTATCTTGCTTAAGGGCAAGCAAGAAGCTAAGTGGGGAGACTTTTGATAAGCGTTAATTTTTAGTTAATTTGTAGAGATTTTATGGTTGATTTTGTTATTATTTAGGTTGATTTTATTGCTAATTCAGTTTAGATTTGATTCTTTTTTATTTTATTTGATTTTATTAGTTATTTTTCAATTTAATGCGTTTGATTATAGAGAGAGAAAAACTGTTGAGAATTAAGTTTAATTCAAGGAGAGCAAAAGAAGCAGCGCTAAATGGAAAAGAGTAACAGAAAAGAAGAGTTTAAGTGACTTTTCGCTTAAGCTAAACGAGTAGCTTAGGCTAAAACTCACTTAAAGACCAGCATGTGCAAAACCCTAAATTAAGGAGGTCCACGTTACCGAGGGCGTGATTCACGAAATAACTGATGCGCGATGACCTAATTGAGGAGGCGAAAGCTATAAAAAGGATTGAGGGCAAACGTAAAAGGCATTACCCATCATCCGCCTTCTCTCGTCCTTGGATACTTGTTGGAGGCCGCCGCCATCATCAAGCTTATTCTTTTCTTTTTCTTTTGTAATTTCATGGCTACCATGCGTAGCTAAGTCTCTCACTCTTGGGATTGAATGTAAATTCTCTTCTTCAAACGCACTCTTGATCTTAGTTTGATTTCATTTAATTCAATACCTTTGTTTTATGTTTCATTCTTACTTTGATTTATTTTAGATTTCTTAATTTGACTGGAAAACACGTTTTGAAATCAGAACTAAACGTAAATGCACTGCATGTATAAGTTCAGGGATGGATTATAGTGCGGTGACTGTTTATCGCAACTAATCTTAACGTTGACTAAATTATTCTAGTAACTAGGGATAGAAGCTAGGTTATTTGGTTTATGAAATTCAATGCTAGAGAAATCAGGTTGAAAAGGCTTTTATTTGCACAAATTGGTAATTGGAAGTAATGATATTGAATTAGATTAGGAGTGTACACGAAGGAGAGTATTACTATTCAATCCCAATGTCTTTATTATTATTGATTTTATCACTTTTATTATTAATTGCTTTATTGTTACGTTCTTTAAATTTCCTAAACAAACTCATTATTATTAATTGCTTTATTGTTACGTTATTATTACTTGTTCTAATGAGTTATTATAATGATTATAATTCACTTTAGATAATACAAGTTTATAAATAAGGTAAAATATTTTATACTGATTATCATTAGAATTAATATAGGGAATGTTTTTCTGTCAGTTAAACTTTTAACTTATATAAGAAAAAGTATTTTATATATTTGTTGAATTTAAAATTGACATATTCTTATATCGATTTTAAACTGAAACGACGTGAAAATATCATTAGATTGTGAGACATTTTATGTAAATTCCTGTATAGAAATTTGAAAAGAAAAATTAAGTTTTTCGACACGTGAATTTTGAAAGTTTCATGAGATATTTATGGAAAATGTCAACAAAATATAAAATATTATAGTAGTGAAAGTTTTATTTAGGTTCGAAAATAAAAGTTTTTTTTTTTTTTTTTTTTACTTTTCTTACTTCATTGATTTCTTTAAATATTGTTGTTCTCTTTCTTCCTTTTCGTTTTTCCCTATCACAATATCATCACTGCACTTGTCACCGCCACTTTGTCCACTGTGATAACAAGATGTATGATTTTTTGAAATTGTATAGAGGAGAAAAATGAATAGAGATAATGAATAATTTTTTAAAAATATTTAACTTTCTTTATCAGTTACTTTTATAATCCATATAAGGAATGTGATTTAATATATTTATTTATTAATTGATATAAAAAATTAGACTTGTAACTTGTATCTCTTTTATTTAAGTAACATAAAAATTTATAGAAGATTAACTTAAAAAAGTTATGGTTATAATTATGATGCATGACTACTAAAATAAAATAAATTTTAGTAACTAATTCAATGAAGATAAAATAATTTTCAATTACAAAATCAATGACTATTGGGAGCTAAAAAAAGACTCACCTATAAGGCAATCCTAACACAGGTTTCACCAACATGCTAAAAACCTTTTTTTAACCACTCACAAAATTGTATCAAAATTAAATACGAAAACCAATTTTAGAATATACTCAACCATAACACTATCTTTATGTACTCAACCATAACACTATCTTTATGTGGAGTGTTTCAACATCAGCCTGAAACCTTTTCTCAACCACAACAACGCTTCTTATGCCTCCTCCTGAATATCTTCTCAATGACCTTCTATTTTAACGTTTGGGACCTCATTTTAAAAAGTTGTTAAGTATTAGGGTTTGTTAATAAACAATAATCATCAACGTAAACATTAGTTACCAGGTTTGTGCACTTCACCACTCTAGAGATGACCAAAATCACCAACGCGTTGGGACTGAAGATGTAGGGCTCCTAATGTCGTGATGACCAAAATCACCAACGTGTTAGGACTGAAGATGCTAGGGCTCCTAATGTCGTGTAAATGGATAAACTTTAGCACCAAAAAAGCTTAACCAAGCCACAAAACACAGAAATGGAGTTGGGAATGACCTTCAAAGATAGGCAATGGAACTTTGAATTTGAGAAATGCAGGACAACTGCTTGTTAAGACTCGGACTGACATACTTGAGGAGAAAATGGGTAAAGACTTTGAGTGATAGTGTTAATATTTTATCACTTTATTTTTAATGTTATATAAGGTAACTTTTATAGATTTTAAAAACTATCAAATTTATTGTTTAATAATGTATCGCTCTTTTATCAAATTTAATATAACTATTGTAGTAATTATTTTTTGAATTTTATTTAAAATTATTGCTCAAAAATAACTTAAAAATTTTATTTAAATTTTATTTAAAATTATTTAAAATTTGATTCTCAAAATTGACATGAAAAAGTATATTACAATTTAGTTTAGAACTCAATTTTACTTTAATTATAAGTGATGATAATTTATCTAAATTTTCACTGTAAAACTTATTTTGTACCTTGAAATATTTTTTTTGAATCAATTAATTTTAAATTATTACACAGTGAACAATAGAGGATGTATTTCTTATCAACCGAAATTGTTGCCTTCCCATGGGTATGTATCAAAATATATATATATATATATATACGGTAAAGGAAGATAATGGATTAAACATCACTTTTAAAGTTGTGGTGGTTTCATTACAATCAAACTTTAATAGTAAAGGAAGAGAAATAAATTTAAAAATAGAAAAGACTGAGAATTATTGGTAGGATATTTATAATTTTATAAATGTTTTAAGTATTTTTTTTAATATTTAATTAACATGAATTAGGATATTTCATGGTTTTTGGTTTTTATTGATATGATCTTAATATATTGTTTTTACATTAACCTCCTAAACTCGAGAAAGCATAGACGATAATGTGTTAAAGAAAAATAAAATATTTCTTTTGGTAACAACATGTTAGGTAAGACCATAAAGTAGTCTTTGATGCTTAAGTAACTGTAGGCAAGATTACTTTAAAAGGATTTTTGAAAAGTTTGTTTATTTACTAAGAGAATGTATAGTTATATCATACAATGACCTTCTAAGCTAAGCTTTAGTCAGGGTAGGCAACTATGAGTATAAAAGGATTAACGGAAAGCAAATACATTTTTTTACCAGCAACATGCCAAACTATATCATTCACTAACATCTCAACCTTAAGTAGACATATGTAATGATAAGTCTAAAAGAAGTAAACAACATTGGGATTTATAAACATTGAATAAAGTTTGTATTTTTTTAGAGGAAAGAGGAAGAACACATGTTTAGATTAGATGAAAACAATCTAATAATTAGTAGGAATGGTAAATATTGATGTGTTCTCGTTCATTTATAAATAGAGAGTATGAGAGAATGAGAAGATATCATCACTTATAAACTTTTGTTTTACTAATATTTGGATTACATGGTAATTTTTAACTATTTTATGCAAGAATGTTAGTTATTATTAGCATTAATGTTATTGTAATGGTAGTTAGTAAATCTCTTAGAGGTAAACACATAAGATATAACTACTACACTAAATTTTTTTGATCACATTATGATTATCATTATTATAGTAATAATAACAATTATTAATCTTATATTAATAATAATTATTATTATTATAAATATTATTATTATTAATGCTATCTATTATAATTGATATTAATAATAATAATCTGGCCACCAAAATCAAATGGGTTGCTATTTCAATCGTTAATAATTGTATTTCGGTTTTTATTTGCAATCAATGTATTTTAGTCGTTAAATTTGGTCACTGAATTTTTTAATTGCTAATTTCAATTACTAATTATAACAATCATATTTAATAATTAAAATCAATAGTTAAATAGATTTTTTTTATAGTGTCTTTCTCTTTTATATATATATAACAAGATTATTTACATTTTCCTTTATATACTCAATATAAAAGTGTTTAAAATAACTTACATAAAAAAATTTATGTAATAATGTTATAATAATAAATATTGAAAAGTTATACAGCCTTTTTAATTTTTATTCTTATTCTTCATTCACTAACCTAATTTTTTTCATAGATAAATGCTAATTTTTGTTTGTAAGAGATCTGGTTATGAGGCTATCTATCATAATATTCACCTTTCCCCAACCAAATTTATATTCCCTCATTTCTAACGTAGTATACTTATTACTCCCTGTACAAACCAAATTTATATTCCCTCATTTCTAACCTAGTATACTTATTACTTCCTGTACAATGTGATATTTTTATGAAAATTTTAATAAGTAATTTGTGGTTAACTATTAAACTAAAAAAAAGTTATCATTGATAAATAATTTTAAAAACTATTATTAATATAGAGATGACTGAGAAACTATTATTTTACGATTAAACCATTGTTTTAATCTTTATAATTGGAAGTATAACTTACATTAGTTCTTCGTCCATTTATAAAACCTTAGTCATTTTCTAGTCTATTAGCTACGGTGGTGTTATATTGAAAAGGAATAAAGTGATATTAAATATAAAGATATAAACATATCTATTTTATAATCAATTCTTTACAACTTGAGAAATTAATTAAAATAACATTTTATTCAACATTCAATATTGAGCCAAAACCGCGCCTTTAAAGAAATAAAAAAAAATACAAAACTAGTATAAATATCATAAATTATGAATTGATATCCATGTTAGTGTAATTGAAATTGAGAAGAAGATAGATGGAACAATTATAAATTACCACAGTTAGCATTTTTACTGTTTTAATCAATATCGGACATTATCACTTACAACATAACGTTTGTTTAAATTGGAAAGGGGTTATAGATTAAACAAATTATCACAGTAATGAGTTGCAAATAATCTTTTTAATGGTCTTTCATCTATGAATGCAAATATTAAGTGTTCTTGAAATCAAAATTTCAAAATATATTAGAGTGCAAAAAGTAAGGCCTAATTATAAATTCTTCCAAGAATCTGACCTAAGCCTATTGTTAGACCCATGTAAAGAGGGCTGGGGATGACTTCTTCTTGGACTTCCATACTCTCTTCTTACATTTCCATAAAAGAACTAAAATTATCAGTTCTCTTTACTTTTTTAATTCTTTTAATGTTGTTTTCTTCTTTGTCTTTTTCTATTTTATATTATATAATTTAAAATATATTGTTTTATATTGTAAAATTTAAAATATGAAAAAGTTATATTAAATCATGTTGTTTAGAGTATAAAAAATTCTATTTTAAATTACATAATTAAAAAAATTATATTTTAAATTGTGTAATTTGAAAAGATAAATTTGTAATCTAAATTATGCAATTTAAAAGTACAAATTTTAAAAAATTATTTCTATATTTTTGAATTACGGAGGTACTGGAAAAAAAGCATGAAGGTACAATAACAAGCCGTCACCATAAAGTGCTGTATTGTGGGCACGAGAAAACACAAAGAAAATGATAATTGATGTTAGCGGAGGACTTGTTAATTGGATAGACAATTATTTCTCATGTTATTTTGTACAATTATTTAATTATAAATTAGTATGTATGAAAAAAAATTATTATATCTATGTTCCCAATTAAGAAACAATACTTGGGAAAGTTTTTAACTAATAAACTAAATCTTTTATACTAATAAGGCGTGACAATTAAATTTGTTATAATTAAAGTTTATGAATATAATTATATAAATATGAAAAATTAAATAAAGAGAAAAATACAAAACAAATTTAGCCTATTACCACAAATTGTGGTGATCATTTATTAATGTGGTTTATCATCACCAAATAATTTTTTACTGCTAAATGTAAGAATATATTAATAGAAAATTTGGTTTACTATTTACATAATTACTATAAAAGAACTTGATTTTTATTTACATATTTGAAAATATTAGTCTGTTCCTTACAAGTCAACAATTATTTTATCCATTAAAAAAATATTTATTTTGATTCTTAATGCATCATACTTATTTATGTTACATTTTATATCCTATATTTATATTATTCTTACAACAGGTTCGTATATTGCATTTTTATGTTTTGATTTCCATGCACAGATTCTATACTAATAAATTTTTAATTCTTATGTTCTAATTTTTTGTTTTTTTTTTATCTTTTATTTATTTATTTTTTCCTTTCTCTCCTAGTTAACTTCCTCCTGATTTTATTTATTGGTTTCTATTTCTTATAAATTCTCTTACCTTAAGTGATTCATATTGACCCTTATATAGGGAGAGTAGCATAATATTTTTAAACAATATAAGCTGGTTTATAAGTATTGATTAATTAAGGACATTTTTTATTGTTTTAATTTTATCATACAAAATGCTTTAAAGAAATTTAAAAAGAATTTTTATGAGTTTGAAGACACTGAGAGTAGGAAAATTCATAAATTAAATGGAATATTTTATGTAAGACAAATGAAGAAGGGAAAATGGGAATTAAGAACTTGAAATTATTTAATTATTACTTCTCAATGACTAGAAATAGAGACTTGAAGGTGATGAAAGAGGTTAATGGGCAAAAGTTTTAGAATCTAAGTACGGGTCATCAAAATCCTTAAATCATTTTGGAAATGATAGACAAGAGTTTATATGTGGAGAGATCTTAGAAGTATTTGTGGGCGTCTTCTATTTGATAGTTGGTTTGATAAGAATATTGTTTGGAGGTTAAGTAGAGATGATAAGATTCAGTTCTCGAATGATAGGTTGGTTGGACAAAATATTCTTAAAGATTCTTATCTTAAACTTTATGATAATGGCTTGAATAAGGGACTTTGAGTCAGCTTGGGAGATGGAATGATAGTATTTGGAAATAGAATCTGAAGGGGAGGAGAATCTAGTTTCAGTGGGAGGAAGAACAAGTTAATCAAATGTTTTTAAATTTAGATAATAATATTTTAAATAGTCAGGGTTGTGATGAATGGATTTTGCAAGTCAACGATTTCCAAATTTATAATATTAAGTCTATATATAACATTTTGAATGAAGGGGTCTTAGGTGAGGACGAGTATAAGACTTCTTGAAAAAATTAAAGCATTCATTTTGTTTCAGCGTTGGCTTGGAGAGTTTTACTTAATAGGGTACCTACCAAGGATAACCTACATATTAGATATGTGTAGTTGAGTAATAGGTTGTGCGCATTGTGTGAAGAGAAGAAGGAAATTCTTGGTCATTTTTTTCTAACATGTAGTGTTATTAGGAGAGTCTGTGATATGTATTATTCATGGATTGGCTGGAATCTGTACAACACCATATTTCCTAATTAAACAGAATTTTAATCACTTTGTGCTCTTACATTTGACTACAAAGGAAAGCAAGATTTGGGATATGTCAACACCCGATTTCATCCGGTTAAATAAACAATTAAAAAAACGTATAAAAAAAATTGATGATTTGGTTCTATGAGCTATGCTATGTTTAAGACTGTTCAAAATTGTTTAAGATTGATCAATAGATAAAAGATGAATGAAATAATAGATAATGAGATATTCCACTCTTTCCTTAAAAAATAAAAAAATAAAAAACTAAAAGAATTAGAAAAAATACAAATTAAAAAAAATTCTCAACTCTCTGTAACTTCCCACTCAATCTTAACTTCTCACAAAAAAAAATAAAGATAAAGATAATAATAATAATAAAAAAAAGGAGAATCAGTCAATCTTAAAACTGCTCTGAACCACCCATGTTCTCATTTCACAATAACAAAAAATATAAAAAATAAAATATGACTGTTCTCAAACTGTCTCATCTCACGTTCATCTACACTTCATCTTTAATAATAAAAAAAAGAAAAAAAGAAAGAGTTAATCTTTCAAAACTGCTCTGAACTACGTTCAGAATAAAAATAAATATAAAATAATAAAAATAGAGGATTCACTTAAGTGGTAACTGCTCTTACGTTAAAAAAGAACTACTGATCACTTTGAGTGAGAGATACGAAGAAAAAGAGGAAAAAAGAGAGAGAAAGTAGAGAAGAAGAGAAGATTGATTCTCCTGTCTTACTATCCACACTCAGTTTAAAACTGAGAAGCAAGAAACTTTTGGAAAGGAGACTATCATTTTTAAGAACACTCACAGGTATGATTTGTAAGGTTTAGATTTTCATATGGATCTCGAAGTTTGAAATTTGCAAATCCTATGTTCTTATCTTCGTGTG
>Ga0099825_1006670_pt1 | contig 14335 bp, 5 predicted proteins | sample SiratroredBW_FD_76838 | JGI IMG/M metagenome (GOLD analysis project Ga0099825, IMG submission 76838) | Root nodule microbial communities of legume samples collected from California, USA - Siratro red BW | ecosystem: Host-associated > Plants > Roots > Nodule | place: USA: California | collected... | reverse complement strand
GTGAAAATATTTTCTATATTTTGCAAACAATCTTTGTATAAGATATATATATATATATATATATATATATATATATATATATATATATATATATATATATATATATATATTCATTCAAAAGAAAAGAAATAAAATATTCCCTAACATTTATGTTGGTTCTAGGCCATTATAAATTTATTAAGTATAATCATAATAATTATTAAAGAATAAAGAAAACAAGTTAAGTCTTTTTTTCTTTAAAATTTCATGTTAGATATTTTTATAAATGATAATAATTAACCATGTTAACTTGAAGAATCATAATCAAATATAAAACATTGTATCAAATCCCTTTTGTATATCTTTTACCTTCGTCTCGGTTAAAATACAATTTGACTTACCAAAAATGCGGTGACATCTTTGTAAATAATTGAATATATATGAAGTCGGTTTCTTATCAACCGACGTCGATATACATAGATGACGTTGGTTAACACTTTCAACCGTCCTTGAAAATACAGTAAAAGTAAAAATTTAAAATTTTAACATTTTAATTTGGCGGTCAAGAGATAATGTCGGTTGGGAAAGTCCAATTGACGTTATCTGTACCTTATATGACGTCAGTTTTTGCCCAGGAACCAACATCATCTATGAATCGACAATTTGGGGGTAAAATTAGGGTTGAAGATGACGTCGGTTGGACCCTTTCAACCGACGTCGTAGAGGATAATGTCGGTTGGAAGGATCCCGGGCGTTTTGACTTTCACTTTTTTCTCTCCCTCCTCTGCGCGCGCCTCTACTGTTCACTGTTCCGAGCACCTCTTTGGCGATTTCGAGCACCATTCTTGCTTCTTTGACTTCCACTTCTCATTTCCTCCATCACTTTGGGTTGTTGCTCGGTTTTGGTCATTCATTTTCGGTGAACCTTAAGGTCCGTTTCAACTCCATATTGTTTTCTTTTCATCGGTTTTGATGTTTTATTGAATATGTGTTGGGTTTTTATGGTTTTGCAAGTGTTCCTTTGGCTGCATTTGTTCTTTTTGAATCATCTTTGCGTTTGGCCGCCACTGTCGCACTGCTACTTTACAAGAGGTATGTTTTTATCATCTTTGAAATGGTTATCTGTATTGAAATGGTTATCTCGAATGCTTGTGTGTATTGAAATGCTATTTTGTATGTTATTTGATCATTGTTGAATATTGGAATGATTGTGTGTATTGAAATGCTTTTTGTGTATGGTGTGATATATAACAAACACGTTTGGGTTGAGTCCGGGGATGTTCGATCCCCGAAAATTTTTGTATTTTATTTGAGTATTCTTGAATATTAGAATGGATGTAAGATTGGAATGCTTGTCTGTATAGAAATGGTATTTGTGTATAGTTTGATATATAAGAAACGTGTTTGGGTTGAGTCCGGGGATGTTCGATCCCCGACAATTTTGTACTTTATTTGGTCATAAAGTAATCTGTATGAAAATCTTTCACTAAACATAGTAATGGATTGAAGTTGGATAACTGTAAGTCGGATCAGTGATGTGTATGAGAAAGGTGTTGAAGATTTTTTAGAATTTGCTAGACAGAATGGAGTAGGAATAAAATGTATTATACATTTTTTTTTACCTTCATAGACATCTAAGAAATCACAATTATAATCCTAAGCTTTACAAAGATTTATGAATTAAAATATTTTTATTCTTTGAGATTAAGAAACTTTTAAAAAGATTGGTATTTTGTCAGACCTATTTAAGACTTACAGAAACAACTAGTTCCAAAAGAGGAGAGGGTTCAATGGAGTCTTAACTCAAATCATTACAAAAACGAAACAAACAACAAAGCATCTAAGATGAAAATAATGAGTATAGAAAGCAAGATCTTTATATTAGTTCACCCTAACTCTTGAGTTACGTCTAGTTCTCTCTCAAGCAAATTGTTTAAGAGGTTCCATTGATTGAAGTTGCATCCGGTCAAATAATTGCAATGAAAATGCAGTGCTAGGTAGTGACTCCTAGGTCGTCTCCCAAGGACCTAATTCTTCTGTCAAGAGCTTAAACACACACTGAAAAGGGGGTTAACAGATTCGATAAAACAGTAATTAACGAAACTTAAATAGTAATTAAACAGATTACCCCCTTGATTTCGAATGCATTGTTATCACAGATTTTGAAACGCATTAACCCTCACGCAGAAACAAGCGTTTGTGCAGTTTTAATCCCAATCCGCAAAACTCGTGACTCTTTTCACTAAGCGTGACAAAGTCGAAATTACCGAATCACTAAGCGTGAATGGTCTAGTGAAAAATAGTGAAATGCGGAACGGAAATTAAAGGGAGTGAAAAAGGGGCAAAAACGATTAAGCACCAAACCTCAAACAATTAGGCAATCTCGATCAAGGGAATAATCCAAATGGATTAGCCTTCCATAATTGCGATTAAATGAAACGAGATGAAGGAGAATGAACACCAAAAGGAAGAAAACAGTAAATCGTATATAAGCTCGAGAATCTCCAAAATTGCCAAAAAATAGAACTATTCTACCTAAAAAAATGAAAAACGGTAAAACTGTGAATGAATTTCCAGTTGCAACCGCCACCCTAGGTTTAAACCTAAACCTAATGGCCCCAAGTCCACAATTTTGGCCCAACAGCAAAAGAAATAAAAGAAAACTAAAATAGTGACGTGGTGGCAGTGGTAACACGGTAGAAGGTGTGATGACTCTCTTCATGTCCAGAATTTAATTCCAAGCTCAGTAAAGTAACCAAGTTGCCCTGAAAATAATAAATAAAATTAAGTCAGAAAATGAAGCCCATACAGTGAAACCAATGAAATAAGAGGCAGTTAAGCACAAATCACTAATCAAAATAGGTACATAAAGACAAGTAAATAGGAGAAAATAATGACTCATCATCCATTAATCAATAAACGATTACAATGAGTACACTAACCTCTCCAGGTTGCACGAGTACACTCTCCAAATTACTTTTTTGAGACACTAAAAGTGCATTTGAGTAATGTACTATACAACTAAATAGGAAAAAACCCAACTTGTTCTCGGCCCAACGAAGAACCCGGTCGACCACTCATTATTGCTTACCTCAAAAGCCATGCCAATTCTCTAACAAAAGCGGCGTTTTGTGAGCTTTACGTTTTCCCTCTAACAAAAGGTAAGATTTCGTGTACTTTACAATTTCATTATGACAAAAAACCAAAACTAGTTTATACACATCATAATTATTACTACTATAAATAACAAGAGACTGTAGGAGAAACAAGTACGTTTTATCTGATCCAATAAACTATGATCTCTGATATCTGAGAACTGACTTTGGAACCAGAGTGCCTTTTGCAAGTACTTTCCCCCCATGTTCGCATCAGCTGTTAGAGATCGAAGACCAAGAAGGAACAATTGAAGCCAATATCAAGCAGGAATTGTTATAGCCTTCAAGCCCCATAAGAACAATTGGCATCCGTCGTATATTTGTAAGGTATGGCCCACATGTCATTGAGGGAATTGTGGAGTTGATTTCGAGTTCTAGATGTTTCTTCTTATCGTTTCAAGATCCTATGGTTGATGGTGGATTAGATCATAGGCCATGGGCCTTTGGAAGGACTTGGTTGACATATGCCCTTCTTGAAAGTAGTGCGATTTGACAATTTTGAAGTCAAATAGTCACAATTCTTGCAACCTTCATCCCTATGTCTATAAATATCTTGATTGGGGTTCATACCAACTATGTTGTTGGGTTTGTTACTGAATATGTAATTGGGTTTCTACTGACAACTCTTTATTGGGTTTAATACCAAATATATATTCAGGTTTTAAGAACTGACTAAGTGGTCAGGTTTCAAGAGGCCGATTAGGTTATCAGGCTTTGTAGACCGATCATGTAATTGGGTTTCGCATCCTTTAAACATATTATTTACACTTATGTTTAACTAATCGTTCATATACTTTGTGTAACGTAAAAGAGATTGAGACTAATAACTGAGTAATACTACTTTTATTGGAGCATTGTTAAAACCTTCTAAGCTAAAACTCTTATTAGGAAAAAAGACTGAGTGTGGAAAGAGTGCTCTTGATACATAAATTTAACTGAAATAAAACTTAAGATGGGAAGCATTCCATGTTCTCGGTATTGCTTTCCCATATAGAAGCTCCAACCGATAAGCTCCGTTCCCTGTTGCTTCTCGAACTCCGAACGATCCCTCCCAATTCGCTAAGAACTTGCCTTTACCTTTCCTAGTTTCACTTCTTATCCTCCATACCAAATCGTCGGCGTGGAAACTTCTTGTCAATACCTTTGAATCATATCTTTGTGGCTCTTCTTTTACTTGCTTCTGCACAGATTCAAGCTTTGTCTCTTAGTTCACAAATTAAGTCCAAACTCGCTAACAAACTTTGATGGTTAAATTCTAGGCTAAACACCTCTCAGCACAAGCTTGGTTTGCCTAATTCGACCGATATCATATCATTTATCCAATAAGTTAGACTAAATGGAGTTTCCTTGGTTGACGACTATGGCGTGCACCTGTTTGCCCATAAAAATTCTAAAAGCTCCTCGGTCCATTTACCTTTGGCTATGCCAAGTCTTTTCTTTAATTCGTACAAGATGATCTTGTTTGCGGCCTCAACTTGTCCATTGGTTTATGAGTGTTCCACTAATCTGGTGACAGAACATATTTCGAGATCTTTGTAAAATTCTTAGAGTGTTTGATAAATGAACTGTCTTCCATTTTCAGTTATTATAGTGTTCGACAACCCACCCAAACCCACATATGATGCTCTTCCACACAAAGGCTTGAACCGTCTTAGTCGTGATAGAAGCTAGGGATTCAGCCTCTATCCACTTAGTGAAGTAATTAATTGCAACTAGAAGATACTTGCATTTCCCTTTACTTGGGCTTAAGGGACCAATGATATCCATTTCCCACTGGGTGAATGGCCAAGGGATACGCATATGGTGTAGTACTTCTGGTTTAGCGTGCAAGATATTACCAAACTCTTGACATTTCTGACACTTCTTGACGTACTCGACAGAATCACTTTCCATGCTCGGCCGCGACCTCGTCGATAACCAGACGACGATCTGAAAATGGAAAAATTTTAAGAAATGGAAAGGGATTGAAAATGAGATGGAGTTGCCACCATAGTTTATTATAGGAAACTATGTAAAACCAAAGAAAAGGAAAATGTGGTCTGCGAATCGGAGAATGGATTTGGGAACCCGTTACGTGTGGGGAAGGCATTAACATCCCACAACGCTTGTCCAAGGATAGTACCTTTAATCAAAATGAATAACAACAAATATGTTTTTTCAGAATATTTAAATTTCCAAAAATAATAGCAATAAAATAAGCAAAACAGGAGCACTAAAAAATAGCAAAAATAACAAATGAAAATAAAACAAAAATGAATTTTTAAATTAAAAGACCCGACAAGGATTGACCTTACTCTGACGTATTTTCATTAGAAATGGAAAATCACGACAAACGTAGTTTTGAAAATGAGGAGAATTGAATTTTAATATATTATTTTATTTTAATTTTTTATATTTTTATTATCTATTTTTATTATTATTTATTAAATAATATATGCCTAGAAAAATATAAATAAAAAAATTGAGAGAAAAGAATGATGTACGTGAATGAAAAAAAAAGCAAAATAAATAAAAAGAAATGAATAAAATTTAAACGAAATAGAACACAAACCAAGGGTATTTATAGAATATGACAATGTCAATACACATTTATTATTTATTTATTATTTGCAGAGAAGAAAACTTACATGCAATGAAATATTAGATACATGCCTTATGTGTGGCTTAAATTATGTAAAAAGTAAAGTGACAGTGTACATGGCTTCTATTCATAAAGCATGGTTTAGTATTTGATACTAGTAGAAAAACTATATTTTAAAACGATTCCAGAGGTCATACAACACTGGTTCTGGAACTGCCGTAGATTTAACTGTCGTAGAAAGTATTTGACATACTACGACGGTTGTAGAGCTGCCATAGTACATATGAGATACCACTACGGTTCATTAAAGACCATTGTAAGAAATCCGCAAAAAGTATCCAAATGATTTCAGGGAGGACCTATTAAGGCGGTTGTTTAATGGGAACCACCGTAAAAGACCTATTATGGCGGTTCCCACTAAACAACCGCCTTAATAGGTTTATTTTTTTAAAAAAAATGTAGTAGCTATTCCCTGCTGCCCAGAACATGCATGTACTCAAAGCCACATATTCCTAGACAGATTACATAATTAATCCCAAAACTACATTACACAAGAATACAAGAAAATAATTTACATTTACAAGTCACAAAAGTATACATTATACCAAGCGTACAAGAAATGATCTACAAGTCATACATTATACATTACGTTAGGCTACAAGTTACTATGCGTATTTACTTCTCATTGAGATGAAGTATGCAGAGAGCAGTCCAAATAGTCCAAGCATTTTAAAAATACAGAAAACATATACCTCTTGTAGTTGAAGGTGACGTGCGGGAAGAAGTTGAAATGCAAAAATGCAAATGAACCAAAACGCAACTTACCAAACCCAAAAAATGAAACCATAATCACAGTATAGCAAACGAAAATCAAGAGTAAAAATAGAACCTACCAAACGTGAAGAACCAAACACACCAATCCAAGATGAAAACGACACCAATGCAATATGAACGCAACGAAGCCAAAATAAACACTACAAAACACAAACAACAACACCCAATAAAATGGAACCAATGACAGTGACGAAAATGAAGAGTAAAACAAAAATGAAAACAAAACAAAAATGCAAACGGTACTAAAGCAAGAACGAACGCCACTGGCCAAATGTGAGAAGTTAATCTTATTTTGAGAGTGAAATTGGGCAAGGATGGACGACGACAACAACAATGGCACGAGAGAGGAGAAAGGGCGACGACGCGAGAGAGGAAGAAGACGAAAGCATAAAAGAAAAATGAGTGCGGAGAGTGTTAAAAAAGGGGTTTAGGGTGCTGAAAGAGCTACTAAGGCGGTTCTGGGAGCCAACCGCTGTCGTAGCCCCTTTTTTTAAAATATTTGAAAATTAGTTTTGCTTCCTTTTAAAAAAATGCGTTTAGGGTTCGAAAGGGGCTATAAAGGCGGTTCTGGGAGCCAACCACCGTAATAGGTGGGCTAGTAAGGCAGTTCTGGGAGCCAACCGCCATCGTAGCCCTTTTTTTTAAAAAAAAATTAAAAATTTAAGAGCTTTCCTCACATAATTATTACAGCGGTTGGGTGTCTTGACCGCCATAGTAGACCCTGCTTTTCAAAATCTCAACTTAAAAGTGCAACTCGCATCCCTTGTAGGAGATACGATGACAGTTTTTGGAAGCAACTGCCGTAGTATTGTTCTACTTAATTTCAAAAATGCCACCGCTCTTTTTTTTAATGCAGTTCTGCCTTAACTACCATTTTATCCTGTCGTAGAATGTGTTTTTTCTACTAGTGTGAAAGAAAGAAGTACAAAGGTGTCTGTGAACGTAAAATAAAAATAAAAAAATAATAATTAGGAAACATAAAAGAACCAATGTGCATATAGCTTATGTTTACAAAATGCAAAGCTTAGCAATCGAGAAGAAAGGATTGAGTCCTCTGTGAATGTGAAAGGTAATATATATATATGAGGTGAAAGGGGTAGTGTGCATGTGACTTTATTCAAAAAAATATAAAGTGTAATAATGAAGAAAAAAATAGTGTAAGAATTTTGATAGCGGGTATGGGAAATAAAAAGGAAAAAAAAATCATGGGTGTTATTCACATAAGCCTAATTTGTTGTATGGTTCTGAACATGGCCCTGTGCAGAAATGAGAATATGGTTTAGGAAATTATGCAGAAATTGGAAATGATGAAAATGAGTTAGAGAACAATTGTTTCTGGAAAAATAACATGACATCGGTAATAAGATGGTGGGAAGATGAAAATGAAAAAAAAAAGTTTAAAATATTTGTGAATCATCTAGTTGGCAGACGTAGCTTTGGATTCACATATGGCTAAGGTTATATGCGTGTAATGGTTTTCAATGCTGCGCAGTAGATGACGACACTCGTGAAAATGACACTACACCATTTTTGGCTTTAGGCAACAGTCCAAAAGTGTTTTCTTAAGCCAAAAAATTGTTGCCTAAACCTTAGGTAACACTTTGGCAAAGGTTTTGCTGCCGTTGGGTATGTGTCCGTTGCCGTAGACTATAGGCAACAATTTTTTCTCTAAGGCAACACTTTTTGTAAAACTTTTGCTTATAATGCTACATTAGGCAACGCTTTTCAGACAACTTTTAGGTAACACTTTTTGAAATGTTGCCTATTGTTTGGACAACGTTTTACAAATGTTGTCTACTGTTTAGGCCACACTTATTTACCTGTTGTCTGTTACTTAAATCATGCTTATTTAGTTGTTGGCTATTGTTTAGACCACACTTTTCTTATTGTTTAGGCCATGTTTATGTATATATTGTCTATTGTTTAAGTTACCTTTATTTACCTGTTGTTATTGGTTAAACCATGTCTCTTTATCTATTGCCTTTGCTTAACTATTAAAATTGTATATTTATTCTACATTTATAATAACTTTTAAAATTTAATTATTCATTTATTTATATTGTTTAACTATTCAAATTGTAATTTATTTCAAATTTATAATTACTTTAAAATTTTAATTATTCATTTATTTATAATATTTTAAAAGTGAGAGGATATAATATAATATTTTCAAACAACAATATAAACATACTAATTGAATGAACAATTATATGAATAAAAACCAAATAAGGATAGTAAGAAACGTATATTTGAAAGTGCAGTTTGATTTTGATTTTAATTACATATATAAAACATTCTTTCTTAACTAGAATTCAAAATAATTAATAGCACCATTCAAAGAAAATTTCAAAGTTCTTTCATCTATTTCCTTCTCCTCTCCAATATGACATCCTACTCCTCCCCAATATGTTAATGCAATTAACTGCAGTCATATTTCATAATCATCATTATCAAGCTGATCCTGAAATTAAACATATACATAAAACAAATAAAAGACCCAAAATCAAAATTTTATCCTCATCATCAAGTTGATTATAAAATTGAACATATACATAAAAGAAATAAAATACCCAGAATCATTCATGTAATTCACATAAATACAAATTGGCAGATACAAAATACAACTTATATTATTGCTAACATGTAATTTAACTATCTCAATTGAAATACAGAAATACAAAAGAAAAATTTATAAATCTTTAATAAAAAATAAAACAAACCTAATTTAATCTTGAGGAGCAAAACCAGAATTCACTTCACACTTAATGTAAGTCCTTGAATTATTGTAAAAGAAAAAAAGAGTAACACAATGCTTATCTAGTTATGTCTTACATTCCAATAGGAATAATAGAATTAGCTTTAGATAATACTAAGTCTTAATTAATCAAATACTAATTCATGAATTGTAAAATTAATAGCATCGCTTAAAAGCTACAACAAAGCCTGATGCATTCCACATATTAAAGCTTTTAAAGTCTATGCTACTACTAATATTCTAATAGTGTAAAAATCCAATCACTATCTAAAAAAAATGGGGAACATGAAAATTTTGTAATCAATACAATTTTTTTATTATAATTAAGCATTTAACAAAGGTGCTATCACATATTTGCAATTAATATGACCCAGAAAGAAGCACGTACACATATGAACACAAAGTGCTTTTGTTCAATCTTTCCCACAACGACTTCCCCACATTCCCAAGCTGGTTATGCACCTTATCTAGGGTCAATTATACAAGGATCCTTGCCTTCTCAATGTTTTTTCCTTCTTCAAATTATGAGGCCATGCTTTTTACCTTTGTCAACTTAATTTCACTAGCAACTCACAAGTTGCCTCATATTCAGCTCCAAAATCAATTAGCATATCATGTCCAAGTAAGAGATTCAACTTAGAATTCATTGGCAATGACTAAGAAGCTTGTGGTCCTGCACCAAATTTTATAAGAAACTTTTCTAAACTTTGCTAATGATCTAATAGCAAAGGAGAACTCAATTCAAGAAGCAAAAACTAGCATACACTTCGATTTTCATGGTTCTAGCCTTCAAACACATGAAAATTTGATTAGTGACACAAAGTGTAATAAAATAAATGTTTTAGACAGTAAGTGTATCTTAAAGGCCCACAAGTGCCAACAATTCTCTCCTTAGGACACGCCTAGTTTAGTCTATAGGTACATATTTAGGTCAAGTGACTTGGCAAGTTTCAAAGGATAGTCTTGTTGCTTAGATTCTATGTTAGGATAGAGTCTTAGTCTATGTTTTGTTTAAGTCTTTAAAAGAATTTAGAATGTCTAGAAATCCTTCTCACCAAAGTAGAAGTGACTCAAGTTCTTCACCGAAGAGTTTAATACACTTAGCTTAAGAACTCAAGTCATTGATGCTTTGGAGAAAGGAATTGACTCTTAAAAAAATAAGAAAGAGTTGAACAAGAGTCCAATCTTTACATTCTAGAGGAGGAACTTAAGATCTCAAAAGAAAGAGAAGAAAAAGTTAAAAACAAAATAAGGTTAAGAAAGAGTAGGAGCAATTCTACTTAAGAGTCAATGTTGGGGGAACCAATGATGAGGGTAGTTTGTATATCAATGAATATCATCACCCACCCTGTAGGAGAACCAAAAGAGAAGCCAAAATCAAAGAACTTAGGGTAGACCTTCCTCACTTTAATGGGAAGGATAATGTAGAGAGCTACCTGGATTTGGAGATTAAGGTACAACAACTTTTTGCTTGTCACTGAGTGAGTGAGGAAAGAAAGGCACCCCTAACAAGTTTAAGGTTCCAAGGTTATGCAATGTATTGGTGGACCTCCATTGAGCGAGAGAGACCTCTCCACAATAATCCTCTAATCTAGTATTGGAATTGTCTAAGGAGTGCCATAAGGTGAAGACACATCCCATCTTACTATAACTAGGGAGCTTATGAATAAGCTCCAAAGACTTCATAAAAAGGATGAGTGTGAAAGAGTAGAGACAAAATATGGAGTTGTATATTATAAGAGTTGGGATTAGGGAGGAACAAAATACCACCATATCTAGATTGGTAAGTGGTCTTAGAATTGAAATGAGAGATAGAATGGAACTTCTACCTTCTAAGATTTGAATGATTTGGTACAACTATGAATTAAGGTTGAACAACAAATTTGAGAAAAAGGTCTTACAAAAAAGAAAGTTCTCAGTCTAATTCTTATTCTTTGCAAGACCACAAGAGAGAGGAGATTATTTCAAGGAAAAATATAAAGAAGAACCCTCTAAGAGTCTAAAAAGAGAAAAAAGAAAAAGTAAGTGATAAGGCAAAAGTCAAACATTCCAAGAACTGGACATAGTTTGTGACACATGAACTAGTATGAAATATGGCGACATATTCTCTTCTTCTTATCTCCTTTACATTATATGTTTTTATTACCTGCACTAACCATAGAAGGAGAGTTCGTATGTGAATAGTAATCAAAATGTTCTACCAAAAATTTTTAAATATAAGTAACATTTTTTCATTTCTACATGTTGGTGAAATGCTAGAACTATGACCTATTCACTTGACAAAGACAACATTTAAAATATGCTAATGAAGTGGTTGAGTAAGGTATAAAAACCTATGTCTGATGCGATCTCTCTAAAATGAAAAGCCAAAAACAAATTTAGCATTTAAATGTGTTCATTTGATCTTTTCTTTTAAGTTATTTTTAAGAAAAAATGTTTTTCATTTCATTAGACGAAACATGTAGGAAAAATATGGTAAGAAGACATTTCTTTAAGTTTATGTGTTTTCACGATCTTTCTAAGGTCAAATATGCACTAGGTGTTGTCTATAAGATGAAATAGTCATAGTCTGATTTTTAGTCAAAATAAACAATAAACTTTCCAGACAAATGATTCAACAAAGTTGGCAAAGTGTATATGATATGACACATAGATGAAAGATATTTAGTTTAATTGTGTCACAAACGAAATCTTCCTCTTAACATTATTAATTAAATGATATTTGTGAAAAGTTGTAAAAAATTAATCAAATCACAATTCAAACCTCCCTTCTTGTGATTTTCTTGTTTTTTTTGTAGTAAAAGAAAGGGAGAAAGGAAAGGGAGAGTATGATGGAAGAATGCCCTTTATTGCATGTACTAACTTGTGTGCTTCTTCTTCTTTGTGTTTTGACGTTAGAGTATGGTGCTTGGATGATGATGATTAACGAATTCATGAACATACAGTGAAGGTTGCACTATTTTTTTGTTTTGAGATGATGATTTGGAGGAATTCCTAGTGTGGGGTTAGACCAACACTTTGGAGGAAGTCTAGAAAAGTGTCTTAAGAAAGACTAATCTAGAGAAAACCAATATAAGTTTGAAGTGCTAAAGAAATTTGGATAGCAATTCATTATTGTCATCAAAGTTGATATTACATGTGGAGAACACTTTTATTTATAGTCGAAAAGATCACTAACCTAACCCTAACTCTAACTTGTCTTGTAAGTTTCTCAACATCCTCTCAAATGAGAGGTTGACAAGTGTCACTCCCTAAGTGGAGCAAATCCTCTCGAATCATAGAGTGACAAATATCACTGTCAACACCCAATTTCGTCCAGAAAAATAAAATTATTTCAAATTATAAATAATATAAAATTAAAATAAAAAAATGTGTGTTATTTAGTCATTTAAATAAATAAATAAATAAAAAGAGTGTTTTAGTTCTATTTTATGAATAAAGTTTTAAAATAAAATTCGTAAAAAGAAAAAAAGTAAAGAAAATTAATCCATTAAAAGTGTGTTAGAAAAAATAAAATAAAATTTTCATTAAAGTGTTGTGTCAAATTGCCTCTCTCTTTCTACCTGCCTTTTCTGAGGCCCATTAATTACACGAAAATCAATTGAGAATAAATTGAAACAATAGAAAGGTTAGAAATTTGAATAGTTGAGCTTAATAAATTAATAAAAATTAAGTTTTCATCTTATATGTTTCATTTTTTATAAATTAATAATTTAAAAAAAAAATTAATAATAAAAGATAATAATTAAAAAAACAAAAATTAAAGAAAAAAAATAATAAATATGTGGTACGTTAGTAGAGTTGTCCCCATTCACTGTGTTGTTACACAATTATTCTCCATTTATTTTCCACATCCATTCTAATTATTCTAAGCAATGATTGATATCCCCTGCCTTTAACTATAATTGATTACACACGGGGGTTTTATTTCTACCACAGCAGTAGCCGTTTTATGACTCTACCCATTTTGTATTCCAGATTCATTTTTCCCGTTAAATATTTGATTGACAATTTTGCAAAACTGCAATTAAGTGGAGGTAATAAAAAATTAATATGTTTAAATCCCAGTTAAAAGTAAACAGGATAGTACTAGTATAAATAGGCATGCACACTCAATAAGCACACACGTGAAAAATACTAGAGAGATACTAAAAAGGATCCTGAGCATACGTGGTGGGCAGAAAATTTGAAGGTTCGAATTCAGAGAAAAGGGGAACACATTTTTGAAGATCTTCAACTGGTATGTTCAGATTACTTGATCTCATATACTTTATATGTACATTTGATTGCCTTGTTTGAGAGCTACTACGATACTCTGAGATTCAACCCTTATCGCTTTGATTTTTAAAAATAAATAAAAAATATAAAACCTTTTCAAATTCTTAAGGAGAATGTAAAATGTTTCCTAAAAACATAGTGAAATATCAATTTTCGGGAAAAAAAATAATAAAACACTATTTTTTTAAAATAAAAAATGTGAAACAATTTTCAAAACTATAAAAAAATATAAATTGTCAAAAAGTTTCAAAACAACTTTAAAAATAATTAAAAAAAGAGTAAAAACTTTTCAAAAATAATAAAAATGTTTAATTTTAGGAAAAAATGAAATATAAAAAATTTAATAACAAAAACCATAAAGAGTATAAGATTTTAAAAGAAAAGAAAAAATTAAAACATTTTTAAATAAAATGACAAAAATACAAAATTTCTAAAAAAGTGGAAATATCAAACATTATTAATCAATTTTCAAAATTAGAACTACGTGAACCCTGATTTTCTATTGCAGATAGAAATACGTAGGACCAAGATCAATCCTTGTCGGACAAAAAAAATATTTTCTTTGTTTTATTTGCATTATTTTTATTATTTATTTTTATTCTATTTATTTATATTTATTTCACATCTTTGTTTGTTTTTCTTTTGCATCTTTTATTGACTGTTTATGACACCTTTTATTATTTTCTTTTTATCTTTTATTTGTATTTGTATTTTTTTATTATTTTATTTATCCATTCTTATTGCATCTTTATT
>Ga0099825_1006666_pt1 | contig 14340 bp, 9 predicted proteins | sample SiratroredBW_FD_76838 | JGI IMG/M metagenome (GOLD analysis project Ga0099825, IMG submission 76838) | Root nodule microbial communities of legume samples collected from California, USA - Siratro red BW | ecosystem: Host-associated > Plants > Roots > Nodule | place: USA: California | collected... | reverse complement strand
AGAGATGATTTTGACATAGCCAATTGTCGTGGTTATCAGGTGGATATGATAAGGAAGAAAAGGCTGCGAGAGCTTATGATTTGGCAGCTCTAAAGTACTGGGGTCCCACCGCTACCACCAACTTCCCTGTAATGCAGTCACTTCTTTCTTGTACTCAGTTTTGATAGATCTTAGTTGCATGAAATCCTACGCATATACATGGACTGAAAACCTTGAGGTGGGACCAAAGAAGGAGAGATTCTACGCAAGGAATCATGCATGTTTAGTGTTCATATTTTAATACGCTCGTATATGCAAAAGTTTCTCTTAAACGGAATGCGGTTAATAGTTTGTGTGAAAGAAATATGCTTTACTTGGTACGTAAAAAGTTGAGGCTAAGGTGCCGAGAAAGGGTGTATGGTATCTTCATACTAACGTGGCAAGAATGAAAAGAGGGATGATGGGGTGGGGAATTTAGTATTATATGTATAGCTAGCTTTTGTTCCGTTTTGTTTTTGTTTGGGTGAAGGGTGAACTTGTATATAGCTTCTGAAGTTGTGGATATATCAAATAGCTTGGTGGGTGCATTGTTCGTATGTATAGATAATGCATGGATCAGTATTGTAACAAACATCACTGACTTTATTTCTATCCTCCTTTCTCAGGTCTCCAATTATTCAAAGGAATTGGAGGAGATGAAGCATGTAACGAAGCAAGAATTTATTGCATCACTGCGAAGGTTTGTGAGTTAGCTTATTAAAAATTTATCACTGTACTTCTGTGCAGTTTCTGAAACTTTGAATTTCCATTCTTGCAGGAAAAGTAGTGGGTTTTCCAGGGGAGCGTCGATATATAGAGGTGTCACAAGGTTTGGAGTTAAAAATTTAAAATGATGTAACATATTGATGTGCTTGATCCTGTTTTAATATTTGTAAGTTGTGTTCTCCAGGCATCATCAACAGGGTAGGTGGCAAGCAAGAATTGGCCGCGTAGCCGGAAACAAAGATCTGTACCTGGGAACATTCGGTATATATCTTTTCTTCCATAGTTGTTAGTGTTATAAAAAAATAACTGTTTAATTAAATTTTTTATGGTCAAGTTTCACAGCATCCATAGTAAAGAAAGATGATAAAAAACTAGATAAGTTCATGAAATAGATAAGATCATACTGACAATCAATAAGTCCATGTTGATAATTTGTTGTCACTTATCATTGTGGACTTTATGGTAGAATATTATGTGTCATCATCTAACGCAGTTCACATGGTAACAGCAACCGAAGAGGAGGCAGCAGAGGCATATGACATTGCAGCAATAAAGTTCAGAGGTGCGAACGCAGTGACCAACTTTGAGATGAATAGATATGATGTGGAAGCTATAATGAAGAGTTCTCTTCCAGTGGGTGGGGCAGCAAAACGCTTGAAGCTTTCCCTTGAATCGGAGCAGAAAGTTGCTGTGAGCAGCAGTCAGCAGAATCCACAGTGCGGAAACGTGAGTGGCAGCATCAATTTCTCGGCCATCAACCAGCCCATTGCTTCAATCCCTTGCGGAATTCCGTTTGATTCTTCAACAGCATATTATCATCACAACCTTTTCCAACATTTTCATCCTACCAACGCTGGCACAGCAGTGCCCACTGTCACTTCCGCCAATGCAACTGGGCTTACTGCACTGCCTCCACCAGCCACAACAGCAGCTGAGTTCTTTATTTGGCCTCACCAGTCTTATTGATCTAATCAACTCCATCAACTTTTGTTAATTTCCTGGTTATGCTAACAAATCAAAAGCTATAGTCTCTGGCACAGTTTAGCTGACCCGCTGCCAACCCTCCTCTATAATTAACACCTTTAGGCTGCTAAGAACAAAAAAAATGAGGTTTTTGAGTTCGCTACTTAGTTACAGTAGGAAGCTGGATATGTACTAATTACTTCAGAAATGAGAAATATTTCGTGCATCGTAATCTTTGCACAACAATTTCCTAAATGCTTCTTAGCTTTAGTATCACAACCTTTGTTTAATTACCTTAATTGCCAATTCGTCTGTGTTTAAAATTTCTGTTTTTAACATTTTCGTTAAACACGGAAATAGAATGATCCACTATTAACTCATTATTACTCGGTAGCCTTCTTGAAATATACACCTGAAACAGAAGGCTTTTTTTAATAAAATTTTCACGTCTTGATAATGTTATTATCAATTGGTACTTCGTACATTTTCCTGGTGAGTTCAATTATAACAACTGAGGAAAAAAGTGAGGTGGAATTGAATTTGAAATTCGCATTACGCAATACTCTGTCTTTCCTTCATTGACAGCAATGATGAATACGTTAGCACTGTCTGCAAATATGAATTCTTTTCCACAAATATTTTGTTGCTTGCAAATTTTTTAAATGTTTTTGGTAATACCATTTACTGAATTAGGACAGTATAAGTATTTTTTTTGTTTTCCTTCTTTAAGCTACGGTCAGTCCTATGAACCTAGTGGAAAGTTTTTCTGGTGAGACTTGTAATCCTAATTTTTATTACTAAAAAAAGTATGTGCAGATAAAAAAATAGTAGTAGCAACGAAACTCGTCACAAACTAAATATCGTAGCTGTTACTAATTAAACTACCGACAAACCACAAGTCAATGGAAATACTACATGCTATTCGTGACATAAAAGTAAATATGAAAATACGAAGGAAACTGAAATAAAAGAGAAAACAAGATGAACAAGTAATTGCAAAGAGATGAGGATAAAGACAGCTTCAAAAGATATGAGCTTAAATCATCTTCATCTTTAGTTCAAAAACTCAACTTGAATTCTTAATTCACTTCCCTTCTTTTAGAGATTTAAAATTATTTATTAGGTCAGATATTTTATATGGCCGTTAATGAGTTTCAACTCAAGCCAATGGTTAAAAAAATAAAATAACCACAAAAATTAAGATAACATAGAACGAAATAAATATTTTATTCTATTCTGTTTTTTTATTCATTTCACCATTTTAACTGGAACCAAAATAAATTATTTTCAACTGAATTTTACTTTTAAAACGCATCAAATGCAGAATAAAACATTCGTTGTGCTTACTTTTGTTTTTAGCTGACGTTTTATTCAACGCTACTTACGTAACCGTAGAAGTCTCTCACCTTTATTTTATTTTATTCCAAGGGATGTTTAATAAAATAATAAAATAGGCTACATTTTAAAGTATTCAAGAAAGGGAGAATGACATATCAAATAATTGTGATGAATAGTCTTGTTTTTATCAATGCACATAAAGGGTCTAATATACTCATCTATAAAAATGTTTTATCTAATCAAGGTATAACTCATTAACATTTTTTCTCTCAAAAACAAGAATATACTAGCTCCGTCTTTAAAAAATATATGGCAGAAAAACAAACCATTAAGAAAATATTATAATATTTAAAACATATCTTACTAATGTACTTTTCTAAAAAATAAATAAATGCGTATAATATAATTTCAAATTCCAAAAAATATTCTTATTGAAATGATATAAAAGGATATGTATTTTCTTTGAGCACAGTGTAATTTATAAATCGGATCGAATGAACATCATCCGTTTTATAATTTTGTAAACTAGATATGGATATGGATCATCTGGTTCACAAAATTGCAAACCGGATGATTTTCACCCACTGGCTATCCCGTTCGCAAATTCTTTTGAAAATGTAAATCGGATGGATGGAGTGACGTCTGATTTACAAAATGCAAATTAATGTAAAATGTACATTCTCATCAGAATGAGCACTACCAGCATCAACACCACCAACACCATCACCTCTGCAAATTGATGCTCTAATAACTTTAGGTATGTGACTGAGGTTTTAGCATTTGACAACAAAAATGCAGAGACACTTCATTTGCCTTAATTAAATTAATTTAATTTAATTTTAATTAAATTTGAAATGAAATCCAATGAAGAAGGAGGAGTGAGGGTGTAGGCAAAGTAAAAGACTCTTCATTTGAAATGCTTGCAGAGTAACAAATACTCTTCATATGTTATTGGAAAATGAGGAGAGAAGTAAATGTGCATCTGCAACAACAGAAGAGACTCTTCATTTATTTTATTTTATTTTAATTACATTAATTTTAATTGGGTGAATTGGGTAGTAGTATGCACATTACATTAATTTTGAATAAAATTAGATTTGATACCGTTAATATTATATCATATTTTTCAAAAAGAATGAGGTGTCATCCAATTTATAACTGATAAAAATCAGTTATAGTTATAAACCCATCCGGTTTACATTTCCAAATAAAATGTAAACTGGATGACTTTGAAATATAATAGACTAAGAATATAATAGACTTTTCAAGACTAGTATAGAGGTGTAAGACGAGATCATGGAGATGCATAAATCATTTTTATTTCATTCTCTTTGAGCCCAATGGACACCTATTGTTTGCCTCAGCCCACGGCTCGATTTTAAGTTCTGTCTTTTAGCCCAATGTTTTGGAGATGCATTCTTCCTGCACCTCCATGCTTTCTTCCTCCACCTTCATATTTTCAAAAATACCAAAATCACCTTTTTTGAATTTGAAATATAATCTTTTTTATATTTAAATTTTAAAATTCAGAATATAAATTTGTTTTTTTATTATTTAATTCAAAATATAATTTTGTTTTGTATTTTAGATTATTCAATTTAAAATATATTTTTTTATATTCTAAATTTTACAATATTAAAAATTGTTTTCTTAGTAGAAAATACAATTCTTTTTCATATTTTAAATTAAAAATTGTATATTCTGAGGGGTATAGGATTTATTTAAATTTTCTGTTAGGGGTATACTGGTAAATGCGTCGAATCCATGGAGGTACAGGAAGAAAGTATGGAAAAGTATTAAAGTGTAGGAAGAATGCTTCTATTTTGGAACAGTACTAAGTATGCCGGGCTCAAATCCAAAAGCCCACTAGAATATAGCTCATTTTCTAAGTTTGTTTCGGGAAAATACTTATATGAAGAAGAATCACACAAATTTTATCAATACTTTCTAGAGAAATTTTAATCTTCAAAAAGCTTATATTCCGTCTAAAACGGACCAAATTTTAAGTACATACATTAAAAATATCATTTTAAATGGTGAAAAAAGTGATTTATATGAAAAACCATACGTGCATAGTTTTTTTTTCTTCATATAATCTTTAAGCTTTCTACGTGTAGACTATCACACAATGATGAAACTTGAGTTTTGGATTTTTGCAATCTTCCTTGCTAATCGCAAACGAAGGTGAAATACAAACGATACACATTTCATTTGATGGATACTATTTACGTATGGGCGAAAATGTGTGAATGACGCCGCAGAGCAAAACAGTTACCCTAACTCTGCTGTGCATCATTTGTACATTACATTGTTGGTTGAGGAAACAGTCGTTCTCATCGTTAATCCAAAGCCAAAAGCTCCCTACAAGTTCATGCTAAATAAGAAGCCCCACTAGGTTTGTGACTTTGGATTTAACCACTTACACTGCTATAAACATCACTCCATCCCTACTACAAATCTCACTAACCAAGAAGGATCATTCCATGATCAGCTGCATGTGGCGACTCATGTCATTCAGGTAACTTGAGCAAGTATAATCTTCTAGGTCACATGCCTCTACCAATTGAGATTTTGGTGCAATTGAGTTTTGCTTAAGGTCTAGAATTGTCTCCTCACCCTTTAGCAGCTGCACAACCTATAGTCCACAAAGATGCAAGTTAGTTTCAAACCATTCAAGAGATTAAAACATCCAAAACCCTAAACTCTAAATCATAAACAGTAAATCATAAACCCTAAAACTTAAACAAGTAATATGATCATCTTCTAATCTAACCTTATTCATGAATGGCCGCTTGGAGGATGCATGGTGGACACACATGGAAGCTGTCACCATGAGACGCATCATTTCTGTATGATCATATTCCTCTCCTAATCTGGGGTCTGCTATGCCCTTTACATTGTTTGTGTCCAGCAGCGGCTTGGCCTGAAACAGTAAATCATTTCTAAACATAAGCAGCATTTTGCAAGCAAAGATTATATAAACATCTTCAACTCTTTGTTGCCAAATCCTCAAGTCATGTTCTCTCAGAAGGGAAATTCACTTTGGATCTTCCATGAGATATACTAGGGTTATGAAGTCTTACCCAGGAGACAAGACTTTGCCTACTATCTGAATCAACAGCGCGACGGCCTGTTATGAGCTCCAACAGCAAAACTCCAAACGCAAATACATCAGTTCTCTCATCCACAATTCCATGCATAAAGTACTCCGGAGCCAAATAGCTGCAACCAACCATTTCATGCATGCAGTGTTTTAAGACTAAGAAAATGGTTACAGTAGGAAATGTGAGTCAATGAAGCTACAAACACTAACCCAAATGTGCCTTCTATTGGGAAGACAACATGGTTGGCCCACTTATTTGGAAGCCACTTTGCCAGTCCAAAATCCGAAATCTGAAGTTTATTACAGCGGTGTTATTTTTCTTTGCATAGAAATGCACATAGAATATAAGTAGAAAAATTCAGTTTATGTTATAAGCTGCTGGCATAGTACCTCAGCTTCATAATTTTCGTTGAGTAATATGTTGGAGGCCTTGATGTCCCTATGAATGATTCGCCTTGGGCACTCTTTATGGAGATAATGCAATCCGTCAGCCACTCCAAGGGCTACCTTGAATCGTTTTCCCCAGTCCATGCCTTGAGAACCTGACATGTTGAACACCTCTTTGTTAGCCATGAAAAATAGAATAAGCACAATGAAAACATGAAAACTGAAGCAAGAAATGGATGCATCTCCCCACCAAAAAGCATAGAACTAAGACTTCCATGCGGAGCTAATTGTAGGACAAAGTAGAGGCCGCGATCAACCCCAAACCCAACAAGGTGTGTTGCATTTGGGTGGTTTATGTGTGCAATAATCCCAAGCTCTGTCAAAAAATCACCAGCTCTATCTGCAGCATCCTTTTCATTCTTCATTAGCCTCTTTACAGCTATAATTTGACCATCAGGTAAGCAGCCTTTGTACACTTCAGCATGACCACCTTTCCCAACCAAGTTCTCTACAAAATCATAGATAACAATATTAAAACGAATGAAAAGTCAAAAATATTTGGTTAATTGTTATTGATCGTGTTAGTATTAATGTATAGTTTCTGACTTCAGGCACTTAAAGACTCTTTATGAGAAAGACCAAAAGGAAATATTCAATTTACTTTAATAGGACCAAAAGGACAATTTCAAAGGGTCACAACATCCCATTGAATTTAAGACTTTGACCAGGAGCCATGTTTTGGTAACTATCAGCTATTAAGTTGAATAGTGTTAGACTTGTATAATACATAGTGACATGTCCAGCTGAAATTAACTCTAATGGGGAAACGTTATTTGACTGGCTTCTTACCGAACTACTTGACAACGGCTTTTCCATTAAACTTATTTCATCATTTGACTAATAGTAGAGATTTTAGAAAACAAAGGCAATAAATTCAATATCTATATTTTTTTTTCTATTTAGTCTTTGGCAGAAGGCTGCTATAACAACTGTTTTGAAGCATCTCCATTTTGCATTATAAAAGCAGAATGAACATTTAAAACTTTGACTTTCCGCAAATTAATCATACATTGTCTCAAGTGGGTCATTATTTTAAAGAAATGATTTGGGATATTCCTAATAAAATCCTATTAGATTGAATGAATTTTATCTCTAGGATGAAAAGAAACAAACAGAAAAAATGCATCATAAAGCCCGATTACCATAACTACAAACTAAATAACTAACTTCTTGCACCATAAAAGAATGTCCCTACTAGAAACATATGACATGTACCAACAACAATTGACATCATCATAAACTTTTGGAATATGAAAGGTGTGAACTAAGCCGAAGCCGTACCCTTGACAAATTTACACTAACAAATTTAATAGCTTGGCTCATGCATATGCTATCGTTGAAACCAAGACAGAAGTAACTTTCTTGCAAACCATGGTCACACGATATGCCAGTTTTCGAGGGACACACTGCCCAATCCCATAGGTTAAAGGGTGGGACACTGTTCAATGTGGTTGACAAGTGACAACTGAAAGCACCAGCAAACGGCACGCCTGAGTATTTTCATGGAAAATTGCCTTTAAAGTGGCAAAGTACACAACTCATACCCAGGCATAGGATTATGTACTAGTGTAATACTTCTTTGTACGCTAATATTTTGATAGTATTAAACTAATTATGCACTCAATAGAACAAACTAAATCTTATTCATATTTTCATGGTGTCAGCTTTAGTATCCAGCGTACACTTGCAATCTGCACTAAAGGGTAAAGAATATTAATGTGAGGCCCCATAAATAAATGTCCTTTTCTGTGGACATGCAGAAACAGGAACCCTATGTTTGGTCAAAAAGGTCGTCTACTCTCTACAGTTTCCAAGGGGAAAGTTAGGCACTAACCAACTCCCAAGCTAATGGCGCCAACTTAACACCTCTAAGTCATCATCAACCATCAACCATAATACCATACAACAATCAACCATGTCGTATAAATTAAAAGAATTCTAAACCATTTTTCTTATTTCTCTTTTCAACAAAAAACCCTCTAACACAAACCAATTATTTTGTAACATCCCACGAGGGATGCCTCATCTAAAGTAGAAGAATGGAGGGTCTCGCATTTATTAATTGGGGGTTCATATTCCTATTCATTTGACAAAGTTGGTAATTATAATCCTCTCTACATTTCATCACAAAAAAGAAACTATTTTGAGCCATTAAATTAAAGTTATTGCTAAAACGATACATATCTAATGGCACGAGAGTCTATGCTTGTAATGAAAATGAAATTTTGCAAAATCAATTATAAAGGACACACCAAAGTAGAAATAAATCACATTCATCCTTGCCTCTTTTCTTTTGCTAATGGTGACTGATTAATAAATACCAAACAACTTGAGAAAGTGGAAGGTTCATCCCTCCAAATAACGAGATCCATCAAATGAACTGATATTTTTCCTATGAGATTTTTTTTTTTCATATTCACAAACTTGAAAAACTTATTTCTAGTATTAAAAAAAGACTGAAACTTTCACTAAATTATGAAAAGAAAAAAGAGGATTTAGTTCATACCAGGACTAAAATTTTTAGTAGCAGCTGCTAACTCTTCATAATCAAAGTTTCTCCAAGAGGGTTTCGCGGGAATAGCTCCAATGTCAATACCCTCTTCGGCACTTCGAATACGAGCGAGTTTTTTGGTCAAACCCTTCTTTGAGATATCATGGCTCACCGCAAGCAGAGGAATGGACGTTAATTTTCGCACAGACTTGAACTTGAAAACATCGACCATAGACTTCCATGGCACCAAGTAACCCTCTTTTCCGCTATCCAACGACGAGTCTGTCTCGGACTCTGTCTCCGAAACAGGGGTTTCCAGAATCGCCCTCGGCGATCCCTCACCGTCGCTCATCAACTCTTTCACGTGATTACGCGAGAATGCCATTTCTGGATTCTTCTATTCTATTTACCCCCTCTTCTCGAACTCTGCAGAAACAGAGGAAACAGAACAAAAAACAAAAATGGTCTTTAAAGCTTGAATTTTTTTCCAATGTAAACATACATAAACGAAAATTCCATTCACATGAATTAGCAAAATAATAAAAGCCAACATGGTTTTCTTCTCTGGTCAAATTATTTGCTTTTCTAAATTCCCGGTTGAATGTTCTGTTTCGTGTGTTGTGCACCTGAAACAGGGGTGGTTATTTAACAGAAGAAACAAAAACGAAAAAACAAAAGCTTACCTTATTTTGACATAGTTCAGGGCTACGGGAGTGTTTGTTCGAATCCAAAAGCCCGTGCCCGCACCTGAAAGTTAGAAGGACTAATTCGTGGATGGTGAAAATCCTCCTTTACATTGGGGAGGGCATGAGAAAAAAAAAAAAAAACAGAGGAATGCAGAGAGAAGAGGAGGGTGGATGCAGAATAGAAGCAGAAAAGATGACAGAGAAAGAGAGTTTCAAAATTGGTAAGTGTTTGAGCGGTGCTTAATATTGGGAGAGGAGCATGCAACATCCAGCGTTGGAATGTTTCCTATATTTATACACCTACTGTTTTCAATTCTATTTTTCTTGTTCATTTATTTTCTTTCAACCTTTTCAATTTCAATTGGTTTAGTTTAGTCTCTTATTTTTAACTTCTTATTGGATCGGTTGGTGATGTTATCATCATACAAGGCTCAATTCTTAATTCCATGTTTTGCACCACCTTCTGTATTACAATGCCAAGGATGAGGAATATAAATATTACAATTTCTATAACTAATTTTATTTTCATTTACTTTACTATTAATAAATTATTTTTCATAAATAATATTATTTTATCTATCAATTATTTGTTTTTATTATAAATAACAAAGTGATTGTAAAACTTCATACATTTTTTTCAATTTCTGAAAAAATCATCCAAGAGGTTTGACTCATGTAATTGTAAATAAACATTAATAGCGTGTCTTAAATTTTTTAAAAAAGATAATTAATTGTCTGAAAAGTTGAAAAGATTTGGAAAATAAATTATTTAAGTAGCAAAATAAAGGAGGGGAAAATAGAAAAAGAAAGAAAAGAAAAGAAAATAATGGTTATGGTTTTGTTGAGAAACGAAGTGTTGGTCGTCGTGACTTTTGCCGTAACTAACGCACGAACAAAAGCGCCTGCGAAGTGGGAAATTGCGTAGCCGAATAAAGAGAAAATGAATTATTTTCATTAATTATACACCTATTATCAATATATTATTTTCATTAATTACATCATTTAAACATTTAAATAATTAAAGAAATTAAAAATGAAGATAAAAGAGACTTTTGAAGAGCCTGAAATCACACCGAATATATATGTTTATATGTTTTCATGAGTAGGCGTCTGTTTTTTTCAATCAAACTGTTTTTTATTTCACCAATAATAAACATATTCTTCCCAAATTACTAGGCGTTGTAATAAATTAAACCTAGAAAAGATTAAAACCAATACATATTAGACGCTTATTACTTTAATGTTCTGAGTGCACAACTTCAAATCTTATCTTATATTATATCACATTATAATTTGTTATCAATTTTTCAAATGCTTATTTTTATATATTTGACGACACATAAAACTCAATAAAAATGTAATTTCGTTATCAATGAATACATGTCCTTTTTTATATTTTGACCAAAAAAAAAAATTCCTTTTATATATTTAATAAACTTGTGTCTCAAAGGCATATGAAATGATATGTGAAATTGATTAAAATATTATTACACATGTTGATGACTTAACGTAAGACCTTAGTGGTTGAGTTTGTTACCTCTGTGCATGTTACCTTATTGTGATTTTTCACAATTGGTGTTCTTGTTTAAGCCTTCGTTGTTGATGTAAGAATCACACTCTTTGAAGCTTCATTTTTATTGATTCCATAACAACGTAGAGTGGCATGCCCATTTGAAAGTGACTGCGAATTATTAGTTTGGTTCGTCAAAATAAATGTCTGAAAGGATATAGTTAAGAAAGAAAAACCGTGCTGAGATCTTTTTCGTGTTTCTTGTTCGTACGTTGTGACATGTTTCATGTTTTAATCTTCTTTAAAGTTTACAGCAATTTTGTCTTTTTGTGGTTGAATTGCACCCACAAATCCCGCACCAAAAAACAAAGCAAAGTTCAATACCAAAACCTAACCCAAACACAAGCATTGAAATAGGTTAGGGTGTTTCACTAACTCTTCTGTGCATCAATATTCCGTTCTGTGTTAGGTCACGTTCTTTATTTATCTCTCAAACACTCGCTAAGATAAATATTAGATACTTCCCTCCTCATAGGGTCACTGTCAAACGTGGCAAAAAGCTTAGGGCAGCATTCTTTGTTAGGTAGGTCAACTAAACCCGTTAATGTGTTTTCCATATATTCACATTTTGTAGAGCCTTTGATCTAAAATAACGAAAACAATATCATAAAACTTAATTAACAATTTTGTTAAATCAATTATTAATTTTACTTAATTGTGATCTTGGCCATAATAATTAGTGGTTCGAGTAGATGGATCGATTGGATTATTCAAATCATATAAATATACATTTTTTTAAGTTTTTATGTAATCATCAGGTTCTAATTGAATCCTTTTCATATTAGAATCAGGAAAATAAAATGGCATATTAGTACCAGTTCAATATTTGATTGACATGATTAGAATTAAAAAAGTGCAATTAAGGCTATTGATTTATATTTTTCCCAATCTAGAACTCAACCCCCACCAACTTCACCAAGTGACCCATGTCAGTTCAGTTAGGGAAGTGGCTTAACTGAATTCCATTGACGTCTTAAAGTGCATAGTGGATAAGAAGCTTAACGATTTGTGGGGACCCTTAATTTTATAAAGTGTTTAACAAAGTTGCAATTGCTTCAAGGTGAACCAACCAAAATGGTTCTTCCCTCCAATGAGATTATATGCACATTGCTTCTTCGATTTGACCAGTTTTGTTAAGCAAAATTCAAGGTGGGGGCAACAACTAATTAACAGATGTTATTATTCAACTTCTCATAAGGATTGCAATGGATTCGTTGGGAGATTTTGTTTAGGAAGTTGGTTAACCTCATGTTAGAGTTACTTATATATAATTGAGACACAATTGTATGCCAAGAGACATTGAAGCTGTAATAAGTGAGTATATTAAACAAAGAGTACTATCTTATAAATGCCAGCATATTTATAATACTTCAATGAAATCTTATCCAAGTAGTATTTAACTTCTTATAACACTGTTTATATTGCTAATTTGATATGATATTGATGTGGGAGGTTGAAATTATTTCCATATTATGTAGTAAACTCACCCTCCACTCAAGAAACAATTGGTAATATAAAAAAGAAAATTTAGTGGTAAAGATATTCTCGACTATCTCCTTATAAATTCATTTTAATATTGTTAAGAATTTTTTAGATTGACAGAATATGAGTAATAATAATATTTAATTATTTCTTAAATAATTAAATAAATATTTAAGTAATTATAAATACATAGATTTTTTTCCTTCTCAAATATAAAAAACAAAAATAAATATGTAATATAATTAACTCTTATCTTGTGTTTGTTATTATTCTCACAATACTAAAGGATTTGATGAAGTCAAGCAAGCCAAAGCAAGCAAGAAGATGGAAGTGTGTCTTAGGCTTTGTCTTAGTATGAGTGAGTATGATTGGTTTTGAAAGAAAACCTAGGCACATCTGAGGAGAAATTCACTAGTACATGGTCTAAAATGATTAAATCAAATCATAAAGAGAAAGGTATAACTTTGGTTAAAAATAGTTTTGGAAAATAAGGTACTGGATGAATAAAAGCTGATTTCAAATTTAGCAGAATCAATTTAGTCGTGCTGGACGAACTGAATTAATTGTTTTTTAAAATCTGGTTTGGGTTCTTCCCTTATAAATACAGTGGCTTTTTTTAAAGTGTTAAAATATATACAAATACACATACGAAACAAGAATACAATCTTTGAGCATCACTTGTGAGAACCACTGTGAGAGAATCGTTTTGAGAAAATCTAGAGTCTTTCTTAATCTTTTTAAAAGGGGGCTTTTTACTTGAAGAATCAATCTTGACCAGTGCTACTGAATTTCTTCAAGACAATATACAGGCCTTTCTTTCTGCACCAATCAGGGAGTTATTCTCAACCTTTCTTGAACCTGTTTGATTCAAGATTTGTGTTGTGTTCATTGTAATTCTGTGAAATTCTTGAACAATTGTATTGGTTTTGGGCTATAGGAGTTAGCCTTGTGTTTCTGCTGAATTGATTGGGAGCTACGGGAAGTAGTTGATCAATTCAGTAGGTTTCTTGATTCACACAGAGAGTAAGAATTGGTTGATTGATTGTATGTGAACAATTAATTGAATTAGTGGAACTTTCTTTGCTTGTGGTGCAAAAGAGACTAGACGTAGCCCTTGAGAAAAAGTGAACCAGTATAAAATTGATTTGTGTCTCTTTTTCTTAACCCTTCTCTCACAATCTTGATTTGTTGCTGAAAAATTTGATAATCTGTGATCTGTTGTACTATTTGATATATGTGTTTCTGCATACTTAAAGTTTTATTTCTGCAACATAGTTCTTGATATTCTTACTACAAGATTGCATTATGTTCCTTGTGTGCATCATCAAACTTTGCTTTGAAGTCCTGTAATTGATTCTTGTGTATTGGTGTATAGATGATTAGTTCATTTACTGAAAAGTTCTAGTCCAAACTGTTTTTCAAAGATTCTTTAATTGAAATTCTTTAATAAAATCTGATTTAACATCAAATTTCTGCATAATCTGATAAGTTGAATTTGTTGTTGGATTGTAAGATT